>Ga0116230_10000901_pt1 | contig 27042 bp, 21 predicted proteins | sample S1TSphfallax_3_FD_88678 | JGI IMG/M metagenome (GOLD analysis project Ga0116230, IMG submission 88678) | Host-associated microbial communities from peat moss isolated from Minnesota, USA - S1T2_Fd - Sphagnum fallax MG | ecosystem: Host-associated > Plants > Peat moss > Unclassified | place... | reverse complement strand
AACTTCACCCTTAATAAACATGTACACCATATAGTGAACCATTTTCACCAATGAAGGTAAAAGCACTGAAATTATAGTGAACTAATTCACTTTTATGGTTCCATAGTTAAATAGTCTAATGAACTACACCCCACTTTCCTAGTAGTGTTCGTGAAACAAAAAGGTGAAGTGTTTCAACATTTTTTGAATTTCAAAGCAATGGTGGAAAAGGAGAAAGGTGTGAGCATCAAGTGCCTAAGGTCTGATGGAGGGGGAGAGTACTTTCAAATGCATTCAATGAGTACTTGAAGGAGCATGGAATTCAAAGGAAGTACTCATGTAGTTATTCCCCACAACAGAATGGAGTTGCTAAAAGGAAAAACAAGCACATTGCAAAAATAACACGTGCCATGTTCAATGAGAAGAATTTGCCAAATTACTTTTGGGTTGAAGCGATAGCAATTGCAATCTATATCATGAATCAAACACCCATAACAACAGTTCATGGCATGACACTTGAAAAAAAATTCACACGCAAGAAACCAGAATTTCTCGCACCTTAGAGTGTTTAGTTGCATTGTATACGTGCATGTTCTTGATGAGAAGATATCAAAACTAAATCCAAAAGTTGATAAATGTATCTTCATTGGATATTCATTAAAACAAAAAGGATATAGATGTTTCAACCCTTCCACTCGGAAGTTGTAAGTTAGTAGAGATGTTGTATTTGATGAGATGGTTAGTTGGCATTCACCACTGAAGACAGCAAAAGATGGAAAGGCTAGAAATGGTGATGTTTCATCAAATGTGGAACAAGAATCACAATTAATTAATGGACCACAAGAGTCTTTAATCAATGGGTCCTATAGCACTCCATGGAAAGGAAGATTAAACTTTTCAAACATTGTACATGGTAGTTCTCAAACATCATTTAGAAATCCTCGTGTATATGATGAGTCAAGTGATTTAGAAAAGAGTGTGGGTGAAGAATCAAGAATCCCTTCAGTTACTATTCACCAAACTCAAATGGTTAACAAAGTTTTGAAAACACCTAACAACAACAATGGAGTACGAAGATCCACACAAGTCAAGAACCCTATACAAAGACTCACATATGATGGCTTGGTAGCTCATCATTATGCATACATGGTGAGAGTTATATAGGAGGTTGAACCCACTTATTTTGAACAGGCGGTTAGAAACCCTAAATGGGATAATGCCATGGATGAAGAGATGGTGGCGTTAGATGCTAATGCTACTTGGGAATTGGTAGCTTTACTAAAGGACAAAAAAGTAATTGGGTGCAAATGGGTGTACAAAGTCAAGCACAATGTAGATGGATCTGTGAGCATATACAAAACAAGATTGGTTGCCACATGTTATGCCCAAACTTATGGCATAAACTATGAAGAGACCTATAGTCCAGTTGCCAAAATGACAACTATAAGAGCAATCATTGCTATGGCATCAACAAAAGGATGGTCTTTACATCAAATGGACGTAAAGAATGTTTTTCTTCATGGAAATTTATAGGAAGAAATGCACATGGAACAACCACCAGGTTATGTGGACCACACACATCCTAATTTGGTTTGTAGGTTGAAGAAAGCTTTGTATGGCTTGAAGCAAGCACCTAGAGCTTGGTCAGACAATATAAGTCAATACCTTGTCACAAGTGGATTTCAAACATCCAATATAGATTTTTCACTATATGTGAAAAAGACAGATCATGGGATTATTGTCATAGTCATCTATGTTGATGGCTTTATTATCATAAGAGATAGTGATGGTGACATCTTTGATTTGAAGAAGCTTTTGAAACAAAATTTTGAGATGAAGGATTTGGGAGAGTTGCATTACTTCCTCAGCATTGAGGTAATCCAATCCCTGAAAGGGATATGGTTACTACAAAGGTAGTATGCCTTGAACAAATTATCTGAATATGGGATGACGAGTTACAAACCCATTTCAATTCCATTGGAGCAAAATGTGAAGTTAAGTCCAGATGAAGGAGACCTTGTGGAGGATACCATTATGTACATATGCATAGTGAGGAATTTGATTTACATGACCATCACAAGGCCATATTTGAATTATGTAGTTGGAGTGGTGAGTCAATTCATGTAAACACCACGAAAGCCACATTTGGATGTAATGAGGTGCATATTGAGGTACATAAAACATACTTTGCAATGTGGCATTTTTTATGAAGCCAAAAGCCAGTTACAAGTACATGGATACACGAATGTTGATTGGGCTAACAATGTTTCAGATAGAAAATCAACCAATGGTTTTATGTTTTCTTTTGGAAGTGGTGATGTTAGTTGGAGCAATAAGAAACAACCAACAGTTGCATTATCAAGCATAGAGGCAGAATATAAAGGTGCAACAATTGTTGCATGTGAAGTAGTTTGGTTATAAAAACTACTCTTTGATTTGGGAAAGTCAGTGGATGCTCATGTTGTCATTTATTGTGATAACATCAATAGCATACTAAGAAATTAACCTTATTCATGTCAATATTGAAGATCAATTTGTTGACATTTTCACAAAGGCTTTAAGTATAAACAAGCTAAAAAAGTTTCGAAAAATGTTTGGTGTACTAGAAGTGGATTTGAGCTTGAGGGGGGAGTGTTGAGAATTCAAGTTCAACTAGTCAGGTTTCATTAGTTACTAAAATATGAAAGTAACTACGTCACTTTCACAAGGTTGAATTACTTTTTTTACGTATATTAGCTTGGTTATTTGTGGTTTGGTCTTATAGTTAAATACCTTGGTGTTCATGGTTTTATTTCTCTTTTCTTCATTACACAAGTTTGTGTATTTCATGTGACAAGAACCTTTAAGAGTTTTTAATGTTATGTCCCGTGTTATGAGCATCATGTTTTAGTTTTCTTTCAATAAAAATTTATGTTTACACTTGAATAGATTTTTTATTTGTTAACACAAGCCACCTCACTTGTTGTGTTAATATGTTACATTACATTATATTTATCAAATACTTCATTTTAAACATTACAAAACATAAACTTTGAAAATTCATATTTTATTGAGATTTTGTTCAAATGATTTTTTTTGAATTTTTTTTTAATTCAATAATGTACATAATTACATTTATTTTCTTTTGAAAGTTAAAAATCATTTGAACAAAAAAAAAGTTGAATATCATTATTTAATAACAATTCAATGACCATTCTTTTGAATTTTTTTAAAAAATAAATGAATAAGATTTTTGTTAATATAATAATATTACCTATGCTAAGTTATTTTCAATTATTATATGACTAGATTTCATTAATTTAAATTATTTCACCCTACATTATTGATGTTATTTATGGCTATTATTAATTATTTTTAGTTATTGAAGGTTATTTCACCTTACGTTATTATTGACAATTTTAGGTTATTACAAATTATTTCACCTTAAGTTACTTTTATCTATTATAAATTATATCACCATATATTATTTTTGGTAATCTCACGCAATCATAATATATAGTTATTGGTTGTTCTTTTATTAGGGCTATCAGTGGTTATTAATGGCTATTGGTACGTATTATATTGGTGGCTATTAATGCCTATTAATGGTTATTTTATTAATGGCCATTAGTAGTTATTCTATTGATGGATATTAGTGGTTATTTTATCAATGACTATTGGTGGCTATTCTATTAATGACTATTAATGGTAATTCTATTAATGGCTATTGGTGGGTATTTTTTATTATTTTATTAATGTTTATTAGTGGCTATTATATTGATGGTTATTAATAATTATTATTTGGTGGCTATTGGTTATTATTATATTAACGATTATTGTGGTTATTTTATTAATGGTTATTAATGGCTATTTAATGGTTGTTGGTTGTTTTTTTATTAATGATTATTGGTGGTTATTTTATTAACGGCTATTAATGGTTGTTGGTTGTTTTTTTATTAATGATTATTGGTGGTTATTTTATGAATGGCTATTAATGGTTGTTGGTTGTTTTTCTATTAATGATTATTGCTGGTTATTTTATTAATGGCTATTAATGGTTGCTGGTTGTTTTTCTATTAACGACTATTGGTGGTTATTTTATTAATGGCTATTAGTGGCTATTGGTTGTTTTTCTATTAACAACTATTGGTGGTTATTTTATTAATGGCTATTATTGGCTATTGGTTGTTTTTTTATTAACAACTATTGGTGGTTATTTTATTAATGGCTATTAGTGGCTATTGGTTGTTTTTCTATTAACAACTATTGGTGGTTATTTTATTAATGGCTATTAGTGGCTATTGGTTGTTTTTCTATTAACAACTATTGGTGGTTATTTTATTAATGCCTATTGGTGGCTATTCTATTAATGGTTATTGGTTATTCTATAAATGACTATTGGTGATTATTTTATTAATGGTTAATTGGTGGTTATTCTATTAATGGTTAATTGGTGGTTATTCTATTAATGGTTATTGGTTATTGGTTATTGTTTTATAAATGACTATTGGTGGTTATTCTATTAATGGTGATTGATGGATATTGGTGTTTATTAATGGCTAATATATTATTAGTTATCGGTGATTGTTTTATTAGTGGATATTAGTGGATATTAGTGGCTATTAATTGGTATTATATTAATGGTTATTGGTGGTTATTAATGTTATTATATTAGTGGTTATTGGTGGCTACTATATTAATGGCTATTGGTGGTTATTCCGTTGTAAGCCATTAATGGTTATTTTATTGGTGGTTATTGATGGTTATTATATTATAAGTTATTGATGGTTATTATATGTTATATTACAACTATTGGTGATTATTATATTATAAATTATTGTTGGATATTTTATGTTATAATATCATAGGCTATTGGTAGTTATTATATTGTAAGGCATTTTAAATTATTTTTCATACGTTATTATTTTTTATTCTAAGTTATTGTTACCTTATATCATTATATTATATTTTAGATTATTTTAAGTTACTACATTTAAGATAAAAATAATTTATAATAACATAAAGTAAAATGAACTTGAATGACTTAAAGTATAACTTAAAATAACATATATTAATTTAAAATAAAATAACCTAAGGTATAACTTAAAGTTAGTGGAATAATTTAATTTAAAATAACTTTAAAACTTATAATAAATTAGTTAAGATACCTTAAGGTAAAATAATGTATAATAGTTTAGGGTACAATAATTTATAATAGCGTGTAATAACATAAAATATAAGTTAGAATAACTAAAGTAGCTTAAAATAATATAGGGTATATCATAAAATAACATAGATAGAATATTTGAAAAAACATAAAAATCAACCTATTTACTATAATAAATTATAATAGTGAATTATGTTAACTAGTAATGAAACATGATATTTACATAGTGATATTATAGTGAAATAACTTTCAACAGGGTGAAATCAATGAAATGCAATGAACTTCTTTCACTTTTAGGGTCCCACAATGATTTATGCTAGTAAATTACACCCCAGTTTTGTAGCAGTGTATGCATTCTCCAATTTCCTTCCAAAGGATCAAGGATTGTCTTCCTTGGGCTTGAGGAATTTGCACAATGGTTTGGAAAATTCAACCAACACAATTTGTGGATGTTATTGCCCTCATGGGTGACAAGGTTGACACTATTTTTGGTGTTGGTGGAATTGGATAAATAGTTCTGACATTGGTTTAGGAATTTGGATAAGTGGAAAACTTGTTAGAAAGACGAAGTGAGGACATGTTCAAACATGTGAAAGACAATTTGATGCTTGATGATGGTGGAATTATTCTATAAAAAAAACCACTATCTTTGAAAGTTCACCTACTTGCCCACATTCTTCCACACATTCTATATAATTTGGTCTATTAAATCTCAAAAAACATAGGTGAAAATTTTATGAAATTGTTGTTCTCTTGTCACCAAATTTGTGCCTTGTTTAGGGTTTAGTCTATCCACATGAAGGTGATAGCAAGATACTAGCAGTGCCCACATCTTCTAGTGTTGTTTGTCTTGCATGTTTCTTTTTAGTTTTTAAATAATTCTTAGGTCAAACACACTTTTGTTAATTATATCTAATAGCAAGTGAAAGTTGCTTTAATTTGGGCATGGTAGCAAGAGTTGAGCTTGCAATATGAAAACATGGTGCCTAGATGTATCCATGCCTATTATAGGAAACATGTGTAACTGGTCAAATCCTATACCTAGAAGCACATGCATTTGGGATTCTACAACATACATTGGTTACTATTTTGATGATGCATATTTGTTTCTCTTTCTTTCTTCTTATTCCCAACTTAATCTCAACATGTATTCAAGCAGAATCTAATGTGTGCAATGTCTCTATCTATCAATGATTAAATTGGATGTCAAATTGGTTGAAAAATCTTTTAAAAAATCTTTTAAGCATTCTAATGATGAAGTCCTACTTTTTCATTTGTGTTTTTATAAAGCGCATCAATTGCGCTTGGTAGGCCTACAAATTAGCATTTTTTTTTATGATTAATTTGTAGACCTTGTAGCCATGAGAAATTGACCATTGTTTGTGGAGTTCTTGCAAATGGATATTACAAGGAACGTAGATTGGGTTAGGGATTTGGTGGATGTTTGAACAAGGCATGATCGGGATTTGAAGAATGTGGATTGGCACCCTATGAAGTTCTATGGTTTTAGCTATGTTATGAGGTTTGAAATTTTGCACACCAATGCAAATTATATAATGAGAGAGAAATTGGGAAAAAACATCATTGCTTGTTTGATGTGATGTTCTACTAAAATGTGCACTTTCTATATTGTTCATAGCAATAACTTGGCCCCCATATGGAAAGGAGTTATTGGTAAGTGGAAGCTTTGATGCCAGTGTGATTCATTGGCTAGTTGGGTAATGATGACACCTCCCTTTATCTTTTCAAAAACTTCTTGTTGTGCAATGTGGAAATGACATAGGTATGGCAATCATTATTTGGGGCACTTGTTTTATTCTACAACTAGGACATGAAACAACAAGATAACTTGGGTCTCATTAGACTAAAGGGAGAACATGCATGAAGAAGGCCTACAAGCATAAGTTCCACGTGCATGTGAAAGTAGTGTGTGCCATCCCATGGGACACATTCTTTGCAAATAATTGTTCCTTGGCATTTATTATGTTTGGCAAGTTTTTTTCAAATCAATTATTGTTTATATCTCAACATAAAATTTAACTAGACCAACATATAGTGGACTATGTGATGTTTGTAGCAAGGGGAATGCCCATACTTTAAATTGCTAAGCTTACATTTTCTTTTGTGAATTTACTATTGTAAATTGCAAAGCTATATATTCATTGAAAACATTTTTTGGAAAAGGAGGCTTGTTTGTGTATGTGTGACCTCTACAAGATGCTGAGGACATTTCTTGGAACAAAAGGAATATTGGAAAAAACTTTGATGCATGGTAAAACAATGATATTGACAAACCTTGAATGCAACATGGGCATGACTAAACACATTGGTTAATGTCTTATTGGACAACTTTCACCAAGTTGAGAGGATCAAATATCTTCTCAACCACTTGGTGATCACTACATTGGACTAGGTTGCATCGAACTATAGTGCATGACTCACAAAAGGTTTTTATTTTGTAGCCATTAGGAGCTAATGTGTAGTTCAAATGGAAAGACTTTGGTTTCTAGCCCGACTTGGGGTAAAAAAGAAATGGGTGAAATTCTTCCAAATAATATGCAAAATAAATTCATCCATGATAAGATTTAGGTTCCTTTTCTTGAGTGTTTTCACTTTCACATTGTGCCATTAGGGTCATGTGATGGCAAGTGGGTGATGAGTTCACTTGTTGCCATGCCATGCCTTGCATTTTATACTAGAAGAATGGAATGGTGGAGTGGTATGCAGGTGACAAACTCACCAATAACGACACTCAACATCTTTTATCTTTAAATTGTGATTAATGTCAAGTGAGTGATGAGTTCACCTATTAACATGTTCATGGTTTCATGTTCAAAGCATCTAACAATGGAATGTATCGATACTCAAGTGACAAGCTCTCTCGTGACCATGCCCATTGTCTTAGTGGTTTTGGATATACATTGGATAACTTTTGTCACCTTTGTTTTGCAACCATGCTTCTTTCCTTAGTAGCTTTGTCATTTCATTGCCCCTCCCCTCCCATAAATATTTGCTTGCCAACTCTTATTTATTTGCACACCTCTCTATACGTTGCCCAATGTAGGAGTAGACTTGTCTACATGTGTACTAAACCAAGAATTACAGTTGGTGCATATTGTTTTATCGTTTTAGTTTTCTTTTTTTGTTGGTCACTAAAATTCATGATGGAATCCAAAATTTATACCTTCTTTAAGCATGTGGTTTTTTGCTCCATTCCCATTGATAAAATCCAAGTTCATCATTTTGTTTTTTGTGTTTAATTGATTTAGTGTTGATGATGTTGGTTTTAGGTATGCATTGAAGAAAAAACAAACAACCAAGGTGTAGGAAGGGCGCAAATGTTGTAGCCCCACAAGACCAAAATCAACAAGCTTCAATAGAAACCCAAGAACCTAATGAAAGTGAAAGGCTCCGGACTACACACATGAATTCAAATGTAATAAATCAAATCCATGATGGCTTGCCTACAAGGAATGATAGGTATGGCTCCAATGTTTTTACATTCTTTTGGGTTAGGTCATTAAATCATAAATGGGCTAATCCACTACTAGAAATTCTGTCTTTTGCAACCAATCACTATGCAATTGGCATGCAGCTGGTTGTCATTTGCAACTATCTTGGTCATGTTTGCAACTATAAATTTGGTATTATATAAATTTTTAGCCATACGGTTATGTGTGCAACTAAATGTGTACAATATGGACACATGTCATAAAAATAATGGCCTAAATTTATACATACTTAAATTATTATACTTAATATATATGCATAGGCTACATATAATAATATTATGTGCCTCTAGTACTAAGGTCAACCCCATGCTAATTTAGACTAACTTAAACTAACCATGGCTAAATTAAATTAAACTAAAATTAACCATGTTTAATTTTATTAGGCTAAAATATTTATGGCTAAATTAAGTTAGGCCAAAATAATTATGGTTAAATTAAGTTAGGTTAAATTATTTATGGCTAAAATAAATTTAAATATATTAATTATGGCTAAATTAAGTTAGGCTAAATGATTTATGGCTAAAATGAATTAGAATATATTTATTATGGCTAAACTAAATTAAGCTAAATTAAATTAAGCTAAAACTAACAATGGTTAAATTAAATTAGGCTAAGTTAATTACGCTAAACTAAATTATGTTAAATTAAATTAAATTAAATTAAATTAAACCATGGTTTAAATATATATTCAATTTTTTAAATTTTATTTGTCAAATATATTTAATTTTTTTTTTTGGCAAGTAAAACTTTTTTATTTTATTTTGTTTGGAATATTTTTCAGGAAATGTAAATTTGATTAAACAAAAAATTATTCAATAATTATCAATTAAATGTCTATTATAATTATAATGATAATCAATTTTATATATATATATATAATCAATAGGTATTATATATTTAAAATTTATTATTTATGTTTAAAATATTAATTTAAATAGACTACACAAATTAACCTACAAGTACATAAACATCTTAAGCTAATTACTAATTTAAGTTAAATAATAATGTTAGAATCATATTTTCATTAAGTAACTATAATTATTAAAAATATCCTACAATCATCTTTGAAGTGAAAAAGACAAGGAATAATGAAAAATTAACAAGAAGAAAAACATGAAAAATAAGAAAAATAAGCTTTTTTCCAAGTTACAAGACGTGTTTTTTTTCTTTTCTTTGGACCCCTCCTACTTTCAAACTTCATAACTTTTTTTTTTTTTATTCATTTTAAACGATTTAAAGTGCTATAGGAGCACCGACTGAAGTTCTACAAATCATATTGGTACTTTAATAGCAAAAAAACCAACATAAAAGGAATTGGGTGTTTAAGAATCGACCTTTGTAGTGTTCAATGGTCTTTTTTGAATTTCTGACCCTCTTTACTTTGGGGGACCATAACTTTCTCATTTCTAATCCATTTTCAACAATTCTTATTGTGTTAGATGCGCCAAGAGGAGGGCTTCAAGTTTTGTGTGGACACCATAATCAACAAAACCCTCCCCTGGCTGCTATACTCTAATACATTAGTTGCATCTAATGTGCAATTAAGTTTGTTCATGAGGTTTGCAATGGAATTTTTTATCCCATATCCTTTGGCTTCCAATTTTATTTGGCTTTGTATATAACTAGGAGCAATAATAATGAAACACTAAATGTCGTTTGGGATGAGTGAATTAAAAAAACTTGACCTTTATGAAATGGTTAATCTTAAAATTAAATTAGATTATTTAAACCTTACTTATATAGCCTAAACCTAGCTATGTTCAACCTATTTACATACTTAAATAAGCCTATTTACCTAATAGGATTTAATAATAACCTACCTACATAGGCAACACGTGTCAACATCTTATTAACCATAAATTGGACGATTTAGATTTTATTAATGAATATTTTAAAATAGGTGGGCCTTAATTTCCACGTGTCACCATATAATTGGTGTTTTTTTTAATGGACACGTGTCAATTGGTCAATGAACGTTCCATGGTGTGCCACATGTCATCATCTTAATGGCATAAATTTTAATGATTGACATTAATCCAATGAATTTTTTATTTTGAAAACAAAAAATTAATTAATTAATGACACATGTCCACAAGCTAGTTATCCAATTTTTAAACATGTGTCATATTTTTATTAGTTGCATTATAGTTGTAAGGAGAGTTGCACATGAGGTGCAACTACATTTGGATTAGTATGTACGGATGAGCATGTATATTAGCACCATATATTAACGTTGTATATACATGTTGCATGCAACTGAATGTCATGTGCAATTTGTCTTATGCAACTATACAAATTTGTAGTTGCATGTGTTACATGCGACTAAATTTTAGTTGCAAACGACAGTTGCAAAACCCAAAATTTCTAATAGTGATCTTAGTTTGCATTCATTGAGGGGAACAAGTTCACATGTATGATATCCACCAAGATTGTTGAAATTGTTTGAAACTACATGTGCCCTTGGTTTAGGGTTTAATAGAATTCCAATTAATGTTTCATAATGGCTTTGGTTTTACAAAGGTTCATTATGTTTTCACATGTTCCAAAGTTGTGTTGTATGTCCTAGTTTTTTTTGAAGGGGTTTTGCTTGTGGTTGGATCAACATTTGGAATAATTTTGTGGTGGTTGGCTTATGCACATCACTTTAACTAAATTCATTAGGTGTGTTATCATACAAATGGTTGTTGATTTATTCTTTTAACTATGAATAGCTCATATTGAACATGTGTTGTGTTTGCATTACATTTTGGTGCAAGGATACAAGCACAAAATAGGGCAAGCTTTAGTCTATTGTACCTTTGTTAGGTTGAAGGGTTTCAAGGTGGGGTTCATTTTTAATTCATCTTGCTATTGTCCTATGTATATTTTCTCATTATTCATTATAAATGCATTGTAAATGTTTATTACAAACTGAGTCGTAAAATCAAGTGCAACAAAAAAAAGTGAATGGTTTTATATCGTTCTATTGAATTTATAGTTATCTTCGAGCCATGTGGCTTTAAAGAACTTTGGATCACTATTGATCGAGTTTTTTATGAGCCACGTGGCTTTAAAGAGCTTGGAACTCACAATGCTTAAGGACCAAAATACAAACCAAGTTCTAAGCCATCATGCTTTGTTAAGTTGATTATTTTTGAAATGGGATGCGCATGAGTTAAATTAATCAACCTCCATATTAGGAATGTGCATGCACCAGATGTTAAACTTTGTATAGATTATGGCACCATTGGGGTTCTTGTTTAGTTTCATCCTACTCTTTATATATATATATATAATTGTTCATTGTAATTGGGTCATAAATGTTTGTTACAAAATAAGTCATAAAATCAAGTGCAATAAAAAAACATGATTGGTTTTATATCATTCTATTGAGTTTATAATTCTTTTTGAACTATGTGGCTTTAAAGAACTTGGAACTCATAATAATTAAGGACCTAAATACAAAGAAAGATCTAATCTATTGTGCCTTTGTTAGGTTAATTTGTTTTGAGATGGGATGTGCTTGAAGTAAGTTAATCAATTTCCAAATCACGAGCGTGCATGCACTAGATGATAAACTATGTATAGGTTATGGCACCATTGGGGGTCTTTAGTTTCATCCTATTCCTTTTGTATTATTTATCTTTGCTTTATTGTTCATTCCATATATGTTGTAAATGATTGTTATGAATTCAATCAATCATAACAGAAATATGAATGGTTTGGTACACAATTTGAAGAACTCCTAATATTTAAAAATTATAGAGAATTGGGATCCTCTTTCTAAAGAATTTGGGATCCTTTTTTTTGGGAGTTTTGGGAAAATTTATTGAAGTATTCATATTTGGACAATAGGTTCTTGGAGGCCACAAAAAGCATAACATGATTATCAAAACTTTCTACTTTCTTCTTCAAAATGTAACCAAATTTGGTTCATTGTTCATTCCCCTTGCAGTTGATTGTTTCTAAGTCTATACCACTCCCCTCGTGATGATTGTCATTATGTTTACATCACAAAATTGGAAGAGAAAAACTTGCATATGACACCTATTCATTAACTTGGAACATTAATTCAAAAGTAATGTCATTGACTTTTTATAAATAATGTTGCAAATTTGCCATTTATGGTTATGCTTAGTGAAAATTTAATTGGAATCTGGTCTAATTTTTGGAATAGTTCCAAAAGCCAAAACTAAGATTTGTATTTTTGCAGACCCATGTTGGTAACTTGATTACTATTTTCATTTTTGTGTGGAATTAGAACCAAAGTTAAAACCAAGCTTGTTGGACAAAACAAAAAAAAGGAAAAAAAAAGTATACAACTAAGGGCTAATTAAAGGCTAACTAACATATAACTATCATATATTAATCTAATACCCTCCCACCTTTGTCACTTTGCCATTAATTACATTATTTTCAAAAATGTTGAAAATTTCACAAATTATTTGTTCCAAATCATAAGTTGTTGGTAAAGCATGGCCTTCATGCTAACTACTCCAACCTTTTACATTTATAAAGGCACAAATTCTTAAGTAAAACTTGTAGAGCCCAGATTGCCATTTACCTTCAAATTTTTTTGCACAAACCTATTTGTTTTAATTATTTCCTTCAATAATGTGGATGCATGCATTTGCCAACCGCAGAAACTTGTTGATAAAGTGACCCAAAGCCTTGATAGCCATCCATTTGGCAAATTCTTGATTGTTCATGATGTCTTTAAGTTAAGGCATGGCCTTCTCCATGCATAGACAGTACTTGCGCCACATGGATTATATGAAAATTTGATAATGTTCGCCCTAAAGTCGACCCCTGCATTTGATGTTGTATTTTCCCTTCGTGAAATGGGACATTGCTCAATGCTTGGCCATTGTGTAACAAATGGCAGGTGAGGCAATTGTTCGACAACAATGGAATGAGGTTCGGACAATCCACCCATGAATGTTGTCCAAGGCATTTGAAGCACTAATAGGCTTGTAATATTTTTTGACAATGTTGGTCTAGGTGAACATTATTTTCATTTGGATTGAAGAAGTAACACATTAGACAATTTGGTTCGTTGGGGGTAGTGAATTGCCTAATGTTGATCATCAATAATCGATCCTTGGTTATGGATGAGGTTATTATAGTTGACCTCATTTTTAGCATCAGCACTACCATTGGTGGTTATGGTAACATTGCTCACAAGTGGCAAAAGCAATTGTCTCATGGTTCTACGGTAGGAATTAGACTACATCGTTGCGATTGACCATCAATAGTGTAGACCATGCTTTTGATAGTTGTTGGTGTCCGTGATCCAAACATTTGGTTTAGCAAATGATGGGCTAATATGCATCACATTCACACATACTTCCTTGCTGGTGGTGATTCAATTAATATTGAGTTGGCCATCTCAAGCAAACTAACTGAATTTTTGATGGAATACAAGGAAGGACCTAAAGGACCCACGATGGATGATTAACCTCACAAATGGGTAGTTGTACCCACATCCAGTGACTCTAATGGCCACCATGATGTGTGCATCTCTTGCAACCCATGATTATAATTATAGTTGTTTGGTGTCCATATGCAAATGGGTGTGAAAATGAGTGCAACTAACATAACATCATTGATGTTTAATGTTATTTTTTTCAATAAATTGTTGGGCCAAACAATACACAATGGCCTTGTCGATGGTAGAAGTTTGAGAACAATCCCATTCAATGATATGGCAAACAATTTCATTATCCATGTCAACCACTTCATCTACATTATACCCAATCAATGGGTGCACAATTGGCATTCTTATGACTAAAAATGTTGGAAACATCGCAATCTTGAGGTATGTTTATTGAGATGAAGATAGGGATGATGTCAATGCAACATCCTAAAGAGGTAATAACTATTTCATGATTGGCCTAAAATCAGATAAAAGAAGTTGAACCTCATCCACAACAATGTAATGAAGTTTTTGTAAATGGTTTAATGTGTGTGCCAACTAGACAAACAATGGAGTTGTAGCACATTCCACTTACACAAAAATAATTGTTGGAGGGTCATTTAATGTGATTACGTTGATGTCAAAGGTGGAATGGTGTATATCAAATCACCGTGCATTGGCTTCATGTCCATTCACAAGTATGGAAAAGGGCATAACCATAATCACAAGTGTGATTGGTGATTGTCAATGATGCACCCCCAAACTCCTCGTAAGATTCAAATGTGAATTTGAAGGTGAAAATAACGGAAGAAGGAGTTGGGATGTGCTCCCTAATTCGTAGCACTTTGGGGGTAAGAGGGGCATGTTGGAGCTTCGAGATGGGGACTAAGATGAGTGACAAGTGGGTCAACTATTCACATGGGCTTGCACAAACCAAACAGCAAGTTGGTTAATGCATAGTTGTAGCACTCTTGGTGCATGGACAAGCCACGAGCATACATGAACTCACAAAACTCACCACGGCCCAAACTTGGGGGAAGCCACCACCTTCCCCCTTATAGTATTTTTTGTGCCTGACCACGGGGGTTGCATTCAAATGTCATTTTGTCCTAGGACTCCCAAGTTGAGAGTTTCGAAATTCCTAAAATTAAGATTTTTGCAACTTTGGAAGCCCATAACTTTTTGTGTAGACCTCCAATTAGGATGAGATTTGAAGCAAAGTTGTAGTCCTTGTTGAACAAAATTCAATGGTATGTGGCACACCACTTTCATGCAAGTAAATCAAGGAGATTATCAACTTTTAATGGTTGGGAGTCAAATTGGCATTTTAACTCCTAGCCCTTCTTTTGGCCATAACTTGTGTTTTAAGTACCCCAAATGGGTCATGTGAGTCCATTCTAGACATCTATGTCTCAAAAGATTTCCAATGCTATAATTAATTTTTCAATCCAATGAATTTTTACCTTTGAAATCGATCTTAAGGTTGAAAGGCTTGCAAAGCGCACACTTCATGTGTTGGATCTTGAGGTGGTGGTGAGGTTGCCGCCTAACTTATTTTAGTGTTGATGACACCATAAAAGATGTAATGAGAGATGCCAAATTGGGTTGCACTACACCATGGTTGTACATTTGATTGATGGTTGGTGGTTGGGAGTTGGTGGTTGTCACATCTATTGTAGGTCAATCAATAAAACTAGGGGTCAATTTTATTAGGCGATGCCATGCTTGGGCCACCAATTTATATGTATGCATTTTCTCCATGTCTATGGATCTATGATTAATTAAACACTTGGCATAATGTTGTTTGGTTATGGATGCATTATGCCCAAATGTTTCATTGATGGGTAAATTGTTGGTGCAATAGTTATGTTTGATGGTGCGGTCGAAGAAGACAACTATATGTCGATAATATGCAATGTCAAGATTGAAAATTTCGTATTTAAGGAATGTATTGGCCACCATATGGGAGACATCAGCACCATCCATGGTCTTGCCATGTTCTATGGCTCAAATGTTCATGTATTGTTTGGCAACATTGCCCAATCTGTGTATACGACCAACGATGAATGATTACATTGGTTAAATAAGCAAAATGTATTGGATGAAGAAGACGTTTAATTCTTGATGCAAGAATTGTGGTATTAGCTCGACTAGTGAATGGGTTAGGTTCACACCTTTATGGTACTACTTAACTAGTATAACGTTTTTTTGCAATGTTTTGTGTTATGAATGAGGTAGCTCTAGTATTTTTCACCACATGTCGGTCCGCCCACAATGAAATGCATCAACAAAAACAACAACATGTGAAAACAATTGGTAGCTTGCACCAACATGGCCAAGATGCCATGGTTCCAAATGATGGATTCATTGTTGTCTATGCCTTGGACGAACAAACATGTATGTTGATTGCTAAACAAATAGACACCAAGATTTTATGTATGTTGATGAAATTCATTGTAGCTATTTAATAAAAATGAATATTTGATGCTCTTTTCATTGAACCTATCAATGGTTTTGCCATCCAATATGGCTTTGTTGATCCAAGTTGTTTCCAATCCCAACAACACATGGCAACAAATGCATTCAACCAGACTAAGAAATGTCAAACTTGTTAGTAAAAACTAGGGAAAATGTTCAATATTTATGTTTTGGTGCTCACAAAATTTAGTGATCAATCCTATCAACACTAATATATTTGAACAAAAAAAAAACCATCAAATTCAACTCCAATGTTTCACTTCAGTACTTAAAGACTTATGGTGGGATGCTAGTTATGTTTTTATTTTAGATTCCCAAAATATAAATTTCTTTAGATTATTGTTGGATTGAAGTAGACCTCAATTGTTTGGTTTAGAAAGTGGACAACAATTCCATCAACCTTATACACAAATTTGTGAACAACTATCACGTGCATTTTAATAGTTGATGATGAATTCTAGATTTAGATGATAGGATTTTACCATCACAACCAAAACAAAACATCAAGCCATTGATCCATTAAAATAATGAACAAGAGATTAAGAGAAATTTAGCCCATGTTTTGGATTCTAATAAATTCGAAAGTCTTTCACCACACACCAAATGGAAATTGTAGAAATTCATAAGGTTGGATTGTGAATCAATATATTTTTTTCCATTTGGTGATGTTCCAGTTAAATGATCAATTCATATTTTTCTATTTCAAAAGTCAATTACTACTAACAAATGAATTTGTTATCAATAAATGATAACCTGGTTATTTTCACAATAAAATTATTGGTCTAGGTATTCATTTGAATAAAGGATTTGTCACAAAAGTGAACCACCATAGCTTGCATTAACCCCTACATCATTGAAGATGCTTTTTTTTCCCCTATAGGAAATTTTCCTATGGCAGTAAGCTACTACATGCAACAACGTTTAAATTTTAACAAATATTTAAAGTAAAAACATTGGCTTGGTTGAACTTGTGTTGACCCACTTAGTCCTTCATGATGAAGTTTGCTTCTTTGAACAACTTCCTAACTAGGTGCTACAATGTGTTGATGGAAATAACTTGATTGTTGAGTGTACATGGTAGCAAACCAACATGAACCAATTTGGGGTTGTCTATGCTATCACCTAGCATAGTGCATGCAACGCACATTGTCTTGAATGCAAGAAAGCCAATTGTTGACATCACTCGATGGGATGGCTAGATGCCACATTGGAGGGGCCAATTGCATAAGGATGCTAGATTGCCACTAATATTGGAAGATGGCTATGGGTCTTGTGACATATTGAACATGTTCAAATTTGAGGTTGGTGGGTGAAGATGTCAACTTCAAGTTGTTGACGATGAGGAACCGCATGATTGGACAGTTGGTTTATAGCTTTGGTTGAATGATCATTGAAGTTGATGGTCGGCAAATCTTTGACAAGACCTCATGGCTACCAATTAGATCGTCGTCATCAATGTCAACATATTGTTTTCGTTGGATGGTGACAATGAGAGGATCGAACAATAAGGCCATATCTATGTGCAAATCGCCAAACACATATATGATGGGCTTGTCACCTGGAAGGTTATTATCCCTAGACCAGATCATTGCAATGAAAAGCTTAGTCATCAATGCATAATATTTGCTTCTTGTGGATGGCACCCAAAGCTTATTGAGGCCCAATTTGGCCAAGTTAGTTACGTCAACAATGATGACCAACTGCCTCAATTTGTACTACACATGGTAGATGATTGTTTGTGCTTTCTCATTATTTGCTTGGATCATTAGTGGCAATCGATCCCAATTGAAATCCCCATTTGCGGGCCCCAATAGCTCAAATGCTGCCATGATCTCATCCATGGGTGCATTGGATGGAATGATGTGGTCAGTAACTATATCATGCCAACAAGACACCTTAAACCATGGACTTAGTTCATGAATAATAAGATTGTTTGGTTAGATTGCTATTGAGCATTGGTGGTCTTTGAATGACATTTCCATATGTTCCTTGAACTTCAACCATACCTAATTGCTCCCAAGACCCAAATTCTAGTGGTCAATGTTGAAATATGTAATGTAACCAACCTTTTAAAAGAGGCTTTGCACTTAACAACGTTGGGAAATGTTGGTGAATGACAGTTGATAGTGTTGAACCAATTGATGGTTCACAATGGTGGACTTTGAAACACGACAATATATGCACCCATCCACTTTGCATTGATACCCATTGAAGATCACAATTCCTAAAACCACTTGGAACGATTATTGGACCAAAATGAGTGTACTTTTGGAGGCGATTCTCCTATAGAAGGGTGAATTGGATCTCCACAAACAATGTTGTGAATTTTGAAGCTAGTGGAACATTGTTAATGCATTGTTCATTGTTGTGGTCCTCATCAACACAACAACGTTTGAGGTGGTCATTAGCAAGTTTTCCTATTCCCATCGAGGTTATTCAACTTCTGAATTCTTAAACAACAAGGTTTTTTATAACAAGTATATGCGAACAACTAATAAAATTAAAACTAACTATAAGTCCTAAACTAACACATACAAATTATTAAAATCTTGAAGACAATTGGTTGAAGAAAATAATCCATGTTCCATAAGTGAAAGAATGAAACAGACAATAAAAAATGAAATCAAAATTTTATAAAACAAGTATGTCCTCCTAGTCTTACACTAGATATTTCAAAATACAATAGTCATAACTGACCACTATAAATAGTCATTAGTAAGTACCTAGACTAATAGTCCAAAATTTCAAAAAACTACACCTTGTTTAATTACATGTTCTACCAATTAGAAGTTTTGCAAACTACTTGTTGATTAACCTATCAACATGTCTTCTTAACTTAGTACAATATTACATGTTGCTAGGTCAAAAGAAATAACAATCCGATTGTTAAAATAGGTTAACCATTCTTTTTGGTAAAGAATTTGCAAAATAGTTGCAAATTTGGCATGAAATTCCTTCTTCATGTGTACTACATTCCGCTATTCATTTTCATTGAAGGCATATGGACCTACAATCTTTTTTAAGACGGTTTTGGCTTCTTCAAAAGTTGCATTTGTAACATCTATTATTCCTTCCTTGGAAATTCCAAGTTGCTCATGAATAAATACTTGATTGATGATAATTTCTTCACCATGTACTCGCCCTTGAATTCTTCCATCCTTTGTTGCTGCCCAAGTTTGTAAAAAATCTCTAACATGTCTTTTCTTGGCATAGTCCACTTCAGGTTGAATAAGCCCTCCAAATCGACTTGTCTAGCCCATTTGAATTCATTGGAATCCATCTTCATCAATTGCAACGTTTTCTAGCTCTCCTTTACCTTAGACATTGTTTTCTTTTTAACTAGTTTCTCAATTTGTTCTTATGTAAGCGGTTTACCTTTCCACTTCATCATGGCTTTGGCATTGAGGAATAATACTACAAACAAGTTTTTCTTCAAAAAGTTTTTGGAAAAACTCTTTTTTATCATCCTTGTTCACATGTTGCTACAAGTCCTTTTCTTCCACATGTCTTGGTGCAGAAACTTGCTATGTTTGTTCTTCAACAACATCTTGTTGCAACTCCTCTTCTTCCATAGGTCTTGATGCATAAAATTGCTCTATTTGTTCTTCAACAACAAATTGAGGTAAAATTTCAACCTCTTCCTTTGAATCTAAAATAACAATGACTTGTAGTGTTGGTTTTGTTGTAGAAGTAGTGGTGTTCTTAAGAAAATTAAAGGCTATTTTTAATTCCTCTTCTAACTCCCTACTTATTTGCTCTTGTTTAAAAATTATAGTCTTTTTTGTTGTGGGTGCATGCAAAACTAGCAGTTCTACATATATTGCTCCAATTAGTTTAACCTATTTCGTTTTCTCCCTCTCTATTTGCGCTCTTATAAAAACTTCAACTTTTTTTTCAAGTTCTTTCTCCCTTGATTTTCGTCTTAACTTCTCTAAGGCATTTTCATTCATGGCCTTTGATAATATATGAAGAAGTAAACAAGAAGAGACAAAATAAAAGGTTGCGATGGTTTTTTATATAGTTTTAGCTAGTAATGACCTTGTGGCTATGAATAGACATGACCTTTAGGGTTAAAAACTTCTAGGTTGTAGACGTTAATAAGTGCCTCACTAAATGTGTTGCTTTGATCATTACAAACTACGTTATTGTCATGAACATGCATATTATGGTAATAATGAACAAGCACATCTATTCTCTTAATACTACCATGTGTCAAATGATTATTAGCCGATTCAAATTCAACATGTTGAAAATCTTTAGGTTTAATAGGTAGTGGTTTAGGTTCTTTGATTTGAACAAGTTCATCAATAACCAAGTCATTAGGTTTAACTAATATAAGTTGTATTTAGTTCTATCTTCAATGAACCTATATGGCTTCAACTTGTTGATGTTGACAAGCATTGGGTTAGGATCAAACTTATCAACAGTGACAAGTAAAACAATATTATTAGGCAAACAATATTGGATGCTATATGGTTTAAACCATCATCTTTGAAATTTTGATGCATGTTTGGAAATAGCTCATGGAAACCATAATACATAGTTTCCAAATTGAAATTTTGTTTCAATGAACCAGTTTTGTGACCACAATTATTTGTTCCATTTGTTAGAAACAACTAGATCTTGCGCAATCATCTTATTTTCTTGTAGTTTCTTCAACTCAGACAGTTGGCTAGTTAGGATTTTAACATGTTGTGGATCTTTGTTTTCACCGAGTCTAGATGGTAAAAAACATTATGTAAGCAATAATGGATGTAATCCATGCACAAGCTAGAATGGGGTACGATTGGTACCAATTTTGTAGGCAATTTGATATGAAAATAAGATTGTGGACATGTGTTCATCCTAGTCATTTTTGTTCTCATTAACTAGTTTGGTTAATAAGGTTCCAAAAACCTTGTTTGTAGACTTAGCTTATCCATTTCCTTCTAAATAATAAATAGTATAACTGGTATGTCTAAAGATAAAATGGTCAATAAGGTATTTGATCGCATCACTGATAAAATGGGTACCTTAATCAGTCACAATTGTTAATGGACATCCAAATTTCGTAAAAATATACTCATACAAAAGCTTCGCAATTATTGCAATAATGTTGGTGTAAAATGCTCATGCGTCTACCCATAATGTATTGGTTGCCTGACATTTTGCTTGTAGGTTTAATAGGTCCGATGAAATCTAATCTCCATTTTATAAATGGTTCTTCATGTAATGCAATAATTAATTTGGCCAAATTTTGTGTCAATAGATTACAATTTTTTTGACATTGATCACAAGTTCAACAATATTCATGAACATTTCAATTCATCATTGACCACCAATAACCAACATCAATGATCTTTCTCATAATGATGTTAGAAAAGAAATGCCCTCCTATAGCTCCTCCATGCAATTCTTGCAAAACTGTGGGCACATGTTCTGGTTATAGAACTCAACAAAACTTGTTATTTTGTCTAAATTTGTATAACATTCCTTCTTGAAGCACAAATTGTTTAGCTCTTTGGGCTTTGTTTTTGGGATACAATAATTTTTTTTAGCATCACTCCCTCTAATAGGCGAGTGCAATCATACTAACATGTACCAAAAGCAATCATAACCACTACTTAATTTTTTGAATTTTTGATTGTAAGAAATAGTAAAAATAATAAATAAATAAATAACTTTATTATGAATACATTATGTAGATGTCATAAAAATTTGGAATCAATTTAATGAATGAAAAATACATTTAAGGACTTTTAACCTCTTGTAACCATTGTTAAAAAGCTACATAAAAGCAATTTAAAATAGTTTTGACATTAAAAGGACAATTTTGAAAATATTTTTTAATGACATATTTTTGGATATTTTAAATATACACTTTAACATAATAATATAAAAAATATATTAAAAATATATATATTTTTTGAAAGACATTTTAAAAATTCAAAAAGATTTAAATAATAAAACAATGGTCTAAGGAGGCACATGCGGCTCCTGATATAGTGGTTGGACCCATGTACTCATAAACACTTTGTAACCATTCAGTTTGTAAAGTGAAGAGGCGACCATCACAAGTTTGATCAAGTACTCCAACAAGTTCAATATAATTGGGTAATTTATTCTATGCATCTACCATTAAATGGGACCTACCAAGTTTGTATATGATTTTGAAATCATATTCCAAAAATAAGAAAAACCATTAATTAATTTGCTAATAACTTGTGGCTTGTTAATTAAATACACTAAAGCCATATGGTCGACATAAAATGTGAACCTGTTGCCTAACAAGTAATGCCTAAATTTGTGTAAGGCATAAACCATAGCTAAAGCTTCTTTTTGTGTAGTAGTATAATTTCTCTCAACATAATTAAACAATTTTGATGAGTACATAATAGGTTGATCTATTTTATGTATCGGGGTTTTGGGCCAATATTGCTACTACTACTAGCCGAGATGCATCAATATAAACATGAAATTCTAGTTCCCAATTAGGATTAATGAGTATAGGAGGTTGAATGTATCGATTTTTAATGTCTTCCCAAGCGGTTTGACATTCAACAATCGACTTAAACATTTCACCTTTTGTGAGTAACTTGGTGATTAGTGCCATAACAAAGGCAATTTTTTAATGAAGCATTTATATAACTATGCCATTCCATTGAAGACTTGAATATCTTGGGGTGTTTTGGGTATTGGCATTTTAACTAAAACCTCTCTCTTCTTAGGATTATGAGTCTTTCCTTCTTTGGAGACTATAAATCCTAAAATAGTTTTAGAACACACCATGAATGCACATTTCTTTGGATTCAAACTAATGCCATATTTTTTGCATTTTAGAAAACACTTCTTAAGTTTTTCCAAATGAGTGGACAAGCCACTAAAAGGTACCTAATTCAATCTAGTGTTGAGCAATATTTGGTGGAATACCTTTTAGGTCTTTGTTTGTCTATGGTTCTTATTGTACCTATTCCTTGTATGATAATAGTATTAGTTCCCTAATCGTGGGATACTTTTGCATCTTTCAACCATGGGCGTCTTAATAACATTGAGTAATTGGAATCTAGAACATTATTGTTGGTAATAGTAAATGTAATCATATAGGGAATTCCATGAACAAATATCTTCAAATCCCTAATAAAACCAAGTGGTTTGGCTATAGTTTGATTTGGCATATGTAGATTATAAGGTGTTGGATTAGGTTTTGACATACCTAATTGTATTTTTAGGTTATCAATAATGATGTTTACTCAAGATCCTCCATCAATCAACACATCATTAATGAAGTTTTTACCAACCTGGACTTGAATCATGGTCATCTGATGATCAATAGCCATTGTTGCACAAGCAGGTTCAAGTTGGACTAGTTGAACAAACTTAATCAATTTGAAAATGTATCATTCAATGTCTAGCACAATCTTCAAGAGTTGCCCCAAGTTGATAAAATACTTAGTCTCCAAAACTTGAATACTTATGTCTTTCAAAATTTCCTCCAAAGTCTTCTTTGGTGATATTGTTTGTGGAATCAATTGAATAGGTTGCTTGCTAATAATTGATTGATTTATTGGTTTTAGTAGACCAAACCAATTTGAATGAAGTGGTTTGTTTAAATCGATGGATGCTTATGACATTAAATCATTTCCATGTAACTCCCTAATAGTACGAACAAAAGAATCATGTAATTGTTCCTCTGTTTACCAATTAATTATTGTTTTTGCTTTCATTGGTTCATGTTCTTTAAAAGCTTGTTACTTTGGTACTTGGATATGTGTTGTGATAACAACTACATTGATTGGTACATTATCAAGTTTGGAATTTTTTTGTTATTATAGTGGCAGTAGTCGTTGGCTTAGTCCAAAACATGTTTTGAACTTTTGTCTTTCTAAAACAATCAGGTGCACAAATAGTTAGGTGCACAATGTTTAGAGTTAGAATAGATAATACAAGGATATCGTAATGGCACTTTGGTTAGTTTAATAGGTTGTGTAGTTACTTTAGCCACCAATTCAACAACTTTAGTGGGTACAACATGAACTACTAGTTCTTTTCTCTTCCTATTATGATAGGTTTTTTTCGCATGACCTATTTTATCACAATTTGAACAAGTTAATTGCTACTTAGTAGTGGTATAAATGAGTATGGGCTGTGTAACTAGTTTGGACTTTGGTTGAGTTATCAAAGCATTGTAATTTGTTATGATTGATCCACTTTCCTCACAAATTATTGTAATTTCCTTATGCTTGATCAGGGTATTTCTTGTCATGCCTATTGTTGCCAATCTAAGATATGGTTGTAAACTTGTTTTAAAAATAATAGTAAGGAAAACATTAGTAGCTTTCACTTGTAAACATTTAGCCAATTCAAGCAAACATTTCATAATAACTCTCTACATGTTCACCAACTTGTTTTTGGAGATTCTTCAACTGCATATAGATTTTTTGGTCATTTTTCATGGTTTAGAAGTGCTTGCAAAATGCTTCCTCTAATTCATCAAATGTGTAGTTAGGATGATCTTGTATGAAGTTTTGACCTCATTTTGAAATGACGTCTTGTAAAGTGAAACCAAACATGTTAATGATATCAACTTCCACATCTCACCATTGGTTTTAATTACCTTTTTGAAAATTTTAATGTGAACATCAAGATTAGTATCCTTCATGTATGTGGGATGTTGAAGTTTTTAATATGGCAATTTATTGGTTGTTTCAGATAGAATTAAAACCGGTTGATACCATGGTGGCATGAATATCCTTAGATCGAATGTCGACCATCCATAAAATCTAATAGGTGGATCAAGTGGTAGTCCTTTAGGTGGTTCTGAATTAGGTAATCCTCTTTTTATCGATCCTCCATTGGGTGAACCTCCAAGCAGTTCTCCACCCAACTTTGGATATGAATTAGCCCTTCTAGGTTGCTAGATTGGAACACCCTTACCATATACATGTAGATTAGTGGTAACATGTATATTAATAAAAAGAGTTATTGTCGTTGTTTGTTGAAGAAATACACCTTTTGCAATGAGAACTGGTTGTTCTACTCCAAAAGTTGGAACTTTGACAAGATATTGGTTATGCACCAATTACTCAATAGGTGGCACTAGTTTTGGTTGAGTAACATTGGTTGCATATCCCTTATTTCTTCTAGAAATCAATGGTTAAGGTCCTTTGATTCCTGAATAGTACATAAAGTGCATGTTAGGATCCATAGGTACAAAAGATGGAACTGTAGTATACCACATCGGGTATGGTACAATTATAGGTTATGACTAATTTAAATGTTGATTAACTAGTATTGTGAAGGTAATCAAACTTGGTTGTGGTCGAATTTATTGCACATGTACACCGACATGTATTGTTGGTGTGCTTGGTACCATAGGTTGTAGAAAAGTTTCGAATTCTTCTTTCATCAATTTCTTCAATTTATCATCCACAAAGGGACAATTCTTGAATTCATGTCCAACCTATTAACAATATGCACATGCTAATGCAATTTCAACAACATGTTGGGTGGTTGTAATCGATATATTTCATTGAATTAGTGGTCGTTCAATAGTTCCCATGATAAGTACACTCAACCAAACAATTTGATGAAGTGGTTGTGTTTATTGAACAACAACAAGGGTTGTGATTACTTCCATCGGTTTTACGTGCTATTGAGAACCAAATCTATGTGAAGGTCTTTGCTCCAAGTTATGTAGTTCCAATTGGGTTTTAAGTTGGTTGTGTTCCAATTTTGAATTTATTGTGGTTGGATTCAAAATAAGAATCGGTTCAAATGTATAGTAACCAACAATCGATGCTAATAAAAAATGCATAGTAACTCTAGGAATATAATAATTGGGTGTCACAAATTACCATCTTTGTCTTGTAGAGGTTACCTCATCAACATGTCAAATAGGTTTGGTGTTTTGCCCACCTAGTTGTGCATTCAACCTTCATTGTTGGGACAACTGCTAGGATGTCAAAAATTGATTAGTTGAAGGTCTTTGTGATTCATTTCTTTCCTTTTGCTTTGCTAGTATTTGATAAAAAAATACATCTATTGTAACATGTTGTTAAGGCTCATTGCTAGTGGCTTCAACCAATTATATACCTTTAATTTGAAAACATGGTTGTTATTGTGGTTGAACCATTTCACAAATAGGTTGTTGTAGTGCTTCTAATTTTAATTGCCTTCTAAGGCCCCTTGTGACTATTATTCACATCTCATAAAAATCATTAATATCAATTTTTTTTGGGTCAACAAGTTGCTAAAAAAATCAGGGATTAACATGCAAATCCTAAGATATCATTAATTACTGGTTTGTAAAGAAAAAAAAAAGCATGAACAAAAAAATAATCCTAGAAAACTACTAAAACTTAATATAAATTCAAACCTAAAATATCAAAACAAAACAATTGCTGAAAACCAAAGATTGTAAACATGATTGTTCACACTTTCATTCCTTGGCATGGTCGTCAAATTTTAAGGGTGTATTCTACTCCCTTTAATTTTACATGTTTTTTTTTTTTTTTTTTTTTTTTTTTTTTTTTTTTAATTATTAAACTTTTTTT
>Ga0116230_10000896_pt1 | contig 27060 bp, 23 predicted proteins | sample S1TSphfallax_3_FD_88678 | JGI IMG/M metagenome (GOLD analysis project Ga0116230, IMG submission 88678) | Host-associated microbial communities from peat moss isolated from Minnesota, USA - S1T2_Fd - Sphagnum fallax MG | ecosystem: Host-associated > Plants > Peat moss > Unclassified | place... | reverse complement strand
TGCTTTCCCGAATAGCGGATGGCGCTCGCCGCTCGTTGTTGCTGCCCGCATACCGGCAAGCCTGATCGATGCCGCTTCCCAACGCAGGCGTCGTCGCAGATTGTGAGTCGCGGTCATTATCGAAGATGGAGAGCAGAGCATGACGATCGAGACGCACAGCTGCAATCGCCGCACGGCGCTCATGGGCACCGTTGCGGTGCTGGGCGGCACCCTCTTGAGTGCACCGGCACTGGCGACGGCGGGGACGGGGACAGGGACAGGGACCGGACCCAAGGATCATGTCAAGCGCCCGCAGCGCGAAGTCCCACGCTTCGACGACCCGGTGTGGAACCGCGAACAATCCGCGCGGCTCGAGGCGCACACCGATGGCCGGCAGGTGTATGGCCGGGCGACGGGCGCGGTCAACGGCGTGCGGCCCGGCGAAGCAGTCCGGCACCTGCTCGACTTCGAGGTATTCAGTACGACCCGCGTCGTGCGCCGCCCCGACGGCAACTATGATCGCATGTCCAAGGAGGTCGTGTTCTATCTCGATCCGGCGACGGGTGCGATTCTGGATGAATGGGACAATCCGTATACGAACGAACGCGTCAAGGTCGTGGATATCGCCAACGACCCTTATAACTGGGTGATCCGCGATTACGCGGCGCCGCCTGCGCTGCCCGGTACCGATACTCACGACATGCCGGAGCCCGAGCACAAGAAACCTTTCCTCATGCAATGGACGGAGTTCAGCAACAGCACGGTGGTTGTGCAAACGGGGGGTAGCGCGTGGTATCCCAACCGGCTGGATCCCGCCAAGTGGCCGCGTGAATCCGCGGGTAGCATGGTGCAGGCCTCGGAGTTTTTCCGTTACTTCATCAATCGGTCGGATCTCGAGGATCCGACCAAGACCCACCTCGATCACAACGGTGTCTGGATCCGCATCACGCCGTGGTTGCCGTGGATGTTGCTCGGCCAGATGCCGGGTCACATTCTCTACAACGGCATGTTCACCTCGGGCGACACGCTCGATCATTTCAATCCAGCGGTGCTCGAGCGCGTCCGCAAGCGCTATCCCCAATACATGACCGCACCCGATCATTGGTACGGACCGAGCCTGTCGAGCATCGAGCATTACGCCTTGGAGCAGCAACCCGCGCCGGTCAAATGAGGCCGAATACCGGACAGGGACGTTTTAGCGCTCACACTTCTGGGCGCTGCCCTATATGTTGGTGCTCCTTCGAGGACGGCGGGGGCTTCGGATTGGCCAAGGCGAGCACATGAGTTACAGACTGGGCGTCGATGTCGGAGGCACCTTCACAGATTTGTTTCTCGTCGACGAGGTGTCGGGGCGCACCTTTACCGCCAAGGTGCCGAGCACGCCGGCCGACCAGTCGATCGGCGTATTGAAGGGGATCGAACGGGTGTGCCTCAAAGCGGGCATAGACGCGCGCGCGATCGACCACGTGATGCATGGCACCACGGTCGCGACCAACACCGTGCTCACGGGAACCGGTGCGCGCTGTGGTCTCGTCACGACGAAGGGCTATGCCCAGGTCCTGCAGATCGCTCGCTCGTACGTGCCCGGCGGCCTCGGCGGCTGGGTCATCTACAATAAATCGCTGCCGATGGCGCCCCTGTCCTGCACGATCGAAGCGGTCGAGCGCATCGGCGCCAAAGGCGACGCGATCCTCGCGCTCGACGAGTCTCGCCTGAGGCTCGATCTGCGTTCGCTGAAGTCGAAGTCGATCGAAGCGCTGACCGTGTCGCTGATTAATTCCTTCGCGAATGCCGCGCACGAACGGCGTGTCCGCGAGATTGCCCACGAGGAGCTGCCCGGTATTCCTGTGTCTCTGTCCTCGGACGTGGTTCCCGAGATGCAGGAATACGAACGTACCGTCACTACGGTCGCGAATTCGTACGTGCGGCCCAAAGTGTCCAAGTACATCGAGAACCTGCGCGGCAAAATCCGTCAGGCCGCCGCAGACGTGAAACTTCACATCCTGCGCTCGGATGGCGGACTCGCCGGTACCGAAGCGGCCATCGAGTATCCGGTCAATTTGCTGATGTCGGGGCCCGCAGGCGGCGTTACCGGCGCCCTGTGGGTTGCGGTGCAGGCGGGCTTTCCGAATCTTCTGACCGTCGACGTTGGCGGCACGTCGACGGACGTCGCGCTGATTCAAAACGGCCAGCCGCGGCTGCGCCGTGAGACGACCATCGGCGATGTGACCGTGCGCGCCTCGTCGGTCGATATCCGCACCGTTGGCGCCGGCGGCGGCTCGATCGCTCACGTTCCGGAACTCACCAAGGCTTTGCGCGTGGGTCCACAATCCGCGGGCGCCGATCCCGGGCCCGCGGCCTACGCCAAGGGCGGCGTGGAACCCACGGTCACCGATGCCAATGTCGTACTCGGCTACCTTCCCGCGCAGCAGAAACTCGGTGGCGACATGCTGCTCGACCGTGAACTCGCGGTGCGGGCCGTTCAAAAAGTCGCCAGTTCGCTCGGCTTGTCGCTCGAGGACGCGGCGCGCGGCATCTACGATATCGTCAACGAGAACATGGTCGGGGCGCTCCGGCTAGTCTCGGTCGAACAGGGCTACGACCCCCGCGACTACGCGCTCATCGCGTTTGGCGGCGCCGGTCCCCTGCACGCCAATGCGCTATCGCGTTTGTTGGGATCCTGGCCGGCGATCATACCGCCGGGTCCGGGCGTGCTGTGCGCGCTCGGCGATGCGACCACGTCCGTGCGCGACGAGCGTTCGCGCACTTTCGTGAAGAAATTCTCCGACACCAACGCTCAGGAACTTGCACTGATCCTGGCGGAGCTTGCCGACGCGGCCACGCATTCCCTCGAGCAGGAGGGCGTGCGTCGCACCGACATCACGACCACGTATCAGGTCGACCTTCGTTATCACGGTCAAGGACTGCGACTCACCGTGCCCATTGCGCTCAAGGATCTCAAATCGCGGGGCCTCAACGCAATCTCGGCCGAGTTCGACGCGGAGCACAAACGCTTGTTCACCTTCGCGTTGCAACTCGAGCACGAACTGGTGACGCTGCGCGCCACGGTCCAGGGGCGGGGCATCAAGGTCACACGCCCCAAGTTTGCCAAGGGGACGGCCAACGCGCAGGCCGCGGTAGTCGGCAAGCAGCGCAGTTATATGGACGGCAAGCGCGTCACGTCGCTGATCTACGATCGCGCCAAGTTCAAGGCCGGCAACGTGATCCGCGGCCCGGCCATCATCATGGAAATGGATTCCACCACCGTGGTTCTACCCAAGCATCACGGTTTGGTCGATGCGCTCGGCAACGTGCTGATCTATCCTGACGGGTACAAAAAGCCGACCCAAAGGCCCGCGTCAAAATCAAAGCCCAAGCCCAAGCCCAAGCCCAAGCCCAAGCCGAAGTCGTCCAAGTCCCGGTCGTAACGGAGCGCCACCATGTCCGCGAAAATCATTCAGAGCAACAGCAAACGACTCAAGAAAGTCAAAGTGGACACGGTGACGATCGACATCATCGAGAGCGCGCTGCGCAATGCCCGCTTCGAGATGGATACGGTGCTGTTCCGAACGGCGATGTCACCCGGTATTCGCGAACAGCACGATGAGTTCCCGCTGATCGCGAACGTCGAAGGCAAGATGGTGGTCGGTCAGTTCGGCTCGTTCATCTGGGGCTTCATGCAGGGATACGACGGCACGATCGAGGAGGGAGACATCTTCCTGACCAACGATCCTTATTCGGTGCGCGGTGCGATCAGCCACGCGAACGACTGGCTGATGTTGATGCCGATCTACCGGCATGGCCGCCATATCGCCTGGGCCGCGATGTTCGGACATATGACCGACGTCGGCGGCAAAGTGCCGGGCTCGTTGCCCACCGATGCGCGCACCATATACGAGGAAGGCGTGACGACCCCGCCCGTGAAGATCTTCAAGAAAGGCGTGCTCAACGAGGACGTGCTCAAGATCCTGCTCCACAACTGCCGGCTGCCGCATTGGAATCTCTCGGATTTCAATGCCATAACGGCGGCGCTGCGCACCGCGGCCACGCGCTGCATCGCGTTGAGCGAGCGCTTCGGCGACGACGTATTCTATTCGGCAATGGATGAAATGCTGGCACGCAACGAGCGCGCGATGCGCCAGTTGATCCTCCGTACCGTACCGGAGAGGAAGCAGTACTTCGAAGATTATCTGTGCGATGACGGCCTCAATATGGGGCCGTACAAGATCGCCTGCACCATGTGGCGCGAGGGCGAGAAATGCATCTTCGACTTCACCGGCACCGATCCGCAGTCCATCTCCTCGATCAATTTTCTCTTGAACGAAGAGATGTTCAAGATGTTCGCCGGCGTCTACATGATCATGGTGTTCGATCCCCAGATCCTGTTCAACGACGGGTTCTACGGTCTGATGGACGTGCGCATTCCCGCGGGCAGTCTCTTGAAGCCCTTGAAGCCCGCCGCCTTGTCCTGCCGCACGCATGCGCTGGGGCGCATCTTCGACATTCTAGGCGGCCTCCTGGGCCAGGGTAACCCGCAGTTCATGTGCGCGGCCGGCTTTTCGGATTCGCCGCACTTCATGTATTCGGGCTACGACAAGAACGGCGACTGGTATCAGCTGTACCAGATCACGTTCGGCGGCATCCCGGGAAAGCCCTTCGGCGATGGTCCCGATGGACATTCACTCTGGCCTTCCTTCACCAATGTCCCCAACGAGTTCCTCGAGAGCTATTTTCCGCTGCGAATCGACGTCTATGAGACCATTGCCGACACCGGTGGGCCGGGGAAGAACCGTGGCGGTAACGGGCTTCGCATCGGTTACCGTTTCTTGGAGCCTGGCGAGATTTCGATTCATGATGACCGCTGGCTCACCTACCCCTGGGGCGTGAACGGAGGCCTCCCCGGTGCGCGCAGCCGCAAGCTCTTGAAACGTGCCGACGGCACCGAGGAATTGCTGCACTCGAAACTCGACCACGTAAAAGTTCAGCCCGGCGATTTGTTGTTGTCCGATACCTGGGGCGGTGGGGGTTGGGGCGATCCGCTGGAGCGTGACCCGGAGTTGGTGCGATTCGACGTCGAGGCGCGACTCGTCACGAGCGAGGGTGCGAAACGCTACGGCGTCGTCCTCGACACTGGAGGTGCGGTCGATGCCGCCGCCACGCAGAAATTGCGCACGAGTCTCGCGAAGAAGCGCGGCAAGGTGAAGCTCTTCGATCGCGGCTTCGAGTCCATGGAGGAGCTGAAGCGCCGTTGCCTGGCCGAAACCGGTCTCGAGCCCCCAACCGCTCCGCAATTTTCGAAGCGGGCGTTGAAAGCCGTCGGAGCGAGCCGCTGAGGAGCGGGCTTCGAAGAGCACACCGTCGCCTTGCGTCAGTGGCACTCGCGCAGGAACTGGGCGGCGCGCTCGCCGATCGTGAGGGTGGGCGCGTTGGTGTTTGCGCTCGTGAGCTCGGGCATGATCGAGGCGTCGGCCACGAATGTCACCCTTTCAACCGCAGCCAATCGCCAGGCCTTTTCAGCGCAATGGCAACGGACTTGATCTCGGTATAAAGCTCAACCCCCTCGCGGCCCAGCTCACGGCCCCAGCCGGATTGTTTGTAGCCGCCGATGGGCAGGTCGGGGCCGCCGGCATGATGGGCATTGACCCAGACTTGTCCGGATTTGAGTTTGCGTGTCAGGGCGTGCGCGGTCACCACATCCCGGGTCCAGATGCTCGCCGCAAGTCCGTATGGGGTATCGTTCGCGAGGTTCGCAACCTGATCGAGATCGGGGTCGGTAAAGCTCGAGATGCACAGCACCGGTCCGAAGATCTCCTCGCGCGCGATGCGCATGTGGGGCCGGACGCCCGCGAATACGGTGGGTGCGAGAAAATATCCGTCTCCCGGCAGGCGCTCTGCGCCCGTGATCAATCGCGCCCGCTCGTCGAGACCGCTGCGTATGTAAGCTTGCACGCGCTCGAGCTGTGTCTGTGACACCAGGGGACCCACCTGGGTGCCGGGCTCGAACCCCGAGCCCACACGAATCGCGCGTGCACGCGCGGCGATGCCCTCCGTGACGCATGCCGCCAGGCTCTCGTGCACGATCAGGCGTGAGCCCGCCATGCAAGACTGACCGGCATTGAAAAAAATACCGGGAACCGCTCCGGCGATGACGGCGTCGACGTCGGCGTCCGGCATCACGATCATCGGTGATTTTCCGCCGAGTTCCAGCGAGACTCGCTTGAGGTTGCCGGCCGCGGCGGCAAGGATACGACGGCCGACCTCGGTCGAGCCCGTGAAGGCGATCTTGTCGATGTCCGGATGCGCCGTCATGGCGGCGCCGGCCGTCTCGCCGTAACCGGTCAAGATGTTGATGACGCCGGGTGGAAATCCGACCTCCAACGCGTGTGCCCCGAGCCGCAAAGCCGTCAGCGGTGTCTGCTCGGCGGGCTTCAAGAGCAGCGTACAACCGGCCGCCAAGGCCGGGCCTACTTTGAGCAGCGCCATGAGCAAGGGAAAATTCCAGGGAATGATCTGACCCACGATCCCGATGGGTTCTCGCAACGAAAAGGCCTGGAAGTCTCCCGGGTCGCCGATCTGAACGCTCTCGCCCTTCAGTTTGGTGGCCCAACCACCCATGTACCGCAGCAATTCCGCGCCGACCGGAATATCGATCGCAAGCGTATCGCCGAACGGTTTGCCATTGTCCAAGGTTTCCAGTTCGGCCAATACGCGGGCGTCGCCCGCGAGCCGGTCGGCGAGCGCCCAGATGAGCTTGGCGCGGTTCGCGCCGCTCATTGCCGGCCATGCGCCTTGCGCGAATGCCCGGCGTGCGGCGGTGACCGCGTCGTCCACGTCGGCGGCCGTGGCCGCCGCCACCGTCGCGATGCGACGCGCTGTCGCCGGGTCGATGACCTCGATGCTGCCACCCTCGCGGGGCGGGACCCAGCGACCGCCGATCAGCAAGTCGTGGCGCTGCGCAAGAAACGCGCGTGTGCGATCGTCGACACGGTACGCGTGCAATGCCAGAGCGGCATCCAAAGGCTCGAGGCTCATGCGCGGTCGGTCAGGTGCTCAGCAATGGCGCTTTGTCGGCGATTGCGATGGCGGGTGTTAGGCCTCGCTGATAGCGCCAGGCCGGAATCAGGCTCAACAGATAGACCAGACCATTGATACCGACATAGGTCATGGCGATGGCGACGATCGCCGATCGGGGCTCGGCGGTCGCGATGCCGCCCGTGCTTTCGACGAAGCCTCCGGCGCTCAACATCAAACCGACGATCAGCGCGCCGAGCGCAAAAGCGACTTTTTCGCTCGCGAGCCAAATGCCGCTGTAAAGGCCCTCGCGATTGACCCCGGTGGCAGCGGCATCGGCGACGATGGCATCGGCCAGCATGGAGAGCGTCGAACTCAACAGGGCGCCGGCGGCAATGCCGGCCTGCAACCCCAAGGGAATCAGCAGCCAGGTCGGCTGCTTGTCCATGCCCAACCACAGTACGAGGTTCAAGACCCAGCCGAGCACACCGATGGTGTAGACGCTCGACCGCGGCCAGCGACGGCTCAAGACGACCCACAGCGGCTGGCAGGTGATCTGGCCGATGGTCGCGACCAGGACCACCAAGCCCATCGCGCTCAAGGGTTGATGGACGACGTAGATGCACAGATAAGCGAAGGAGCCGTACCCCAAGCCTTCGCCGAGTTTCTGCAGGAAGCCCACGAGTAATAGCTTGCAGTAGGGTTTGTTGCGCCAGACGATCTCGAAGCTCATCTTCAAGCTGATGGGTTGATCGTCCGCTTCCGAATGGCGCGCCGTGGCCGTTGCAAACACGGTGAACAGCATCGTGACGAGGCAGATCGCGCCGAGTATTGCGGCCATGATGTGATAGCCCGCAAGACCACCGCCGGCCCACTGCGCAATGCCGCCCGCATAGGCGCCGACCGTGAGGCCGACCGCCATGAAGGCGACGCGAACGCTCATCAGACGGCTTCTTTCATCCGCGGTCGACGTCATCTCGGAGGCCATGGTGAGGTAGGGCACCGAGAAGATCGCGTAGGCGGCAAAGGCGAGCGTGACCATGACGCCCATGTACAGCGCGCGCGCCGTGACGCCGGCGAAGGTCGGCGGATGGAACAACAGAACGAAACTCATGCTGGTCAGCAGCGCGCCGACCAGCATCGGCGGCCGGCGCCGCCCCCAACGGGTGCGCAGGCGGTCTGAAAGGCTCCCGACCAGGGGATCGAATACGATCATCGCGATTTTCGGAACGAACACGACGATACCCGCCAGGGCCGCGGGTATCGCCAGATAATTCGTCATGAACACCATCAGCAACAGGGCGGGCGCGTCACGGAAGATGCGTTCGCCGATCATGCCGATGCCGTAACCGCCATAGAGCCAGAACGAAATGCCGTTCTTGCGGCTCGAAGAGTTGTCATGATCGGTCGCGGGCAAGGATGCTCCCTTGAGGACGAGTGTCCTGGTTCGATACTAGGCTGTTATGCGCAGCCCGCGCAATTGCAGGGATGAGCTCAACCGGATTGCGGGCAGCTACCGGATTGCGGGCAGCTAAGGTTGCGCGGCGGCGAACTTGCGGTATCGTCCCAGCAGCAGCATCAATAGCGCGGGCAGCAGGAACAGTCCGGCCGCGAGATGCAGCGACTGCGTATAAGCATGCGTGCGATCGAAGTTCGCGCCGAAGACCACGGGGCCGACGCCCGCGCCCAAGGCAAAGCAGCTATAGAGCGCCCCATAGATGCCGCCATAGCTCTTCATGCCGAAATAGCGGGCCACGAAGAATGCGAGCAAATCGTATTCGGCACCGGCGGCGAGGCCAATGAGCGCGATCGACAGCATCGCAGAGCGATAATCGAGCGCCGGCCCCGCGAGGATCAGGCACGCGGCGGCGGGGGCGCCCAAGAGCACCGTGGCGATCGCGGGTGCCCAGAAGCGATCGATCAACCAACCGCCCAAGACGCGGCCGACTATGACTGACAAGCCGATCAAGGACGCCAGGCGCACGATGTCCCCGTGTACGAATCCCGCCAGCTTCAGGATATTCTCCATGTTGGGGATCAGACCGCCCACCGCGAATGCGAGCGCGATGAAGCACACCGCGATCAGCCAGAACCGCCATTCCCTCAAGGTCTCGCGCATCGTCAGTCCCGGGGTGCGCGCCGCTTGCTGCTGCGCCGCAGCGAGCCGGTTGCGCGGGTCGATCGACCCCTGACCCGGATCCCGGAAAAACACGAGACCGATCGGCAAGGCGACCGCCAGCGGCAGCGCACCGATCGCCACGTAGGCGCCGCGCCAGCCGAACTCCGCGATGAACCAGGCGGCCAACGGTTTGATGATGTAGCCGAACAATCCGGTTCCCAGCAAGGAGAAGCCGAGCGCCAATCCCTTGCCGGATTGGAAGCCATTGTTGACGGCACGCGTCCAGGTGATCGGCAGGGTTCCGGCGCCGAGCAATGCAATCACCAGCCAGGTGACGTAGTAGAGCGGCAGCGAGCCGGTGCCTGCGCCCAATCCCATGAAGCAGAGCCCGAACAACGCGACCGAGGTCAATGCGACCGGACGCACGCCGAAGCGGTCGGCCGCGAAGCCCACGGCTGGACTCGCGACGATCACCGCCACGGTCGTACACGTGATACCCGCGAAGATCTGCGCGAACGTCCAGTGAAACTCCTGCGCGAGTATCGGTGCGAAGATACCGATCGTATAGAAGGGCATCGGCGAGAGTCCGAGCGCGATGCCGAACATCGCCGCAGTCACGATCGGCCAGCCGCGGCGGAACTCGCCGGCTTCGGTCTTGGCGCTGGTTTTGGTCGCTGCGCTGGTGTCGGCGGAGGTGTTCAAAATGGTTTGACCACCCCGATGAAGGCGACGCTGGCGATGCCGACCCAGTAGACGTAGGCGAGTTTGCGGGACAGCGCGCCTTCATGAGCGAGTTGATGCTCGAGCGCCGGCGTCGGACCGGTTTCAGCCAGCTGGCGGAAAATGACCGCCCAATGACGCATCACGAAGCGCAAGAGGAGGCCGATGACCAACAGCAGCGAATAGATGAGCACCTTCGCCGCATACCAGCGTGCGGTCAGCGGGCCGCCCGTGATCAGCGAGTAAAGAGCCGTGCCGAACAGCAGCGGAATGACCACGTAACGAATCTTCTCATCCCAGAGCGTGAGCGTGAGGCCGGTCGGCGTGCCGCGCTTGACGAAGGCGGAGAAGGTCAGGCTCATCCATAACAACATGAAAACCCAGACCGGCACGATCCAGGCGCCGAAGGGGTTGACGCCGAGGACGGCCCCCATCTGGAAGCCGAGGGGAAGCAGCAACAAGATCCCTAAACGCGCCAGAATGTCGATCCGATAAGCCGTCTCGAGATGATGACGGCGCTCTTGCAGCGACAGATGCGGATTCAAGATGTGATAGGCGGTTTGAAAAACGCCCCATTCGCCGCCCAGCCAGTAGGTGAGCGCGATGATATGCATCCATTTGAGCACGAGATAACCGGAAATGAACATGTATCCGCCGTGTTGTCAGTCGCCCTTCGACCGGATCGAGTATAGACTTAGGACTCCTGCCTGGCCTGCGGCTCCGGCAGCGTGTCTCGAAATGCGGGCACGAGCGCTTCATAACGGCATCACAGCTCGAGTGCGCCGGGATTCATGAGTCCCTGCGGATCCACGGCCGTCTTGATCGCCCGCAACAGCTCGAGCGATTCTGCGGCGATGACGCTGCCGAACGGATAGGCCTTGCCGAGCTGAAAGTGGATGGCCCCATGCGCGCCGTAGAGCGCGACCAGGTCGCGCTTCATGGTGTCGATGAACGCCGCCGTTTCCGCATCGTTCGGGCGCTGGGGCAGTGCGCCTAAGTAGCCTTCAGGCAGGGTGTGCCGATGGTAGGGGGTGTGCGCGCCCGGCCAATAGAACGCGAGTTCGTAGAGAAAGGCCGAGCTTCCCATCGCCATGAACATGCCGCCGTACCAGATGCCGAGGCGTTCCATGTCGGCTGTGCGCCGCGCGAAGAAGTCGCGTACGGCGGTGTCGAATTCCGGCACGTTTGAGTGGGGAAGGTAGCCGTGCAGCGGCACCCAGCGCTCACCATCCGGACCGAGCGTGTTGAACAGGGGCGCAAACGGCATCGAGCGCACCATCGCGGGTACCGTATTGGGAATTACCGCGCCGCCTGCGGCGATCAGGACCCGCAGCAGGCGGCGCGCCTTTGCGCGCGCCTCGCGGGACTCGTCGCCCTCGACTATGAAGTGCGCCGAATAGGCCGCTGCGCCCAAGGCGCGGCTGCCCCCCCATCCTGAGCGAACGAGTTGTTTCAACCCTTGCCATGGCGATCGCGAGGAACCGACCAAGGCCTTGGCGGTCGCAAACTTGGAGATGCGCGCCTGGCGTTTGATCTGGCCCCGCGACATGGCCGCATCCATGGCGAAATGCTCATCGTCGAGCCCCTCGAGCGCCGCGCGGCGCAGTCCTTCCGCGAGTCGCGCCATGTCGGGAAACGCCACGGAACAGAACTCGGCGAATGGCCGGCGTTTGCGCAAGCTCAAGGTCGCGCGCGCCTTTATGCCGAACCCGCCGCAGTCACCGCAGAACCGCCCCGCAAGATCCGGCCCATACCAGCGTGAAAACGGCGCCGCCCCGCGTGCTGCCGAGCCGGTGCGCAGCAACGCGCCGTTCGCGGTCACGATGTCCAGGCTCACGACCGACTGTGCGCTGATGCCGTGGGCGGACGAGCCATGGCTTATGGCATGTTGCGAGATCGATCCGCCCACGGTGGCGGCGTAACCCGAGAAAGGCCCGAAGAACGGCGTCCGGAAGGCCGTCGCATCGAGAGCTGCTTTGAGCGCCGCCCAGGTGATTCCCGCTTCGACGGTGACATAACCATCGTGCTCGTTGAGCTCGACGATGCGGTTCAAGCCGCCCATGTCGATCAGTATCGAGTGCCGTACCGAGGGCAAGTACGCATCCGTGTAGGAAGCCCCGCCGCCGCGCGTGAAGATCGCGGTGCCGGCTGCGGCGGCCAACCGCACGGTATCCTGCAGATCCGCGACGCTGGCCGGACGCACGACCGCGAGCGGCATCTCGCGGCTGCGATAAACATCGGTCGCGTATCCCGCTACGCCTGCGCCGATGATGACCTTGTCACTCCCCAGGAGCTGGATCAGGCGCGGGACGGGAGAGATATCGAGGGCGGGAATGGACATGGAGGCTCGTTGGCGGGACCCCGGGTTCAGTCCTCATCTAACTGTGCCGCGCGAGCGACGTCAAAAACACTGACCGATATCCGGTCATGATGCCCGCATTCCGGCATCCGGCAGCCCCGAGGATTCCCCCGGCGTCGCGGTTCTCTACAATCAGCGTTGCCGTCGAGCACCGAACCTAAAGGGGCGTACTCATGTCATTCGAGCAGCAAATCATTCTGGTCACGGGCGCCTCGGGCGGTATCGGCAGCGAGGTGTGCAGACTGTTGCGCGAACGCGGCGCGACCGTTATCGCAAGCGATCGGTCCGACCGGGCCGGCGATTCCGGCGTGCACTTGGATGTCACGTCCGAGGCGGAGTGGGAGCGTCTGATCGCCCGCATCGTAGAGGAACACGGCGCCTTGACCGGCCTCGTCAATATTGCCGGTGTATTCACGCCCGGCATCCCCTTTGAAGATATGAGCCTGGCGCAATGGCGCAGACACATGGACGTCAATCTCGACGGCTCGTTCATGGGCTGCCGTTTCGCGATGCGGGCCATGGCCAAGACCGGCGGCGGATCGATCGTGAATTTCTCCTCGGGTCTGGCGCACATCATGTTGAGCGACGGCGGCGCCTATTGCGTCTCGAAAGCGGCCGTACTCGCCTTGACGCGCTTGGCCGCGAAGGCCGGCGGCAAGTACAAAGTCCGGGTCAATGCCGTATTGCCTGGTGCCATCGATACGCCGATGCTCTGGGGCAATCTGCGCGAGGGCATGGAACCTCAGGTGCTGATCGACATGTTGGTCAAACAACATCCGATCGGCCGCATCGGCGTGCCGGGCGATGTCGCCCGCTGCGTCGCGTTTTTGCTCGATCCCGAGAACAGCTTCGTTACCGGCGCGTTGTTGGCGGTCGATGGCGGCCAGCTCGTGGATTGATTCGCCGGCATGAGTCAGCGCAGCGTCGCAATCATCGGCGCGGGCATCGGCGGCCTGACCGCTGCGCTTGCGTTGTTGCGGCGCGGCTGGCGTGTGCGCGTCTACGAGCAGGCTGCGGTCCTCAACGAAGTCGGCGCCGGCATCTCCATCAGTCCGGGCGCGGGCGCCGGCCTCTTATCCTTAGGTTTGGGCCGGGCGTTCCTGCGGGCTTCGCTGCCCGTCGCTCGTCTCGCATTCGCGCACTTTCAGACCGGTGAGGTGCTGTCGTCGAGTCCGCCGCTGGACTTCGCGGCCGAGGTGGATCCCGGTGTACGCGTCGCGCGCCATATCCACCGCGCCGATTTGCAAACAGTGCTCATCGACGGTGTGCGCGCGCTCGACCCGCAGGCGCTGGTGCTCGGCCGCCGTCTCGCACGCATCGAACAGGGCGCGCGCGTCGGACAGGACCCGCGTACCGGCAAGGACGCGCACGTCGTCGCGCACTTTGCGGACGGCGGCAGCGATGAGGCGGATGTCGTGATCGGCGCGGATGGCGTGCGTTCGGTCGCGCGCCGCGAGCTGTTCGGCGATGACGAGGCACGGTTCGCCGGCCAGGTCGCTTTCCGTTGCCTGCTGCCGCGAACCATCGCCGAACCCTACTTGAGTGCAGGCCATGCCGTGGTTTCGATCGGCCCGGGGCGTGTCTTTCACCGTTACTTAATTCGTGGTGGATCGTTGCTCAACGTCATCGGCATCGCCCAGAGCGATGCCTGGCCGCACGAGAGCTGGAACCAGCCTGCCAGCAGCGCAGAGTTCCTCGCGCTCTATCGCGACTTTCATGCCGACGTCACGGGACTGATCCGGCAAGCTGCGGGTCCCGACCTCATCAAGTGGGGGCTGTTCGTGCGCCCGCCGCTGCCTCGCTGGAGCAGCGGCCGGGTCGCCTTGCTGGGGGATGCCGCACATCCGATCCTGCCGTTTCTCGGGTTGGGGGCGGCTCTCGCGATCGAGGATGCCATTGTGATCGCGCGCGCACTGGAGGAGATCGAGCGGCCGGACGAGGCGCTGCAATGCTATCAAGCGACCCGCCTCGCGCGCGTCGAGGGTGTGAGGCTGGCCTCGATTCGTCAGGGCGAGATCATCCAGACGGGCGGCGTGACTCGCGAGTCCCTGGCGCGTGCGCCGGCGGGGCAGGTTTCGCTCTTCGACTTCAACCCGTGCACGGCGCCGCTTGAGCGTAACTCTAGCTTGCCGGGTTGACCGATATTCGGGAGCCGCTGTCCTACCGGCCACGCCCCAGACGGCGGCGCTACACTCGCCGCATGCACTTGAATCGTTCCCTGGGCCGCGGCCTGAAAATGCTGGCCATTCTCAATACGGGCGGCGAGCATCGCGTCGCCTCCCTAGCACGCGAAGTGAAGCTGCCGCGAAGCACGGCGTTCCGGATCCTGTGCACGTTGGTCGAGGAGGGTTATGTCTGGCGCGATCCGGCGACCGACATCTATCATCCGACCGCGATGGTGCGCGCCTTGTCCGATGGTGTCGATGGCACGGACCGACTCGTGCAAGCCGCTCAGCCGCTCGTGACCGCGCTCGGCAAGGAACTCATCTGGCCCGTGGATCTCGCGACCCTCTCGGGAACCGCGGTGCTGATGCGCCAGACCACGGATGCGCAAAGTCCGCTTGCCGTCGTGCGCTATTCGGCGGGTTATCGCGCACCGTTGCTGGATCGCGCCTCGGGCCTCGTGCTGCTCGCGTACAGCGACCGACCACAGAGTCAGATGCTGCTGGATTTGCTGTATCGTGCGGACGCACAGGAACGGCCTTGCATCGCGCGGGCAGATGCGGAGCGGCTGATCGCCCAAGTGCGCGGCCTCGGATTTTCCTGCGTGCAACGTGCCGGCCAGTCATCCGAACGCAGCAGCTTGTCGGTACCCGTGCTCGCGGGCGGCGATAGCTTGGCGGCGCTCTCCGTGCGCTTCGCCCGCAGCGCCGTGACCCAGCAAGTCATCATGGAGCGTTTCCTTCCGGCGCTGCGCCGTGCGACGCAGGGCATGGTCGAGTGCTTCAACCGTAGCCCGGGGGCGCCACTGGCGCCGCCTTCCCTCAAGCGCGGGCAAGACGTACTCGTCACGGAGCGTTGAGCGATGAGCGACCGATCCGGATCACGGCTTCCCTACGATTTGTTGATCAAGAACCTCAACCTCGTGCGGCCGCGCGAGCATGCGGTGCGGCGCCAGGACGTGGCGATCGAGGGCGGTGAGTTCCGGCTCGTTGCCGACTCGATTCCCGCCGATTCGGCGGCTCGCGTCGTCGATGCGAAGGGCTTGCTGGGATTTCCCGGATTGGTCGATGCCCACATGCACACCGGGATCTACTCGCCGCTTGCCGAAGATGCGGTCACCGAAAGTCGCGCCGCCGCCCAGGGCGGGGTGACCTCGAGTCTGAACTACTTTCGTTCCGGCCAGTACTACCTCAACAAGGGCGGTCCCTACGCCACTTTCTACCCTGAGGTGCTGGACATCTCCGCCGGCCGTTTCCACGTCGACTATGCCTATCACCTGGCGCCCATGGACCGCGGCCAGATAGGCGAGATCGACATGCTGATCGAGAAGTACGGGGTCACTTCCTTCAAGATCTACATGTTCTACGGCGGTTATGGATTGCATGGCGCGTCAGCTCATCAGCACGAGTTCCTGATGATCGATCCGGACGAAAAGTACGACATCGCGCATTTCGAGTTCGTCATGCGCGGCGTGCAGCGCGCCATGCAGCGCTTTCCCGACCGGCGCGAGTACATCAGTTTGAGCCTGCATTGCGAAACGGCGGAGATCATGGCCGCCTACACCAAACTCGTGCAAAGCGAGGGCCGCTTGTCAGGCCTGCGCGCCTACAGCGCGGCGCGGCCGCCGCATTCCGAGGGGCTCGCGATCGCGATCGCGTCTTATCTGGCGTACGAGACCGATTGCGTCAACATCAATCTCTTGCACTTGAGTTCGCGCAAGGCCGTCGAGTCGGCGCTGATCATGGCCAAGGCCTTCCCGCACATCGATTTCCGCCGCGAAGTGACCTGCGCCCATCTTTGCATCGATTACGATGTCGCCACCGGCGTGCTGGCGAAGGTCAACCCGCCGATCCGGTCGCGCGAGGACGTGGATTTCCTCTGGTCGGCGCTGCTCGACGGTCACATCGACTGGGTCTGTTCCGATCATGCCTGTTGCCGCCACGAGATGAAGGTGGACGGTACGAAGCCCGACGAGATCTTTGCCGCCAAATCCGGCTTCGGCGGCACGGAATATTTATTGTCCGGCCTGATCACCGAAGGCCGTAAGCGCGGCCTCTCCTATAACCGAATGGCAGCGCTCACGTCCTTGAATCCGGCGCAGCGGTTCGGGTTGCTCAAGAAAGGCGACATCGCGCCGGGCTACGACGCGGATCTCGCGATCGTCGATCCTGCCAAGTCGTTCGTGGTACGCGCCGCGGACTCGGAGTCCACCCAGGGCTACAGCCCGTTCGAGGGATTGGAGATGTCGGCCCAGGTCGTCGCGACGTATCTGCGCGGCGACGTCATTTACGAGAACGGCGCCATCGTAGGTGAGCCGCGCGGCCGTTATTTGCAACGGCCGTATGGTGGGGATCGGCATGCCGGATAAGCCAGATCGAAATCAGCGCGTGCTGTTCGCGCGCAGGCCGCAGGGACTGCCCGCGGTGGAGGATTTCGCACACGATTTCGTGCCCATCCCGGAACCTGCGCCGGGGCAGTTCCTGGTACGCAACCTATACCTCGCCATCGAGCCCTATTACCGCAATGTCATGAAGGGCATGGCCCTCTACGGTAAGCCGCTGGCACCGGGCGACGTGATGTTCGGTGAAACGCTGTCCGAGGTCGTGACGAGCCGGCATGACGGATTCGCGGCAGGGGATCTGCTCGTGGTGCGGGGCGGATGGCAGGACTATGCCGTGCTCGACGGCACGGTGGCGCGCAAGGTGCCCGCATCGAATCCAGCGCCCACGACGGCGCTCGGCGTGCTCGGCACGCCGGGACTGACCGGTTTCGTCGGCATGGTCTACTTGGTGCCGCCGCGTCCCGGCCAGACCGTGGTCGTCTCCGCGGCCACGGGTCCCGTGGGCTCCACGGCCGGACAAACCGCGCGCATGATGGGCGCCCGGGTCGTCGGCATTGCCGGATCGGCGGAAAAATGCGCGTATGCCGTCCGCGAATTGGGATTCGATGAGTGCATCAACTACAAGTCCGGCAATCTGACCGAGTTGCTCAAGCAGGCCTGTCCCAGCGGAGTCGATGTCTACTTCGACAACGTGGGTGGCGATACGCTCGCCGCCGTCCTAGGAAATCTCGCCTTGAACGCCCAGATCGTGCTGTGTGGAATGATCGGCGCCTACAACCTCGATGCACCTCCGACCGGCCCGCACTTGGGCCCGATCGTCGTGGCACGCGCCACGGTCAAGGGGCTGGTCATTTTCGATCATTTCGGCCGGCTGCCGGAATTGCAGCGGGTCGTGGGCGGCTGGATCCGAGACGGCAAGTTCAAGTACCGCGAGGACATCACCGACACGCTCGCCGCAGCGCCCGCGGCGTTTTGCCGCTTGATGCGCGGCGAGAACTTCGGCAAGTCGCTGATCCGCATTGCCTGAGGCTGATACGCATATCCTTAAGGAGTCCCCATGACCACGATCGTCGTGCTGTTCAATTTGAAAGCTGGCGTCAGCGTCGATGAGTACGAGGACTGGGCGCGGCGCACCGATCTACCGAACGTCAACGCTCTGCCGTCCGTCAGCAGTTTCCGCGTGCTGCGCTCGGCCGGCCTCTTGAGCGGCGCGCCCGGACCGTATCAATACGTGGAGCTCATCGAACTCACCTCGCTCGAGGGCTTTCGCGCCGAGGTCAAGTCCGAGTTGATGCAGGGCGTTGCGCGTGAGTTTCGCGCCTACGCCGATGCCCCGCTGTTCGTCTTGACCGAATCCATCGCGCAACTTGCGCCATGAGCGAGGGCCAGTTTCGCGGCAAGGTGGCCCTCTGTACAGGCGCCGGTCGTCGCGCCGGACTTGGGGCGGCGATCTTGCAAGCCTTGGCGGCCGAGGGCTGCACCGTGGTGTTCACCGATTTGCTCGAATCCGGCGGCCCGCTTGACGCGGGACACATCGGCAATGCAGAAGAAATCGAGCAGCTCGCGGCCGAGATCAACCAGGCCGGCGGCACGGCCGCGAGCATGTCCTTGGACGTGCGCGACGAAGCGCAGGTGGCCGCGGTGATCGCCGCCACGGTGGCGCGCTTCGGCCGCTTGGATTTTTTGATCAACAATGCGGGCGTAGGTTTCCTCATCGAGCCGCTCATCGAGACGTCCGAGGAGCGCTGGCGCACCGTGATCGAGGTCAATCTCACCGGGGCCTTCCTATGTACCAAACATGCGGCCGTGCAGATGATCCGGCAGGGGCAGGGCGGACGCATCGTCAATATTGCGAGCCAGGCAGCCAAGAGCGGCCACCTGCACATGGCTGCCTACACGGCTTCGAAACACGGCATGATCGGACTCACGCGCTCCTCGGCACTCGAGTTAGGTCCGCACGGCATCACGGTCAACGCCATCTGTCCGAATCATGTGACCACGGGCTTAGGCACAGTGCAGAACGCCTACTTTGCCAAGTTGCGCGGCTTTGCGAGCAGCGACGATTACCTGGCCGATATGCGTCAGCGCATCCCGCTGCGCCGCGTCGGGTTGACGACGGACACCGCCAAGGCCTGCGCGTTTCTTTGCAGTGATGCGGCTTCCTATGTGACCGGTGAAGCGATGAACGTGAGCGGCGGCGTGGAGATGCATTGATGCCGCGGACACTCAGCTTTGGCTAAGAAAGCGCCGCGTGCCGCCAAACGCGCCGCGATTCCCGCGCCGCAAAGCGTACGCTTGCCGCGCATCGCCAAGGGGCGCCGGCCCGAGTTCTACGAGGACCCGGCGATCGACCAGCTGTTCGCGATCGTGACGGCATTGACCGGGGAGATCTCGGTGTTGTTCGACCGCTTGGACACGCTCGAACGTCTGTTGACCGAAGGACGTGTCCTCACCCCGGGCGCACTCGAAGCCTACGCGCCGGATGCATCGGCTGCGGCAATGCGCGGCGAGCGCCGCGACGAATTGCTGCGGCGGGTGTTCGCGGTGTTGGAGATCTACGCGGCGCGAAGGGCAAACTCGGCGCGCACGGCAGCCACGGCGCGCAAGGGTGTCGCCCCTTGAGCCGGCGCGATCCGGCCCGCGATCCGGCCCGCGACGCAGCCCACGACGCAGCCCGCGACGCGGCACCCGCTGGGGTACGCTACCCGCATTTGTTCGCGCCGCTCGCCGTGGGTGCGCACAGGCTGCGCAACCGCATCGCGCATGCATCGATGACGACGCGCATGTCGGTGAACCGCCGCGTCACCGAACCCTTGATCCAGTACTACGCCAATCGCGCGCGTGGCGGCGCCGGCTTGATCGTCACGGAACCGGTGTCCGCCGCGCGATTCCAACAGGCCCCGCAGAAGGTTCGGGTCTGGGATCCGGAGAGCGAAGCGGGGCTCGCGCGCTGGGCGCAAGCCGTGGAACGCGAGGACTGCCGGCTGCTCGCGCAGATCCAGGATCCCGGCCGCGGCCGGCATGAGCGCGGACGCAACCCGGAAGCGGTGGGCGCTTCGGCGCTGCCCGATGACCTGAGTTGGACCGTCCCGCACGTCCTGTCGATCGGCGACATCGAGCGCATGATCGTGGATTTTGCGGACTCGAGCCGGCGCCTGCAGCGCTGCGGTTTCAGCGGCGTGGAACTCTCGGCCGCTCACGGGCACTTGTTCCACCAGTTCCTTTCGCCCTGGATGAACATCCGCGAGGACCGTTATGGCGGCGACGTTGAGGGCCGTTGCCGGCTGCTGTGCGAACTTCTCGACGCCATCCGCAGCGCCTGTGGATCCGAATTTATGCTGGGGCTCAAGCTGCCCGGCGACGATGGTATCGAGGGCAGCATCGCTGCCGCCCAAGCCGCCGCTATCGCGCGGCTGCTCAACGCCACGGGGCAGGTCGATTATCTGTGCTTCGCGCAAGGATCGCATGCCGCGTCGCTCGATCGCCACCTTCCCGACCTGCACGGTCCCCGCGCGCCCTATGTCGCGCTCACGCAAACCCTCAAAGACGCCGTGCCGGGCGTGCCGCTCATGGCGCTCGGTCTCATCACCGATCCTGCCGAGGCCGACGGCATACTCGCGCGAGGCGCCGCGGATCTGATCGGCTTGGGCCGCGCGCTCGTCACGGACCCGGCCTGGGGGATGAAAGCGAGTCGGGGCCGGGAGGCAGACATTCGGTATTGCGTGTCCTGCAATTCCTGCTGGGCGGCCATCACCGAGCATCGCGCGCTTGCCTGCGACAACAATCCGCGCGTGGGACTCGCCGACGAAGTCGACTGGTGGCCGGCCTTGAGGGCGCAGCGCAAGCGTGTCGTGATCGTCGGCACGGGCATCGCCGGCATGGAGGCGGCCTGGATCGCCGCGGCCCGCGGCCATGAGGTGATCGCCTTCGGCGAAGGAATCGAACTTGGCGGCAAGACGCGTTTGTTGACGGCGCTCCCGGGCGGCGAGGGCTTGAGCAGCATCTACGATTATCAGGCACTTGCGGGCAAGAAGGCGGGCCTGCGGCTGGAGCTCGGCGTGCGGGCGGCGCCCGCTGATGTACGCGCGCTCGCACCCGACGTCGTGATCGTGGCCTGCGGCGCGGCGATGGCATGGCCGCACGGATTCCCGATAGCCTGGCGCGAGGATGGCCTGGTGCCCGATCTTCGCGCCTGCATGGCACAGCTGCGCAAGGTCACCCAACGGCAATCGGGCACTGCCGTCCTCTTCGATATGGATGCCACCGAGGGGACGTATGCGTCGGCGGAGTATCTGCGGCGCCTGTTCGATCGCGTCGTGATCGTGACGCCGCGCGATCGCATCGCCGAGGACGTGCCCTTGGTCAACAGGCTTGGCATCCTGCGGCGCTTCGCAAAGCTCAAGATCGACGTCATGACGCTCGCGAGCATCGATGCGGACTCCAGCCTGGAGGACGGCGTGCTGCGAGTGCGCCATGTCTATGGCGGTGCGCTCGAGGACATCGTGAACGTGGTGCTGCTCACCTACGCGACGCCGCGTGCGCCCGACCTGGCTGCGATCGAGGCGTTCGCGTCCTGTGCGCCTGAGTTTCACGTCATCGGCGATGCTTACGCGCCGGGTTCGACCATGGCCGCGACGGCCCACGGGCATCGCATCGGAAATCTCATTTGACCGCGCCGAAGATGAACCAGCTCGCGCCGTTGCCATGCGCCGGCGCCGCGCGCTCGCCTCGCGCCACCGCTGTGAACTCCGCCTCGCTGACCGTGCCGTGATTCGGGATGCGGGTTTGGAAGAACTTTCGCGGCTCGAAGCCAGCGCCGAGGACTTCCTTGCGCAGATCCAGCGCGCGGAATGCGGCGTAGTGGGGTTCATTATTATAGTACGCATCCCAGTTCAGGTAGAACGAGTAGTAGGGGTTCGTCTGCGAATCCGGCGGCAGCTCCATGTGCACCATGATGCCGCCCGGCTTCAAGATCCGGCGCGCTTCCTTGAACACGCGCCGCGTCACCGCGATCGAATGTTCATGCAGGAAGAAGCTCGAGCAGACGATATCGAAGAAATCGTCCGGAAAATCGGTGTGCTCGGCGTTCTGCTGGGAATAGTGCACCGCCGCCCCCAGCGACTCCGCGCGCGCATGTGCGTAGCGCAGCAGCGGGGCGCAGACATCGATGCCGTAGGCTTCACAGGCCGGAAACACCTCGAGGTAAGGCAACAAGTTGCCCCCCACGGTACAGCCCAGATCGAGCAGCCGGCGCGGTTTGAACTTAGAGTCGCGGGCTTTGAGATACCGCGCAATGGATTTGGCCACACCGCCGCCGCGTGCCCGCAACGCAAATCCGCCCGCGAATACTGCGGTGCCGTGATGATACAAGGCACCGGCCGCGACGTCGCCCTGCAGGAATTCGGAGTGAAAGCCGCCCGGCATCAAATGAATATCCAGTTGCTGCATGTCCTTCGGGATCGCGAGCGTGGGATCGAGACGCAGCGAACCCTGGGCGCGCGCTTCGCGCTTCGCGCCGCGCCTGGCGAGCTTGGCGCTGCGCCCCCCGAGCTTCGCGCTCTTCTCCGCGAGCCGGCCGGCCGCCGTCACGAGCTTGGGTAAGTCGCGTTCGATCTGCGGCCGCACCGAGGACCAGGTCATTTCCTGCGCCGTCGCGCGCAAGGCGCTCCAGGCGCGAAAATAGGGATTCGGCAGCATCGCGCGCCGCACCTCGATCGCATTGCCCGGAGCTCGTTTGCGGCGCGCGACGATGCCGGGTTCGACCTCGCGCTCGTAGACCTTGCGCATCGATGCGGCCATGTCCACCATGATGTGCCGGCGCAATTGCGAGACGAATTGTTGCCGGGCGCGCTCATCCAAGCTCGGTTGCGTGAGGCTGTCGAAGGCGCTGTTGCGGCCTTCGAATCCTTGGGTTGTGGCGTCGTCGAGCATGCCGCTGTCTCCTCGTTCCAAGTCTTGCGTCTTCAGGGCTTGCGGTTTCGCGCTTTGCGGGTGTCCTGCCTCAACCATTTCGCTTCGAAGGCATAGACCTCATCGAAGCCGTTGATGCGTCCAAAGTAATGGAAATCATACAGCGGAATGTCGGGATTGACGCTGGTGCCATGCTCCTTGAGGTTGCGCAGCATGCGATCGGTCGCGAAATTCGCCGCAAGCGCCGTGCTGGCCGGAAAGATCGCTCCTGCATAGCCGATGTCGCGCAATTCCTCTGCGCTTAAGATCGGGGTCTTGCCGCCATCGGCCATGTTGGCAAGCATCGGCTTGTCGCTGCCGCGACAGAGGATGCGCATCTGCTCCTCGCTGCCGGGCGCCTCGATAAAGAGGATATCGGCACCCGCGTTGCCGTACGCTTCGGCCCGGCGCAGCGCCGCATCGAAGCCTTCCACCGCGATCGCGTCGGTGCGTGCGATCACGAGCATGCCGTCTGAGTCTTCGCGGGCGTCGCATGCGACCCGGATCTTGTCGACCATGTCCTCGAGCGGGATCACGCGCTTGCCTTCCATATGACCGCAGCGTTTCGGAAATTCCTGATCCTCGATTTGGATCGCGGCAATGCCGGCGGCCTCGTAACCGCGCACGGTATGATGCACGTTGAGCAGACCGCCGTAGCCGGTATCGGCGTCGGCGATCACCGCGGTGTCGCCGACCGTGCGCTTGAGCGTGGCCATGCGCTCGAGCATCTGCGTGTAACTGGCCAAACCGGCGTCCGGCAAGCCATAGCAGGAAGCGGTCAGCCAATAACCGGATCCGTAGACCACGTCGAATCCGTGTTCGCGTGCCAGCCGTGCGGCCATCATGTCGTGCAGCCCCGGCGCGAGAAAGAATTCGCCCGCAGCGAGCTTCGCGCGCAGCACATTGATCATGGAACACCCGACCTATTGATCATGGAACCAAGCAACGCATTGGTCATGGGAGAGGAGCCTCTTGGGAGTTTCGGATCACGCCGGCGGCCGCAAGGGCATCGCACTCGGCGGGAGTTACGCCGAGCGCCGCGAGGATTTCGCGCGTGTGCTCGCCGATGCCCGCCAGATTTCCGCCCTGGGTTGGGCGCTGGTCGTCGAGTTGGATGGGCAGAATCGGCAGGCGCGTGGCGACGCCGTTCGGCAGTGTCACCGGGACGAGTCCACCGCCGGCTTCGAGGTGCGGATCGTCGAACAAGTCTTCCGGCCGGCTGATGGGTGCGAATGGCAGTCCCGCGCTCTCCAAGCGGGCGAGCAGATCGGCCTTGTTGAAAGCCTTCAGGCTGTGGCGCACCGAGGGTAGGAATAGGTCGCGGGCCGCCACGCGTTGCCGGTTGCTGCTCAAGGCAGGGTCAGCCCCAAGTTCCGCGAAGCCGAATGCGGTGCAAAAGCTTTGCCACTGCGCGTCGGAGACCACGCCGATGAAGACCTGTTCCCCGTTTGCCACCTCGAACACATCGTAGATCGCCCAGGCGGAGACGCGCACGGGCATCGGTCTCGCGGCCACGCCGGTGACCGCTTTTTGCGCCATGTGCTGGCCGACCAGATACACCGTGGTCTCGTACAGGGCGCTGCTGACCTTCTGGCCCAGCCCTGAGAGGTGGCGCTGCTGCAGGGCCGCGAGGATGCCGATGACGCCGAACATGCCGCCAGTGACATCGACGACCGAGGCGCCGGCGCGCAAGGGTCGTCCCGGCGGGCCCGTCATATAGGCGAGCCCCCCCATCATTTGCGCAACTTCATCGAGCGCGGTGCGGTTCTCGTAGGGGCCTGCCAGAAAACCTTTGAGCGAACAGTAGATCAGGCGCGGATTGTCGATGCGCAAGGCCTCGTAGGACAGCCCCAGACCCTCCATGACACCCGGGCGGAAGTTTTCGATCAGCACGTCGCTGCGCGCGGCGAGCCTGCGCGCCAGATCGAGGCCGCGAGGGTCCTTGAGGTCGAGGCTGATGCTGCGCTTGTTGCGGTTGTACATGGGAAAGTAGCCTGCGCCGGAGCCTTGCAGTTCCCGGGTGCTGTCCCCGCGCAGCGGCTCGAGCTTGATGACCTCGGCGCCGAGATCGACGAGGATGGCGCCGACCACGGGGCCCATGACCATGTGCGAGAACTCGAGCACGCGGAGCCCCGCGAGCGGACCGGGCGCCGTGCTCATGCGGGCGGAACTGGCGCGTTACTCATGCGGACGGCTGCGGCGCTTGCGCGAAGTCCAGGGGCAGGCCGGCGTCGGCAGTGAAGCCATAGAGCGGCTCGTGCGGCAAAGCCGCGCGCAGGATCCGGCGCACCTCGAGCAAGCGGGCCAGGTCGATGCCTGTGTCGAAACCCATGGACTCGAGCATGAACACGAGATCCTCGGTGACGACGTTGCCGGAGGCACCGGGGGCGAAGGGGCAGCCACCCAGCCCACATAGTGAGCCGTCGAAAGTCGAGATCCCCACGTCGATTCCGGCGAGTACATTGGCCAGACCCAGTCCGCGCGTATTGTGCAAGTGCAGGCTGCTGAGCGCGGACTCGCCCACGGCCGCGCGCACGGCACGCACCACCGTCTTGATCTGCGCGGGGTTCGCATAGCCGGTGGTGTCGGAAAGTCCGATTTCATCGCAGCCGGCTTCCATGAGCGCGGCCCCAAGCCGCGTCACGCGATCGAGCGGCACGCGGCCTTCGAGCGTGCAGCCGAAGGCCGTCGATAATCCGCCCTCGAGCACTGGGCGCTCGAGGGGAGGCAGCTCGCGCACCGCCGCGGCGATAGCGCAGACCTCGTCGAGCATTTGCGCATGGGTGCGGTGCACGTTCTGCAGGCTGTGAGTCTCGGACACCGACAGCGGGATCGTGATTTTGTGGACGCGCGCGGCGATCGCGGCGGCGGCGCCGCGACGGCTGGCGACCAGCACGGCGACGGTGAGACCTGGAATTGCGCGCGCAAAGGCCACGACCTGCGCGGTGTCGGCCAGTTGCGGTAGAAGCTTCGGGTTGACGAAACTGCCGACTTCGATTTCGCGCACGCCCGCGGCCGCTTCGGCGGCGATCCAAGCCTGCTTCACGGCGAGCGGCAGGATGGACTTGATGCTTTGCAGCCCGTCACGCGGTCCGACTTCGCTGACCAGCACTTTGGGTCTCACAGATATACCCACGGCCGGTCTTCGCGATCTTGCCGGTAGAAGGCGTCGAGGCCGGTGAGCTTGCGCAGCGATAGATCGATCGCATCGAGTCCTTCGAGCAGGCGCAGGCGCACGTCTGCATCGATCTCGAAGGGAATCACGCCCGGGCTGCCGACGGGGGATTCCGGACCGAAGCGGTCCTGGGGCAAGTCTGGGTGATGCAGTTCCTGCCGCTCGAGGTCGATCGTCAAGCGCGGTTCGCTCGAGGCCGTGAGCAGCATATCAGCGAGCGCGGCGACCGTGGCGCGCGGCAGGCACAAGGCGAGCACGCCGTTGTTGATGCAGTTGTCGTGAAAAATCGGTGCGAAACTTGTTGCAACGATCGCTCGAAAGCCTTGATCGGCGAGCGCCCACACGGCATGTTCGCGGCTCGATCCGCAACCGAAGTTCTCGCCGGCGACCAGGATTTTTGCGCCTGCGAAGCGGGACTGGTTCAGCACGAAGTCCGGATTCGGCGAAGCGTCGCCCGCCGCGCCGTAACGCCAACCCGCGAACAGGCCGACACTCAATCCTTGTTTGCTCACCGATTTGATTTCGCGCGATGGGATGATGGTATCCGTGTCGATGTGGTCGCGCAGCAGCGGTGCCGCGATCGCGGTGAGCGTGCGAAAGGCCCGCATCACGGGCTCCCCAGACTGCGTACGTCGGCAATGGCGCCGCGGATCGCGCTTGCGGCGACGGTGGCGGGACTTGCGATATGGGTACGCGTGCCGGGACCCTGGCGGCCTTCGAAATTACGATTCGTCGAGGAGACTACTCGTTTGCCGAGCCCCAAATCCTCGCCGCCCGCATAAAAACACAGGGAGCAACCTGACTCGCGCCACTCGAATCCGGCGGCGCGAAATATATGGTCCAAGCCTTCGGCTTCGGCCTGGCGCTTGACGCGCGATGATCCGGGCACGCACAGCGCGCGAACGCCAGGGGCAATCTTACGGCCCGCCAAAACGCGGGCGGCGCTGCGCAGGTCCGAGATGCGGCCGTTGGTGCAACTGCCGATGAAGGCAGCGTCGATGCTCAGGGAGATCAAGGCTTGGCCGGGTTGCAAGTCCATATACTGCAAGGCGCGTGCATGGGCTTCCCGCGTCGTGCCGCTGTTCTCGGCCGCCGGCACCGCTCCGGTCACCGCGACCGCGTGCTGGGGACTCGTACCCCAGGTGATCATCGGCTCGAGTTCATCGACGTCGATCGTGATCTCCTCATCGAAGGACGCAGCCTCGTCGGAAGGCAGGCTGCGCCAGCTCGCGAGTGCGCGATCC
>Ga0116230_10000892_pt1 | contig 27127 bp, 23 predicted proteins | sample S1TSphfallax_3_FD_88678 | JGI IMG/M metagenome (GOLD analysis project Ga0116230, IMG submission 88678) | Host-associated microbial communities from peat moss isolated from Minnesota, USA - S1T2_Fd - Sphagnum fallax MG | ecosystem: Host-associated > Plants > Peat moss > Unclassified | place... | reverse complement strand
GCCCAAGGTGTAGAAGGCCGGATAGGACCAGGCGCCGCCGGCGGCGCGGGCGACCATGACACAGCCGCCACCCTCACCGCCAAAGAAAAAGGCGCCACGAAAAATGCTGGGACAAAGGACCACCGCCCGGGCTTTCTGAAGGAATTGCTGCGCCGAATTATCTTGCCCGGCCATCATGTCTTCCAGGGCAAGCGTCGCGCTATCGACCAGATGTTGCGGGCTATCTGCCTGCGCGGCGGCGGCGGAGAAGAACGGGGCGGCCAGAAGCGTTACGGCCAGCAATAGGCGTTTCATTATGAACTCCTTGTGGGTCTGCTCTTAGAAGAACCGTATATGGCTGAATTGTGAACCCCCAGGACGAACTCAAGTTGATATTTGTTCATTGAGGGACAGCAACCGCCAGTCCGCGCCATGACGCTCGAGGCGGGTCAGCGACAGGTTTTCGACCGCCAGCGACAAGGCCTGGTGCGGGTTCAAGCCAAGGGCGTAGGCACAGGCGGCGCGGATGGCGCCGCCATGCGAGATGACGACCACGTCATCCGCGCTGAATTTGGATGACAGCCGCTCCATGCCGGCGCCGACGCGGTCGATCACATTCTGGAAGCGCTCGCCGCCGGGCGGGAGTTCGGCCGGGTGAATCGGCCAGAACGGGTGACGGTCGGCAACCACCCGATTGGCGAATTCGGTGATCGCGCGGCCCTGCCATTGCCCGAAATCCTGTTCGACGAAGGCGGCCTCGAGCAACGGGACGGAGTCCGGATAGCCTTCCCGGACCAATGCGTCGAAGGTCCGGCGGGTCCGCGATAGCGGGGTGATCACAATTTGCGCCGGGACCGGCAGGCGGGCGGCCAGGGCAGCATAGCGAGGGCTATCGGCCAGCATCGATTCCTCGCAAATCGGCACGTCATCGGTGCCGTACAGAAATGCCAGTGCCTGCGGGTCGACCAAAGCGTGGCGGATGAGCCATAAGCGCAAAATTACTCTCCGATCGATATAAGGGCGCCGCGGATGCGCGCCGCCCGGAATTGCGCGCCGAATACGGCAATTGCGAGGCCCATCCAGATGAGGTTGAGCAAGGCGGCCTGCGCCAGCTGGTGCCAGGCGACGCTGTGATACAGCAGCGCTGCGCGCATGCCCTGAAACACATGGGCGGCGGGCAGCGCCAGCGCGATGGGCTGCAGCCAGGCCGGCAGCACGGTGACGGGGTAGAACACGCAGGCCAGCGGGGTAATGCCGAAGGCCAGGGTCCAGGCCAGAGCCTCGGCGCCGGCGCCGTAGCGGAACAGCAGCGAGACAATGCCAAGCGCCACCCACCAGCCCATGACCAGCAGATTCAGGAAGAACAAAATCAGCACCGGGCCCAGCCCGAACAGATTAAAGGCGTAGCAGAAATAGGCGAGGGCGATGGCCGGCAGCACGCCGATCACCGTGCGCAAGACGGACACCGCCAACAGCGTGGCGACCATTTCCGCCGGCCGCAGCGGGCTGACAAACACATGGCCGAGATTGCGCGACCAGATTTCTTCCAGAAACGTGAAGGTTACGCCAAGCTGGCCGCGCAGCATGACCTGCCAAAGCAGCACGCCGGCCAGCAGCGCGCCGGCGATCGGGGCGGCGGCAACGGGGCCGCTCGGAGCGATGGCGCCGCCGGGCCGCATATGCATGAAGAAATTGGCGGTAAAGCCCCAGATCAGCAGTTCCAGCGTTGGGAAATAGGCCATCTCGACCAGCCTCGGCCAGGAACGGCGATAGACGGCGAGATGGCGGTAGATCAAGCCCCAGATGCGCTGCAGCGAGTCCATCATTCGGCGAATGCCGTCTGGCTGCCGGTATTGCGGGCGATGTCGAGAAACACCTGTTCCAGATCCTCGCGGCCGTAGCGGGCGACAAGCTCAGGCGGCGTGCCCTGGTCGACGACGCGGCCGGCTTTCAGCATCAGCACGGTATCGCAAAGCCGTTCCACCTCCGCCATGTTATGCGAGGCAAGCAAGATCGCGGCGCCGGTTTCCCTGGCATGGGTTTCGAGCGCGCTGCGGATAAAATCTCCGGTATCGGGGTCAAGGCTGGCGGTCGGCTCGTCGAGCAGCAGCAGGTCCGGATTGTTGATCAGCGATTTGGCCAGCGCCACCCGGGTTTTCTGCCCGGCCGAGAGTTCGCCGGCCTGGCGGTTCAGCAGCGCGCCCAGGTTGAATTTTTCGGCAAGCTCGGCGACGCGGCGTTCGATGTGGCGGACGTTGTAGAGATTGCCGTAGACCCGCAGATTTTCGTGCACGGTCAGCTTTTGCGGCAAGGCGATATAGGGCGAGGAAAAATTCATGCGCGCCAAGGCGGCGAACCGGTTTTGTGACATGTCGTGGCCGAGTACGGTGATGCTGCCGGAGCTTGGCACCAGCAGGCCGAGCAGCATCGAGATGGTGGTGGTTTTGCCGGCGCCGTTGCCGCCCAGCAGGCCCAGCACGCCGCCTTTCGGCAAGGCGAAGCTGATATTGTCGACCGCCAGCGTGTGCTTGTAGCGCTTGGTTAGGTTTTGCACGGAGATGGCATCCATGGGTCTGGGATAGGCCGCAAGCCGGCCCATGCCAAGCGACAGCGGCCGCATTTGAGCCTATGCATGGCTGCATGGAAAGTCCCATTGAAAGCCTGGCGCTCTACATCCATTGGCCGTTTTGCTTAAGCAAATGCCCGTATTGCGACTTCAATTCCCATGTCCGGGAGCGCATTCCGGAGGCGCGCTTCGTCGCGGCCTTGCGCAGCGAGCTGGCCTTTGAGGCTGCGCGGCTGGGACGGCGGCAGGTCAGCTCGATCTTCTTTGGCGGCGGCACGCCCAGCCTGATGCAGCCGGACAGCGTGGCGTTGCTGATCGGCGATGCGCGGCGGGTTTTTGCGCTGGCGCCGGATGCGGAGATCACGCTGGAGGCGAACCCGACCAGCATCGAGGCCGGACGCTTCCGGGGCTATGCCGCGGCGGGGGTGAACCGGGTTTCGATCGGGGTGCAGAGTTTTGACGATGCGGCGCTGAAATTTCTGGGCCGCGAGCACTCGGCCGGACAGGCCCGGGCGGCGATCGCGCTGGGGCGGGAGATTTTTCCCAGAATTTCATTCGATTTGATGTATGCCCGGCCGGAGCAGACGCTGGCGCAATGGCAAACGGAGCTGGATTTGGCGCTCAGCCTCGCCGCCGATCATTTATCGCTTTACGAATTGACCATCGAGCAGGGCACCCGGTTTGCAACACTTTACGGCCGCGGCGCCTTTCGGTTGCCGGATGCGGAGCTGGCGGCGGCGTTGATCGATGCGACGGCGGCGACGGCGGCGCGGCACGGCTTGGCGCAGTATGAGATTTCGAATTACGCAAAACCGGGCGGCGAGAGCCGGCATAATCTGAGCTATTGGCGCTACCAGGATTACGCCGGCATCGGCCCCGGGGCGCATGGGCGGCTGACGCTGGGGGGCGAATTATTGGCAACATCCCGGCATCGCGCGCCGGAAATCTGGGCGGATCTGGTGGAAGCAAAAGGCAGCGGGGCGACGGTGGAGGAGCCGATTGGCAGTGAGGACCGGGCACGGGAAGCGCTGCTGATGGGGCTGCGGCTGAGTGAGGGCATTGCCTTTGCAACCTTCGAATCCCGGACCGGCAGGGCGTTGCTGGATGCGGTCGAGCCGGCGGTGCTGCAGCGGGCATTGGAGGAGAACTATCTGGTCCGAAGCCCCACCCGTCTGATCGCCACGGCGGAGGGCAGAAAGCGGCTGGATGCATTGCTGCCAGAACTCGCGCGGTAATCCGCGGCATAGTATTGCATTTTTATGCGTTACGTATCGACGAGAGGCCAGGCGCCGGAGCTGGATTTTGCCGGGGTATTGCTGGCCGGGCTGGCGGAAGATGGCGGGCTGTATGTGCCGGCGAGCTGGCCGCGTTTTTCGGCGGCTGAGCTTCGGGCGCTGCGCGGCCTGCCCTATGCCGAGCTGGCGGCGCGGGTGATCGCGCCGTTTGTGGGGGGTGCGATTCCGTTCGGCGATCTGCAGGCGATGTGCCGGCGGGCCTATGCCGGGTTTGACTCCAAGGCGGTCACACCGTTGGTGCAGCTCGACAGCAATTTGTTCGCGCTGGAGTTGTTTCATGGACCAACGCTGGCGTTCAAGGACCTGGCGCTGCAGCTGGCCGGGCATTTGTTCGAATATGTGCTGGAAAGCCAGGACCGGCGGGTGCGGATTGTCGGCGCGACCTCGGGCGATACCGGCTCGGCCGCGATCGAGGCGATGGCGGGGCGCAGTAAAATCGACATCACCATTTTGCACCCGGCCGGCAAGACCAGCGAGGTGCAGCGCCGGCAGATGACAACCGTGCGCGCCGCCAACGTGCTGAACGTCGCGGTCGCGGGGAATTTCGACGATTGCCAGGACCTGGTAAAGGCGATGTTCGCCGATACCGGATTTCGTAACGATATGGGGTTATCGGCGGTCAACTCGATCAACTGGGCGCGGATTGCGGCGCAGATTCCGTATTATATCGCCGCGGCCCTGGCGCTGGGAGCGCCGGATACTGAGGTGGCGGTTGCCGTGCCGACGGGCAATTTCGGCAATGTGCTGGCGGCCTGGGCAGCGTCACAAATGGGCCTGCCGATTGCCAAATTCATCGTCGCCAGCAATCGCAACGATATTCTGTTCCGGTTCCTGGCGTCCAACGATATGCGGGTCCGCGAGGTGGAGCCCAGCTATTCGCCCTCGATGGATATCGGCGTCAGCTCCAATTTCGAGCGGCTGCTTTTCGAGTTCATGGGCCGGGACGCGCCGCTCACGGCCGCAACGCTCAAGGATTTTCGGGCGACCGGCAAAATGCCGGTGCCGGACCCGGTTTGGCGGGCGGTGCGGCAGAAATTTACCGGCTTCAGGCTCGACGATCCGGGCACCCTGACGGAAATTGCCAGATTTTACAGGGAGACCGGCTATCTCGCCGACCCGCATAGCGTGATCGGCCTGGCGGCGGCGCGCGCATGCGCGCCGGTCGGCGTGCCGGCGATCGCCGCGGTGACGGCGCATCCGGCGAAATTCCCCGATGCGATCGAAAAAGCGGTGGGTTTCAGGCCTGCCCTACCCGCACGGCTTGCCGACCTATATGAAAGAGAGGAGTTTCTGGTTCATGCTCCCAACAGCCTTGAGCATATCGAGGGGCTGGTCCGGAATTTTGCCAATAGGAATGCGTAAATGAGCGAAGACGTAGCGATCACCACCCTGCCCTCCGGCCTGACCGTGCTCACCGAACGGATGGAGCGGGTGGAGACGGTCTCCTTCGGCGCCTATATCGGCGCCGGCACCCGACATGAGACGGCGGCGGAAAATGGGGTGGCGCATTTTCTCGAACACATGGCCTTCAAGGGCACCGCCAACCGCAGTGCGGTGGATATTGCCGAGGCGATCGAGAATGTCGGCGGCCATATCAACGCCTATACCTCGCGCGAGCAGACCGCCTATTACGTCAAATTGCTGAAAGAGGACCTCGCCTTGGGTGTCGACATCATCGGCGATATCCTTTGCCATTCCAGCTTCGATGCCGATGAGCTGGAGCGCGAGCGCGGGGTGATATTGCAGGAGATCGGCCAGGCCAACGACACGCCGGACGATATCGTGTTCGACCATTTTCAATCCGCCGCCTATCCCTCGCAGCCGATGGGAAGGCCGGTGCTGGGCACCGAGCAGATTATCCGCGGGATGAAGCGCGAAGCTTTGCCGGGCTTCATGCGCCAGCATTATACGCCGGAGAATATGGTGATCGCGGCCTGCGGCAATCTCGAACATGAGCGGGTGGTCGATCTGGTGCAGCGGCATTTCGCCGATCTGCCGAAATCCGAGCTGGAAGCGCCGATGCCCTCGGATTACACCGGCGGCGAATTCCGCGAAGTGCGGGCGCTGGATCAGGCGCATATCGTGCTCGGCTTCTCGGCGCCTGGCTATGGCGAGCCGGATTACTACCCATCCATGCTGCTTTCCACCTTGCTCGGCGGCGGCATGTCGTCGCGGTTGTTTCAGGAAATCCGGGAAAAGCGGGGGCTGGTTTATTCGATCTACAGCTTTACCGCGCCGGCCGCGGATGGCGGGCTGTTCGGCATTTATGCCGGGACCGGCGAGTCCGAGGCGGCCGAGCTGATGCCGGTGACGCTGGAAGAGCTGGGCAAGGTGCAGCAGCACGTGACCGCCGCCGAGCTGAACCGGGCGCGGGCGCAGCTGAAGGCCGGCCTGCTGATGTCGCTGGAGTCGACCGGCAGCCGCTGCGAGCAGGTGGCGCGGCAATGGCAGATTTTCGGCCGCATCATCCCGGCCGCGGAGACCGTGGCGAAGATCGAAGCGGTGACGGCGGCGGATATTCACGCCGTCGCCGCCAAAATTTTTCGGACCCGGCCGACCTTGGCCACCATTGGGCCGATTTCCCAGGTGCCGAAGCTCTCCAACATCATCGACCGGCTGGCGGCATGAGTTCGGAGCGCGACGAGCTCCTCAATCAGGCGGAGGATCTGCTGCGGGCCGCGAAGGCCGCGGGCGCCGATGTCGCCGAAACCTCGATGAGCGTGGGGATGTCGATTTCGCTGCAGCGCCGGCTCGGCAAAATCGAGGAAACCGAGCGCGCCGAGGGACGCGGGCTTGGGCTGCGGGTTTTTGTCGGCAAGCAGAATGCCAGCATCTCGGCTGGCTCCATCGACCCGGCCGCCTTTGCCCGGCTCGCCGAACAGGCGGTGGCGATGGCAAAAGTGGTGCCGGAAGACCAGTACGCGGAAATCCCGGACGCACCACCGCCGATCGATGCAACATTTCTGGACCTGGATGACCCGGTCGAACCGCCGATGGCGGTGCTGATAAGCCGCGCCGCCGCGGCCGAAGATGCGGCTTTGGCGGTACAGGGGATCACCAATTCCGAGGGCGCTTCGGCCAGCTGGGGCCGCAGCACGTCGGTGCTGGCGACCAGCCGGGGCTTTGCCGGGCACTATACGCGCTCGCATCACGGCATCTCCGCCACCGCGATCGCCGGGGCCGGCACGGAAATGCAGCGCGACTATGATTATTCGGCCGCCGTGCATGGCGCGGATCTGGATGACCCGGCGGCACTCGGCAAACGCGCCGCCGAGCAGGCGCTGGCGCGCTTGCACCCCAGCCGGCCGAAAACCGCCAAGCTGCCGGTGATTTTCGATCCGCGGGTTTCGAGCAGCGTGCTCGGACATTTGACCGCGGCGATCAGCGGTGCGGCGGTGGCGCGCGGGACGTCTTTTCTTAAGGACAAGATGGGCGCACAGATTTTCAGCGCCGGTATCACGATCATCGATGATCCGCTGCGGGTGCGCGGCCAGCGCTCGCGGGCTTTCGACGGCGAAGGCCAGCCCGGACAACGCCGCGCCTTTATTGAAAACGGCGTTCTGACCAGCTGGATTCTGGATACCCGCAGCGCCAATCAGCTTGGGCTGAAAACGACCGGGCATGCCGGCGGCGTCAGCAATTTTTATCTTGAGCCCGGCGATGTCACGCCCGCGGCGCTGATGGCCGATATCGCCGAAGGCCTATACGTTACCGAAATGATGGGCGGCGGCGTGAACGGCATCACCGGGGATTATTCTCGTGGCGCCGCAGGCTTTATGATCCGCAATGGCAAGCTGGCGGAGCCGGTCGCCGAATTTACCATCGCCGGCCATGCGCTCAGCATGTTTGCGTCCATCGTCGCCGCCGATGACCTGGTGTTCAAACGCGGCACCAACGCACCGACCTTGCGCGTGGAGGGCCTGACCCTCGCCGGCGCCTGATTGCCGCGCTGGCCGCCAGAACGTCCGGCGCCGCGCGTTTGAAAAAGGCTGGCTAAGGCGTGCCAGCTGCGCCGGTCGAATTCGGCATTGCACCGGTCGCGGTATCACCGGTCGAGCCCGGAGCGCAGGGGCTCATGACGCCGGTTTTATTTGTCGGTCCAGTGCCCATTGACATGCTGCTGGCGCCTGAACCGGTTTTTCCGGAATCCGAGCTGCTATCGGCCATCGTGGCCGCCGAGGAGTTCGCTGGACCCTGACTTGCAATCGTGGCGGTACGGGTACAGGCGGGGCTGGCATCAGGTGAGGTTGCGGTCTGCGCGAACGCCGAGGCGGAAAGCGCCATTCCGATCGCGACGGAAGCTGAAAAAATTATCCGGGACATTGTATCCTCCAAAAATTCGTTGCCTCAAAAACACGAGGCAGACTTATCTGTGGGGGACCGAACGCTAAAACCAGCGGCGCGCTTTGAACTCTCCGTCTTTTAATTGACGGGTAATGCGGCTTCGGGTTGCAGTTGCGCCACGCTGTTGGCAAGCCAAGCCTCAAAGTCCTGGGCGGCGGCGGGGCGCGCGATGCTATAGCCCTGGCCGATGGTACAGCCCAGTTCGCGCAGCAACGGCCAGCTTTCGCGGTGCTCCACGCCTTCGGCCACCAGGCGGATGCCTTCGGAACGGCAAAACACCGAGACGCTTCTTACCAGCGATGCCCCGAAGGAGTTTTCTTTCAGATTGATGATGTAGCTTTTATCGATCTTGATTTCCGGGATTGAAAAATCCTGCAAATGCGAGAACGAGGTGAAGCCGGAGCCGAAATCATCGATCGAGAGTTTGATGCCGGCCGCGTTCAGATCGGCAACGACCTTGCGCGCGGCATCGGGGTGCTGGATGATGGCGGTTTCGGTGATCTCAAGCGTCAGCATATCGGCACGCACGTTGAATTGCGACAGCCGTTTCTTGAAATGCTCGGCCAGATTGCTGTCTTCCAGCATTTTAGCTGAAATATTCAAAGCGACGTCGAGCTGGATGCCGCGTTGCGACCAGTCCGCCATCTGCGCCAGCACCAGCTCGATGCTCATCAAGGTGAATTTGTGCAGAAGGTTCGAGGGCTCGATGATCGGAATGAATTCATCCGGCATCACCACGTAACCCTTTGGGTTGCGCCAACGCATCAAGGCTTCGACACCGACGATTTTATAGGTTTCGAGATTGAGTTTTGGTTGATAGTACATAACGAACTCGCGGCGGTCGATGGCCTGTTCAAGATCGTTCAGCATGGTCTGGGGCGGGAGCGCGGCGGCCCTGCCCTCCGCGGCTGAAGCGCAGACGATTTTGCGCAGGCCCTTTTTCGCCTGGTACATTGCGCCGTCCGCCAAGGCCATCAACGGCCCCGGCGCGGTGGTCTGCAGCGGGCATATCGCCAGGCCGATCGAGATGCCGACGGAGAGCACCTGGCCATTGACGATCATCGGCGCGTTGACGATGGCCAGCATTTTCTCGGCCACGATCAACGCGGTGTCCATGGCGTTGATACCGAGACAGATGGCCACGAATTCGTCACCCGCCAGACGTGCAACGGTGTCCGACTGTCGGCAGGCGCCCATCAGTCTTTTGCCGGTTTGGCGCAGAACCTCATCGCCCGCCGCGTGGCCCAGCGTATCGTTCACCTGTTTGAAATGGTCGAGATCCATCATCATCACGGCGAAGGGAATGTCATACCGCGCGGCATTGGCGCAGGCTTGCTCCAGCCGGTCGAAAAATAGATCGCGATTCGGCAATTCGGTCAGCGTGTCGTACAGACTACGGCGCCGTAATTCCTGTTCTGCCGCCAGCAGCTTGGTCTGGGACTGGGCCCAGCGCAGCCCGTTCTGGATAGCCGGCACGAGCCGGTTTGCATCAAGCTCATGTTTTGGAATGTAGTCGTAGACCCCTTGGCGCATGGCTTTCACCGCATCGCGCTCATTGCTGTAGCCGGTGACGAGAATGACCGGACAGATCAAATTTTTCTCAACGCTGAGCTGGCTCAGAAGCTCCAGCCCGTCACCATCGCCGAGGCGGCTATCGACAATGACGATATCAAGCGGCGTCTCCTGGATCGCGGCATTTGCTTCTGCCAGCGAGGATGCCTGGCGGATTTGTATCTCGCCCGGGAAATGCCGCAGGCAGCGGATGATGCGTTTGCGATCGAATTCATCATCATCGACCACCAGCAGGCGGATCGGGTCCGGGGCGGCGGCGCCGGGGGAGGGTGATGGAATTTCAATAGCGCATTGCAGGGTCATGATATTTTTTGATCCGAAACAATTCTAATTATCCGCACATGTCACACCGGCTGCATGTCACGCATGTTCGGGGCTGCAAATGCAGGCTGCACTTTCTGGGTTCGATCAAATTGGCGATCGTCTTGGTCTTTGCCCGTTATCGGTTAGGATTAAGTTAACCGGGCTGGAGGAACTTGCGCAGATCGCCGGCGATTTTGGCGACGGGCGCCTCCCAATCGCCGGGCGCCGGCTGCTGGTAGATGCGCAATGTCGGATACCAGGGGTTGGCGTCTTCCGGCACCGTTTGCCTGGCGGGCCAGCGCCAGCAGGAATCGAAGCGGTTGAGCATCCAGACCGGTTTGCCGAGGGCACCGGCCAGATGCGCGACGGCGGTATCGACGGCGATCACCAGATCGAGATTCGCGATCAGCGCCGCGGTATCGGCAAAATCCGCGACCGCCGGCATCAGGTCGATCAACGGGAAAGTTGCAGGCATTGCCGGGCCGTCCTTCTGCAGGCTGACGAAGCCAACGCCCGGTGTTTCAAATAAGGGCGCCAGCTGCGCCGGCGGGATCGAACGGCGGCGGTCGATGGCGGCATTTGATACCGTGTGGCTGCCGGCCCAGACGAGTCCAACAAACGGCCCGGAGCCGTGGCCGCCAAGCCGGCTTTGCCATTGCGCCGCCAAAGCCGGGTCCGGCCTCAGGTAAGGCGTCTCTGCGAGGGGAGGGTCCGGCGTCAGGCCCAGCGCCCAAGGCAGGCTGAGCAGCGGGGCGTGCAGGTCGAATGCCGGCAAGGTGTCGCCGCGGCCGAGGACCGCCGCGACGCCGGGTAGACCAGTCAGCAGCCGGACCAGCGGCTTCTGGACTTCGAGGACAACGCGCAAATCCCGCTCGGCGGCGGCACCGGCGAAGCGGCAGAATTGCAGGGTATCGCCAAAACCCTGCTCGGCATGGACCAGGAGGGTGCGGCCTTGGCCGGGCTCGCCACGCCATTGCGGCTGGGTGAAATGACGCTGACCGGATTGCATTGAACGGGTTTTCCAGCGCCATTCATATTCCGCCCAGCCTTCGGCAAACGCGCCGCTTTGCAACAGCGCATGCGCCAGGCTGGTATGGGCCTCGGCAAAATCCGGCTGACAGGCGATCGCCTTGCGGTATTGCGCGATCGCCGGCGCGAGCTGGCCCTGCTGGCGGCGCACATGGCCGATATTGGTATGTGCATCGGCAAAATCCGGCTGCAGCGCCAGCGCCTGTTCGGAACAGGCCAAAGCCTGCTCCCAGCACCCCAGAGCGGTAAAGACGATGCCGAGATTGTTATGCGGCGCCGGCGCTTGCGGGTTCAGGACGATCGCCCGGCAGAAGGCATCGGCCGCCGCCTGCAGCTGCCCCAGATCCTTCAAGGCGAGGCCGAGATTGGAGTGATAGGTTGCGGCATTGGGATGCAGGAGGATCGCCCGCTCGATCAATGCCGCCGCCGCTTCGTTCTGCCCGGCCTGATAGGCCAGGACCCCCAGCATATGCAGCGCGTCCGGCTGCCGCGGATCGGCGGCCAGAACCTGCCGGTAGCCTTGCTCGGCCTGCTTCAGCCGCCCGGCTTTGTGATGCGCCATCGCCGCAATGAAAACATCCCGCATGGCGGCTTCATACGCCGAAAAGCCGGCGTTACGAAGCCGCGGCGGCGCACATTCTGCCGGCGGTGTTGTTGATGGCGTAAGCCGATTTTCGGCCTAATAAGGCAGCCATTTATTGTTCAACGGTACGGCCGGACCGGCCGGGGTGGTGCTGTCTTGCGGCGAATCGTCAGGCGCAGGCGAGAGCGGAGGCAGCGCAATTGGCGGCAGCAGGAGCAGCGCGCCGTCTTGCGACTTATTGAGTGCCTCCAATTCCCGCCTGGCGCGGGCTTGATCACGCAATGCCTGGGCTAGAGCACCGGCCCGATAGCCGTCGCTAAATGCCTTGGACTCGGCCTGCTGCGAGACGAGGGGTGCGGGGACAGCCGGACAGGCGGGTGGTATCGGCTTGGTCATCGCGCAGCCCGTCAGCGCGATGGGCAGGAGCATGGCCCCCGCCCAAGCCAAAGCCTTGTCAGCGGCCGATTGCATTACGGTATTTTAACCTATTATGCGGCCGGAGTCACTCTACGGCGCGATGACATGAATCGCCCTGTAGGAAATATTTGAGCCGGATGCGCTGCCGCTACAGGCTGAAAAAATTCGGGACCCGCTTCAACAATTCCTCGATCTCATTGTCGGAGATGTTGAATTCGAACCCTTCCTCGGCATCGCGGTGCCGGTAGCCGTAGATGTTGAGCCAGCTCCAGCTTGCCATGCCGTTCTTCGGGAAGACCGCCCATGTGAGGTGGCACAGCGCCGAGCCTGGCGACACCGGCACCACCTTGTAATCCGTGAGGCGGATGTCTGACCCGATCCCGGCTTTCTCAAACCGCAGGACCTGCCCGGCACAAGATTCGTCGGCCGTGGCGCGGTCGTCAAACCGATGGACGTAACCGCTGGTGAATGAGATGTACGGAAAGAGATAATGCGCGGCAATCATCTTGCCGTCCTTGCTTGCCACCGATTGGCCGTAGCTTTGGCAGAGTGCCTCGGGTCCCTTGATTTGCATGATATTTCCTCCCTGGTCTGTCGCGTCTGACAAGCGGCGTGCAGAGCGTTTGCCGCCACTGAGTTGTCCGAGTTTTATTTACGACACTCTGCGATATGAAAAACCCCTCCGGAGAGGGGCATCGGCCAAATCCTGGTAGCGACGGACAGATTTGAACTGCCGACCAAGGGATTATGATTCCCCTGCTCTACCGCTGAGCTACGCCGCCATCCGGAACCGGGCCGAGGTAATCCGCAGGTCCCCGAAAGTCAATGCGGGCACCAAAGGCGCCCGCATCTTATCTTCCTATAAAGCCGGGGACCGATAATTCGCTGTGGTGAGTCAGTTGGGGCGGCTGCGGTAGACCCGGACCGGAGCTCCCGCAGCCGCTTCAGATGGCCACCAGAGTAGAATTATCCCTCCATGTCGTTGGCAATGGAAAGGAGCACTTGCGGATTCCGCGCCTTCAGAACCAGGAACCAGACCAGGCCGATGACCATATAGATGGCGAAGGCCGGCGGCAGGGCGTTGAAGGGGGCTGCCGGGTAGGGCACCAGGCTCGCATAGATCACGAAGCCCATCAGCAATGCGCCGATCAGCGAGACGATCACCGCTGGCGCCTTCAGTTCGCCGGTCCGGTATAGATCGACCGGCGCGGTCAGGCTGATGCCGAAATACACCACCACGAAGCCATAGGTGGCGATGGTGCCGGTGAGACCGAAGGCGTTGAGAAAGCCTTCCGGCAGCAGCGCGAAAATCAGGATCAGCGTGATCACCGCCGAGGCCAGCACCGCCATGAACGGGGTCTTATGGGTTTTATGCACGAGCCCCAGCGAGGCGTGCAGGAACTGGAATCGGCCCATGGAATACAGCATGCGCGAACTGGCATTGATGCAGGCGAGCGCGCAGGCAAAGGCGCTGATCATGGCGGCGAAATAAACCACGGCGGCGGCCCAGGGCAGATGCGCGGCATTCGTCATGTCGGCGAATGGCGAGGAGGAACCGCCGATGGCGCTGGCGTTGTCGTTCATGCCCATCACCATGAAATAGGCCATGACCGTGAAGAACAGCCCGGCGGCGGCGGCGCTGCCGATGACCGCGAACGGCACATTGCGATGCGGGTTGGCAGATTCCTTGGCCAGGGTCGCGGCACTCTCGAAGCCGACGAAGCTGAACACCGCGAAAGCCATCGCGGTTTTGACGCCGCCGAAATTCATGCTGTGCAGGTCAAGCTCCTTGGCGTCGTAGAGCGTGCCGTGCTTGCCCACCACAATGGCGGTGATGATGATGATGATGCCAATCGAGATGGTTTCCATCACCAGCCCGATCCGCGAGGAGACCTGGATGTCGCGGAACGCCGCGTAAGTCACCAGCGCGAGGAACGCGACCATGAACACCGTCAGCAGCGTGTTGTTGAGGGTGATGTGGAAAACCGCGAGAAAATTGCCAAGGAAGAGCGGAAAGCCGAACACCACGGCGGCCGCGGTGGTCAGGTAAGCCAGGATCATCGCCCAGCCGCCCAGGGCGCCGGCGACCGGGCCGAAATTCCGCCCGATATAGACGAAATAAGAACCCGCTTCCGGATGCCGCCTGGCCAGCGTCGAGATGCTGGCCCCGACGAAGACGCAAGCGAGGGTGGCGATAAGATAAGCCAACCAGGATTGCACGCCGGCCAGCCCCGCCACCACCGAGATGTTCAGCGCCGGGGTGAGGGTCGGCGCGATATTGGCGATCGACTGCCCGATGGTCTCCGGCAGGCTGAGCGCGCCGTGATTGAGCTGCGCGGCTTTCGGCACATCGATGGCGTGGATATCTGTGGTGGCGACCATATCTTAATATCTCCAGACGGTTGCAGCGCGTAAAGCCCGCTTGATTTGGGTTCTCCGGGTATGGCTTTATGCAACTCCTGTGCCGGTTAGGGCGAAACCGGGGTGTTCTGTGCCCGGCTCCCGCATACAACCCTTAACTTGCGAGCGCGATCGGCGATTAAGGCCCATCTTCAACCCAAATTTCTATCAAAGCCATGAGCCTGGCAGTTTTTCGCTCGAATTATGTATATTTATTAAGCAGAAAGTTTCGGGCTCAGCGGCGGATCAGGCGTCGATATAGATGCCAGGTCGAATGGCCGAGCACCGGCAGCACCACGATCAGGCCCAGAAAGCAAGGCAAGGAGCCGAGGAACAGACCAGCCGCAATCAGCAGCCCCCAAAGCGCCAGCGGTCCCGGATTGCGCCGGAGTGCCAGGACTGAGCTCTTGATCGCCGTAGTCAGGCTCACCGGCCGGTCCAGCAGCATCGGGAAGGAGACCACGCTGATCGCCAGCGACGCCACCGCGAAGACCGCCCCGGCCGCCATGCCGAGCGCAGTCATCGCCCAGCCCGCCGGCGTGGTGAATAACGCATGGATAAAGGCGGCAACGGAGGAAGGCGGCAGCGGGCCCAAGGTCACATCGTAAATGCCGAGTGCGACCGCCAGCCAGAGCAGGAACAAGCCGATCAGCATTGCGCCCAGCAGGCAAATTGAACCAATGGCGGGCGAGCGCCAGACATTGAAGGCGGCAAGCCAGTTGGCGCTGCCGGTCATTTCCCGGCGCCGGCTGATCTCATACAGGCCGAGTGCGGCGAACGGCCCCACCAGGGTGAAGCCGGAGGCGATGGGAAACAGCAGCGGGATAAACCCGCCACGCGCGGTGACCACGGCCAGGACCAGCCCGATGACCGGATAGATCAGGCACAGGAACCCGACATCCGTGCGGGCCGCGGCAAAATCCTGCAAACCCAGCCGCAGCGAGAGCTGAATGTCAGCGGTTCGAATTTGCCGCACCGACGGGGCCCGCAGCGGTTTTGGCCCCCAATATTCCGCCGGCTGCGCGGCGCCCACATTCTCGGCCGCGATGTCCGCCTGACCGAACAGCCATTCGATGGGACTGCGTATATGCATCATTTTCTCCCCAAAATTTTCGGGGCATGCACCGCTCGCCGGCGTTCGTTTGACGCCTTACGGCTTTGGGTCCATTTCCCCCGAGACCGGAACGATACGCCGAAACGCCGCAAAAGTCCCGTTGAAATTTGCCATGATCCAGAACCCCGATATCCCGCTCATTCTGGCCAGCGCCTCGGCCGCCCGCCAGAACCTGCTGCGCCAGGCCGGGCTGGAGGCCGCGGCGATGCCGGCTTATGTCGATGAGGCGGCGGTAAAGGCGGCGGCCAAGGCCGATGGCTGGGAAGCCGCCGAGTTGGCGCTGGCTTTGGCCGAGCTGAAAGCGCGGCGCATTTCGGCCAAATTTCCCGCCGCCCTCGTCATCGGCGCCGATCAGCTATTGGTCTGCGGCGATGACTGGTTCGACAAGCCGGCGGACTTGGCCGCCGCGGCCGCCGACCTGGCTTTGCTCAGCGGCAAGACCCATACGCTGCCCACCGCGGTCTGCGTCTATCGCGGCGGCGCCATGGTCTGGCATCATGTCGCGACACCCAGCCTTACCATGCGCAAGCTGTCGCCGGGGTTCATCGCCGAATATCTGGCGGCCGAAGGCAGCGAGGTTTGCGGTTGCGTCGGCGCCTACCGGCTGGAGGGTCCAGGCAGCCAGCTTTTCACCCGCATCGAAGGTGATTTCTTCACCATCATCGGGCTGCCGCTGCTGCCACTGCTCGGCTATTTCCGGCAGGCCAAGGTGATGCTGACTTAAAGACGAAGCCGTGGCTGCCTATATGCGTTATCAGCCGCAAAAGTCTGGAAACGCCAAAATGTCCGACTATGATTTCTCCTATTGGTCCGTGCCGTTCCGCGGTCAGTTCGTGCGTGCGGTGCTCGCTTATGCGGGAAAAAGCTGGACCGAGCGCGGCGATGCGGCCATTGCGAAATTGATGGAACGGCCAGCGAAAAAAATGCCCGTGCCGTTCATGGGGCCGCCTTTGCTGGTCGATAAAAAAGCCAAATTCGCGATCGCGCAAATGCCGGCCATCATGCTTTATCTCGGCGAGACGCTCGATCTTCTGCCGGCCAGTCCGGCGCTGCGCGCGATGACCCTGAAAATCGTCAACGACGCCAATGACGTGATTGATGAGATCACGCTGGATGGCGGCCGCCAGATGTGGACCAAAAAAACCTGGGGAGATTTTGTCCCGCGCCTGCAGAAATGGATGTCTTTCTGGGAGGCAACCGGCCACAGCCACGGCCTGCAGAAGCAATCCGGTTTCCTGCTCGGCGGCGACTCGCCTGGCATCGCCGATATCATAACCGCGACATTGTGGTCGACCCTGACCGATCGATTCAGTAAAATCGAGGAACTGCTTGAAGAATCCGCGCCCATGACCGCAGCACTGACCCGCCGCGTCGCCGAACTGCCCAAGCTGGCGAAGCTCGCAGCCAAGGCCCGGAAGGATTACGGGGACGCCTATTGCGGCGGGCAGATTGAAGCTTCTTTGCGCAGGGTTTTAGGAAAGTAAGAAAGCCGCTTTTTGAAAAAAAGCGGCGCAAAAACTTTTGTTACTCTGGGGCATGGGCGCTGGCAGCACCACAGCCCATGCCCCAGAGCAACAAAAGTTTTTTGGTTCTTTTTTTCAAAAAAGAACCGCTTCTAACGCTTGCCTTTAGCGGGCGCCTTACTTTCCAACAATGCATGTATTTGCGCGACGGTCTCTGGGTCGAGGTCTCGCAATTGCTTGGCCAAGCGGTTGCCGAGCGCGGTTTGTTCCGGCGTTAATCCGGCGGCGTTGACGCGCAGGCGGGGGCGCGAGAGTTTTGCCAGGGTTTTGAGTTCGTCGGCATCGTCCCAGATAAGGCCGAGATATTCGCAGATCTGATGGATCAGCCCGGCCGAGGGCGCGCCGCGGCGGCCGTGTTCCAGGGCCGATAGATAGGCCGGAGATACTTCGAGTGCGGCCGCCATGTCGCACTGCCGGAGGCCGCGGGCGGCGCGCAGCGCGCGCAGTTTGGCGCCGAACGGGGTCATCGGCTGCGGCGCAGTAAAATTCGCACCGAACCGGTATTGGCGGCGTGCGGGTGGGCCAGCGCCAGGATCAACGGGCGCAATTGCGGCGCGTTCAGCCAATGCGGCAATTCGCGCAGCAGCACTTCGCCTTTGCCGGTGATGATTTCCACCACCCGCAGTTTTTCGGCGTGTGCGCGATGGATGAAGCTCAGTGTCGCATGATGCGCTGCTGCGGCGGTCATGCCGTGCAGGTCCAGCACTTGCGCGGCACGGCTCTCGCCATTTCTGAATTTGCGCCAGGAGGCTTTGTCCAGGCCTGGCGGCGGGCTGCCCACGTCGATCTGGCTTGGCTGTGGCCGGGGCTTGGTCTTTTCGAGCCTGGCCGGGCGCGCTGCCGGTGCCGGTGGCGGCGCCGGTTCCGGTTCAACCGGCAGCCGCGTCTTGCCGGGCAGCAATTTCAGCGTCCGGCTATAGGCGGCCCAGAGATCCAGATCGGCCTTGGAAAGATTTTTAGGGTTCGCCATCGATGATCAGCACGTGCAGACGGCGGGGCCCGTGCGCGCCCAGCTCCAATGTCTGTTCGATATCGGCCGAGCGCGACGGTCCGGTGACCAGCATGACATTGCGCGGCGGCAAGCCCTCGGCGCGCAGCAAATCGAATGCGTCTTCATAGGCGGCGACGATATTCCTGGCGTGCAGCAGCACGATCGCGTGGTCCGGCAGCAGATTATTGAGGACCGGGCGGGTTGGACCGGAGGGCAGCATCAGTGTTCCGGTCTCGGCGATGCCGGCGAAGCCATGCTGCAGCGCCACCGCGTCCGCGGCACCCGATGAACCAAAGCGCACGCTCAACAGCGGTGTCTGATCGAACGGGATCGCCTGCAAAACCGGGTGGGGCGAGGCGACCAGCGCCGGCGCCAGGTTTTGCTCAGCGAGATAGAGCGCGATAGCTGCCGGTACCGCCGCCAGATTTGGCAGACGCATCGCGGTGCCGAATTCGCGTTCGAGATAATGGATGAACAATCCTACCCGTGCTTCCGGCTCAAGCTGCCCCCGCTTGGGGATGATGTGCCGCGGATGCGCTGCCATGCGGGCTTGCAACATCAGCCGCTGATCGGCGGGTAGGGGCCCGCGTTTCAGGCCGCGCTGGATCGCGCCGAGGATCGCCTGCCGGCTCATCCGCGGCGCTCGCGGGCATAGAGCGCGAAAAACGTATCGCCCTCGGGGGCCGGAAAATCCCGTGTATCGGTCCAGTTGCCGCCAAGCGGCAAATGCCGGATGCGGCCATGTTTGCGGCCGAACAGGTTCAGGCCGAAAGCCGCGACCCGCGTTGCCAGCCGGTAGAATGCCGGGCGCTTGGCGAACCAGGCCCATAGACCGATGCCGTAGCGCATGGCGGCCGGCTGCAAATGCCGCTCGAACTCGCGCTCGCGCCAATGCCGCATCAAATTCGGCAGCGGGATTTTTACCGGACAAACGCTCTCGCATTTGCCGCAGAAGGTGCTGGCATTCGGCAATTGGCCGGCGGTCTCGACGCCCAACAGCATCGGCGACAGCACAGCCCCCATCGGGCCCGGATAGGTGGCGCCGTAGGCATGGCCGCCGACCGCGCCATAGACCGGGCAGTGATTCATGCAGGCGGCGCAGCGGATGCAGCGCAGCATGTCCTGGAATTCCGTGCCCACCATGGCGGAACGGCCGTTATCGAGCAGCACCACATGATATTCCTGCGGCCCGTCCGAGTCGCCCGGCCGCTTATTGCCGGTCGAAAACGTGGTGTAGACCGAAAGATCCTGGCCGGTGGCGGACCGCGCCAGCACCCGCAGCAGCGCCAGCGTATCCTCGATCGTCGGCAGCACCTTCTCGATGCTGGTGACCACCACATGCACGCGCGGCAGACTCTGGGTGAGGTCGCCATTGCCCTCATTGGTGACCAGCACGCTGCTGCCGGTCTCGGCAATCAGAAAATTGGCGCCGGTGATGCCGATATCGGCGGCCAGGAATTTTTGCCGCAATTTGCCGCGCGCCTCGGTGAGGATATCCTGGCGCTCGGCGAACACCCGGCCGGCCGGCAGGTCCGTATGCGCCTTGCGGAAGCTATCCTCCCAGTCCTGGCGGTTGAGGTGCAAAGCCGGCGCCACGATGTGGCTCGGCGTTTCGTCGCGAAGCTGGATCACGTATTCGCCGAGATCGGTTTCGATCGGGGTGACGCCGTGTTTTTCGAGGAAGTGGTTGAGCTCGATTTCCTCGGTCACCATCGACTTGCCCTTGGTGACGGTGCGCGCGCCGGCATCGCGGCAGATTTTCAACACCGCCTGGCGCGCGTCTTCGGCGGTTGAACACCAATGCACCACGCCGCCGCTGCGCTCGACCGCCGCCGCGTAGGTTTCGAGATAAAAATCCAGATGCGCAATCGCGTGGTTCTTGATCTGCATCGCCGCGTCGCGCAGGGCCTCGAATTCCGGCAGCGCCGCCACCGCGGCCGAGCGTTTTTTGACGAATAAGGGTTTGGTTTTGGCCAGCGCCTGCTGCAGCCCGGCATCGGCCATCGCCTCGGTTGCGTTCTGCTTGAATGTGTCGCTGCTCACCCGCATGAATTGCTTCTCCGTCCAGACGCAAAGATAGGCAAGCCTTGACGCGGCGCGGCGCCTGCCTGCCAGAATAAGCCGGCATGGAACCTGCCCCGAAACTCTCCCCGAAACTGCTGCTGATGATGACGGTGCTGGGGTTCTCCTCCGGGCTGCCGCTGGCGCTTTCCGGATTCACGCTGCGCATGTGGCTCTCGACCGAGCATCTCAGCCTTGGGGTGATCGGGCTGACCGCCAATATCGGGCTTTCCTATTCGCTGAAATTTCTCTGGGCGCCGGTTTTCGATGAGCTGGCGCCGCCGTTTCCGCTGGGCCGGCTTGGGCGCCGGCGCGGCTGGCTGCTGCTGATCCAGGCGCTGCTGATTCTCAGCATTGCGGCTTTGGCGCTCTCAAACCCGGTGGCCCGTATCACGCCGACGCTGATCATCGGCGCCTGCCTGGCGTTTTTCTCGGCCAGCCAGGATATTCTCATCGATGCCTGGCGAATAGAAACCTTTCCGCTGCGGCAGCAGGGGACGGCTTTGGCCGGCTATGTCTGGGGGTATCGCGGCGCCTTGCTGATTTCCGGCGCCGGGGTCATCGCCTGGTCGAAATATATCGGCTGGCACCAGGCAATTTTGTACATGGCGGGGCTGGCCTTGCTGGGCCCGCTTGCAACCTTGTTCACCGCCGAGCCGAAGCCGGCCGCGCATGCTTTGCCAACCGGCTTCGCCGCCCGCTTCGCCGATGCGGTTCGCGCGCCGCTGGCGGAATTCCTGTCGCGCCGGGGGGCGGCGGTGATCATCGCCTTCATCATCCTGTTCCGCCTCGGCGAAGCGCTGGCCGGCGTGATGCTTGCCCCGTATTATACCTATCTTGGCTTCGACCGGGTGGCGATTGCGATTGCCAACGGCCCGATCTCGCTGGCAGCCACTCTGCTCGGCGCGGCTTTGGGCGGGGTGCTGGTGGCGCGGATCGGAGTCGGCAAGGCCTTGCTGGTTACCGCCTTATTCCAAACGGCCGCCTTGCTGATGTACCCGGCACTCGGCCTGTTTCCGCACCACCCGCATATGCTGGTGGCTACCGCGGTGCTTGAATCCTATGCCGAGGGCTTCGCCGACGCTGCCTTCCTCACCTACCTCTCCGGTCTGTGCAACACCGCCTATACCGCCACCCAATACGCGCTGCTTTCCTCGCTGGCGCCGCTGGCGCTGCGCACCATTGGCGGCCTGTCCGGTTTCATCGCCGCCGCCACCGGCTTTATCCCGTTCTTCATCATCACCGCGTTTGCGGCTTTGCCGGCCATGGGGCTGATGCTGATCATCCTGAAATACTACCCGCCGGCGGATAACCGGCGGGGTGTGCCGGCGTGACAATGGCAGGCCTCTCGAAACGCCCCTGCATTGACCTGGTGTTAACTCAGAACGCCTAAAGCTGCGGCGACACGTGACCGGCATCGCGCCGGACTCATTCCCTCCAGCAAAAAGGGCCGCCAGCTTTGAAGAACCTTCCAATCATTGCCAAATTCATGGCCGTCATGGCCGTGTTTGGACTTTTCTCCCTTGGCACGGCTTTTTACGCTGCGCATCAGATGCAAGCCATCGATGACCATTACTCCGACCTGATCAATGGCAACGGCCGGGCGAGCATCGATATCGCGCGTGCCAACAGGTCGCTGATGGGGATGCAGGCCGGCGTCGCCGAGCTGATGGCCTCGGAAACCGCCTCCGGCAACGCCGCGGCGAAAGCACTGCTTGATCGTTCGACCACCGAAATGCAGAATTTTTCCGAGCGGGCGGCGCAGAATGCGCCGGCGGAAGCCAGCACGCTGCGCGACATCGAGGCGCGGGCCGAAGATCTGGTGAGCCGGCAATGCGCGCTCGCGATCAGCGAAGGCGCGTCCAGCACCGCCGGCACCGCCGCCGGCATTGCCGCCGGCAACGAATATTTCAACAATTGCGCGCCCTATTTCCCGCCGGTCATCGCGGCGTTTTCGGCGGCCGTCGATACCATCGCATCTGCCACCGATGCCGATTCCAACAACCTGACCGCGGTGACCAACAAAACCGTCTTCATCACCTATTCCGGCGTCATCGGCGGCATGGTCCTGGTGATGGTTCTCGGCTTCTTCGCCATCACCGCCTGGCTAGTCACGCCGGTGAAAAGCCTGCAATCCGTCATGGGCAGACTTGCCGAGGGCGATCTAGCCGTTGACGTTCCCGGTATCGAGCGGCGGGACGAAGTGGGCGGCATGGCCCGCGCCGTGCAGGTTTTCAAGGAGAACGGGCTGGAGAAAGTCAAGCTGGAGAAAAACCTCAAAATCGCCGAGGCCGAGGCCGAGACCGAGCGCCGTGCCGCGGCGGCGTTGCAGGCGCAGGCAGCCGAGCGCCAGCAGCTGGTGGTCGATTCTCTGGCCGATGGGCTGGCAAGCCTCGCCGATGGCGATCTGGTGTTCCGGCTGAACCAGAGCTTTGCCGCCGAATACGAAAAGCTCCGCAACGATTTCAATTCGGCGATGGACAAGCTTGCCGCCACCATGACGGCGATCTCGGCCAACACTCAGGGGGTACGCGCCGGCGCCGGCGAGATTACCCAGGCATCGGACGATCTTTCGCGCCGTACCGAACAGCAGGCGGCCAGCCTTGAACAGACCGCCGCCGCACTTGATGAAATCACCACGACGGTGCGCAAAACCGCCAACAGTGCCAGCGAGGCGCGCAATGTTGCGAACAACGCGCGCGGCGACGCCGAGAGCTCAAGCAAGGTGGTTACCGAGACAGTCAGCGCGATGCATGCGATCGAAAGCTCGTCGGGCAAAATCACCAGCATTATCGGGGTGATCGACGAAATCGCGTTCCAGACCAATTTGCTGGCGCTGAATGCCGGCATTGAAGCCGCGCGCGCCGGCGATGCGGGGCGCGGCTTTGCCGTGGTGGCAACCGAGGTGCGGGCGCTGGCCCAGCGTTCGGCCGAGGCTGCGAAGGAAATCAAAGGCCTGATTTCCGCATCATCCGAGCAGGTGATATCCGGCGTCAAGCTGGTCGGGGAAACCGGCAAGGCACTGACCCGTATTGTCGAGCATGTCAGCCAGCTTAATCATCTGGTCGGCGAGATCGCCGCCTCGGCGCAAGAGCAGGCATCGGGCTTGGCTGAGGTCAATATCGCGGTCAATCAGATGGATCAGGCGACGCAGCAAAACGCTGCGATGGTCGAGCAATCCACCGCTGCCAGCCACAGCCTGGTCGGTGAGGCGCAGGCCTTGGCCGAGTTGGTGGGACAATTCAGAATGGCGGACAGCAAGACCGGCAGCCAAACGCCGCGTCCGGCCAATCCGGCCCGCCGCTCCAACGCGCCACTCGCCTTGGTCGCTTCCGCCGAATGACGTTCTTGCCCTTCGCGAATGCTCAGCAGCGCGGCGGCTGAGCATCCGGCGCTACGGCGCTCGGTTTGCGGGCAATGAAGGTAGGCCGGCAGCGGCGATCTGCAGTTGCAGGATGCGGTCAACCTCCGCGATCGCCGCGGGATTGGATTGCGAAGAATGGCCGGAATCGACCACCAGTTCGGAATCAACGCCGGTGATGTGCGCGCTCTGGTAAGAGACCACGCCGTCATTGCCTGACGTAACGGGTCCCGGGGTTGAAACCGATATGATGGAATGCGCATGCACCCCGGGCGCCACCGGGATGGCGGCCAGCGTCTGGATGAAGGGGCTTTTGGGGGACATGCCCGAGATGCTCCCGATCACCATCTTGCGGTCCCCGATCATCGCGACGCGACCGTTACCGCCAAACGCCTCGGCCGCGGCGCTGGTGAAATCGAGCGGCAATTTTACGAACTTTGCGACCATTCCGGCCAACGAAAATCCGGCGACGAAACTGCCGTGTTGAGGGGTTGAGAGAAAGATGACGCGCTTGATCTCCGGCATCGGCGTGTTGAACAGCATCGCCTTGGCAAGGGCCTTGGATTTTGGCGAGAGGTCGAGTGTATCGAGCGGCGGCAGCCCGATGCCGCTCCATAATCTGTCACCGGGATTGATGACCAGCATCTTTGCAAGCAGCCCGCCCTGGCTATGGCCGATCAACGTAATCTGCCCGAGCGCCGGATCGGCACGCACGCCGCCGAGCTGGGCAATGGAAGCCGTGATGGCCTGGCGCAGCTGCCAGGCGGAATAGGGAATGGGGTTGCCGGAGGCGTAGGAGAAGAACCAGAATTCGAAGTGATCCCGGATGGCCGGATCCTCCTGCAGGTCATTGACCATGTTCGCCCAGGTTGTCGCATTCGACGTGGTGCCGTGGATAAAGATGATCGGCATGTAGCCATGCTGATGCGGCTCCAGCGCCACCAGAGTCGGCTTCTGGTGGCGGGTCTGGCCATTCAGAAATGCCAGCAGGCCCCGCACCCGGCTCGGCGTCGTCGCGAGACTGAAGGCCAGCGCGGTCGTCTGGTCGTAATTCAGGGTGACGGGATTCTGCCCCACATAGATGGTCCGCGTGTCATAGATCGTGTGGATGACAAGCTGCCCGGTTAACGAAGTCTGGGCGATCTGCTGGCGTGGATTATCCATGATCAGCAGCAGATTGGTGGGCACCCGCAGCTCCGGCGCAAAATCCAGCGCCTGGCCGGGACCGGAGTTGCCGGCGACCTCGGCCGCCAGGGGGTCGCCAATTCCAGGCGTGCTGTAGATATTGGTCAAGCCTTGCGGCTCAAAGGTGGCGGTGCTCTGGAACTGGGTGAAGCTGCCGCCCCGCCATTCGAAATCTTTCGGGTTGGCGATCAGGGTGATCTGACCGAAAGGCAGTTTATAGATGCCCGATACGATCGGCACCGGCTGGTTGGGCGGGGTCAGCGCCCAGACCAGACCGAGATTGTAGATGTCGCAGGCCTGCTGGAATTTCCGGTCATAGGGAAGCGGCATCTGCCCGCTGCCAGGGTCCAGATAGGCGTAAGCATAAAGGGCCGCCGCAAGGTAATCCGCCGGTGAGTGGGTCTGCTTGCCTTGCAGGTAGCTGAGCTCCGCCAGCGTAAAATATTCGTTCCATAAGGATGGATCGGCAAGCACGTCGCCGCGCAGATCAGCGATCGCGGCCGCCGGATTCTGCTGCCATAGCGGCAGCAGGCCGTGGCGCCGCAGCACATTCAGCGACGCGTCGCTCGGCGTTTCGCTGGAAAGCGCGCTGCGATTGGTCTGCTGATAGCTGGCATCCGGCCCAAGTTCCCTGACGCCGTAGGGCGAGGCGCAGCCGGCAAGGGCGACCAGCAGAAACAGCGCCAGAGCCGCTGGAACGATATGCGAAAAACGGTGCAGCACAGGCAAAGACGGCGGCGGCGATTTGGTGGGAACGAAACAAAGATGATCCTTAGCGCCCATTCGTTTCGTCCCGCGGCCAACCGTCATGCCGCGGCCCGATTATCAACGATCAAGCGCAAGCGCAAACCGACATAAATTTGAAATGATCAAGTCTGGGTATCGAGCGCATTTGGTCATGGCCTTCGCGCCGCAATCAAAAATTCCCGATTGCCTTCGGGCCCGGTGATCGGGCTTGGCGTAATCCCTAAAACTTTCCAATCCTCAAGGCCAGACCACCAGGCCTCGATTTGTTGGCAAACCGCGTCATGCACGGCCGTATCTCGCACCACGCCGCCTTTACCCACATGCTCCGGTCCGGCTTCGAATTGCGGCTTGATCAGCGCCACCGCGAATGCGCCCTGCGCGCACAAGGTCAAGGCCGCCGGCAATACAAGTTGCAGACCGATAAAACTCGCATCACAGACGACGGCGTCGACCGGGTCCGGAATCACCTGCCCCGTCAGATGCCGTGCATTGGTCTTCTCGTAGACCGTTACGCGCTCGTCCTGCCGCAATTTCCAGGCCAGCTGACCGTGCCCGACATCCACCGCATGCACATGCGCGGCACCGTGATGCAACAGCACATCGGTAAAGCCGCCGGTCGAAGCGCCGATATCCAAACAAATCCGCCCCGCCGGATTCAAGCCAAAATGCGCCAGCGCATGCGCCAGCTTGACGCCGCCGCGCGACACCCATGGATGCTCTTGCCCCTTGACCGACAATTCCCGATCCTCACCGAGCATATCACCGGCTTTGGCAATGCGAACAGTGCCGGAAAACACCAGCCCCGCCATGATCAAGGCCTGCGCCCGCGCCCGGCTGGGGGCCAGCCCCCGTTCGACTAGAAGCACATCTGCTCGCTGCTTGGCCAAAATGTTTTGCCTTTAAAACAAGCGCTTCTTTTTTGAAAAAAAGAAGCAAAAAACTTCTTTGAATCTGGGCCATAGGCGCTGCAGACGCCAACGCCCATGGCCCAGAGTAACAAAAGTTTTTTGGTTCTTTTTTTCAAAAAAGAACCGCTTTAACCTAGCTTTTCCTGGTTACGGTAAATCTTGCCAGTGCGCGCAGCAGCTCCGCCCGCTCGCCGAAGCTTTCGAGATGCTTAGCAGCCTGGTCGGCCAGATGCGTTGCCTGGGCGCGGGCGCGTTCCAGGCCCAGGATCGAGACCATGGTTGCCTTGCCCTGGGCGACGTCCTTGCCGGCGGTTTTGCCAAGTTCCGCAGCGGAGCCTTCCTCGTCCAGCACGTCGTCATAGATTTGAAAGGCGCCGCCAAGCTCGCGGCCATAGGCGGCGATGAAATGCCGCTGGGCTTGCGGGGCGCGGCCCAGGATGGCGCCCGCCTCGGCGCTGAACTGGATCAGCCGGCCGGTTTTCAGCGCCTGCAGGCGGGTGATTTCCGGCGCGCCCAGGGTTTTACCTTCCGCCAGCATGTCGATCATCTGGCCGCCGACCATGCCGCGGGCGCCGGTAGCGGCGGCAAAGGCGGTCACCAGCTCGCAGCGGGCTTCCGGGTCGGCGTGGGTGTCTTCCTCGGCAAGGACTTCAAAGGCGCGGGTCTGCAGGGCATCGCCGGCTAGAATTGCGGTGGCTTCATCGAAAGCCTTGTGGCAGCTTGGCTTGCCGCGGCGCAGGTCGTCGTCG
>Ga0116230_10000891_pt1 | contig 27135 bp, 27 predicted proteins | sample S1TSphfallax_3_FD_88678 | JGI IMG/M metagenome (GOLD analysis project Ga0116230, IMG submission 88678) | Host-associated microbial communities from peat moss isolated from Minnesota, USA - S1T2_Fd - Sphagnum fallax MG | ecosystem: Host-associated > Plants > Peat moss > Unclassified | place... | reverse complement strand
GGGCCATGATGTCGAGATTACCCGTCGCGCGCCGGCTTGGCGAATTCCGCGACAAGCCAACGCCGAAACGCGGCCAAGGGACGGGCCGACTCCGTGCCGCGCCGCCACACCAGCCAGTAGCCCTCGCGCAAACCGACGCGCGGCGCAAAGGGCACGACCAACTGGTGCGCCGCCAGTTCAGCCTCGATGAAGCGCGGATCGATGACCGCAATGCCCATGCGCGCGATTGCGGCCTGGATCGTCAGCGCGCGCGTCTCGAACACCGGACCCTTGCGCGTATCGACACCGCGCACGCCGGCGGCCGCCAGCCACGCCGCCCAATCCCCGCGCCGCGCCTGTGAGTGCAGCAGGGTCGCGCGCGTGAGTTGTAGTGGACTCGCGAGACGGCGGCCCGTGAGCCACTGCGGGCTACAGGCGGGAACCAATTCCTCGCGGTAGAGCTCCTCGGCGACGACGTCGGCCCAGGCGCCGTCGCCGAGGCGAATCGCGCAATCGAAGCGCTCGGCCGACAAGTCGACCGGTCGCGACGAGGTCGAGAGAAACAGTTCGATCTCGGGGTGGAGTTCCTGAAACGCGCCCAATCGCGGGATGAGCCAGCGCACCGCGAACGTCGACAGCGTGCTGATGCGCAATTCGCTGCTGCGACGCGCAAAGCTGCGCAAGCTCGCGTCGATCGTGCGCAGCGCCGGCCCGACCGCCGCAGCGAGTCGGTCGCCTTCGCTGGTCATCGTCAAGCCGCGGCCGTCGCGCGTGAACAGTCGTGCACCGAGGCGCTGCTCCAACTGCCGCAGCAGATGGGACACCGCGGACGCGGTGACGCCGAGTTCGCGCCCTGCGGCGACGACGGAGCCGGCTTGCGCGACGGCGGCGAACGCCTGTACCGCACGCAGCTGTGCTTGGTACGCGCCGGACGGCGTCGAGGCGCGTTGCTTCGGATGGGAATCGCTCATCGGCCTGCCAGCTCATCAATTACTGAGTAAATCTCAGTATAGCGTCCTAAGCGTTCGGCTAGGATGCATGCCACGATGAACACACCCGAATCGGAAGCCGATCAACAAACCCTCGTGAGCCGACAATTCGGCAAAACCGCCGCGGCTTATCTTTCTAGCGGTGTGCATGCCGCGGGCGCCGATCTCGAACGGCTGTCCCGGCTCGCGCAGACGCTGCAGCCGGCGCGGGTGCTCGATTTGGGCTCGGGCGCGGGGCACGTGAGCTACGCGCTCGCTCGCGGCGGCGCCGGTGAGATCGTGGCTTATGACCTCGCGGCGGAAATGCTCGCGGTCGTCGCGGCCGAGGCGCAACGACGCGGACATCGGAACATAGCGACCGAGCGTGGTCCCGCCGAGGTCTTGCCGTTCGCCGACGCCAGCTTCGATTGGGTCGTCAGCCGCTACTCGGCCCATCACTGGCTCGATTTGCCGCGGGCACTCGCTGAGATGGCGCGGGTTTGCAAGACGGATGGCCGCTGCATCATCATCGATGTCGTAGCGCCCGAGTCGGCACTGTTCGATACCGTCTTGCAGACGATCGAGATTCTGCGCGATCCGTCGCATGTCCGCGATCATCGCGTCTCGGAATGGCAGCGGCTATTGGCCGATGTCGGTTTCCCCAGCCCCAAGTCGCACAGCTGGAAGCTGCCGATGGGCTTCGCCAGTTGGGTCGGACGGATGGCCGCGTCGGCGGAGCGCATCGCCGCGCTCGAGACGGTGTTCGCCGGTTTGCCCGCCGAGGCGCGGCGGTATTTCGCGGTGGAGCCGGACCGTTCGTTCGCGATCGACAGCGCCTGGCTCGAGGGCGTCAAGACGGGCTGAGCGGAGCCGGCAGAGCGCGCCGCGCCAGGCGCGGTAAGCGGCCTCGCCAGAGCCCGGCGGCAATCGCGAGCCATACGGGGATCGCAAACAGCAGCCAGGGAATGTTCCTCTGCGTGATCCCCGGCAAGCAATGCAGCAGAATCGCGATCAACACAGCACCGACCTGAAGTCCCACCAAGATCCGGATGAGCCTGCCACCGTCGGTTCCGTCACGCGAGCGCCACGCGGCACCGACCATGGCAAACGCGAGGGGATTGAACACGAGCAGATTCGCGTTCTCCCAAGCGGCGTAATGGATCGTCAGCGTCCAAAACCCCAGCAATACCAGACCCACGATTCCGGCAAGAACGAGGAAAGTTACTTGCAGAGAGGCGTACAGCGCGGGAAGCCGAGACTTGGACAGCAGGAGGGCCGCAGCCAGCACCAGCCCAGCGGCTCCCAGCGGTAATCCCAGGTCCGGCGCCACTGCCGGGGGAGCCCTAAGGCGATTTGGCGCGATTTCACGCTCGCTGGCCACCAGCGGCTGTGTGCCACCGTGAGCGTCCGACACGCGTACGCTGCGCAGTTCCCGGGCGAGCACCATCGGTAGAAAGCTTTCCTGCCATTCGTTCAGGGGTCGATCGGCCGACGGGCCCAAGCCCAAGTCCATGGCGAACATCAACCAGGCCTGCGCGCTCATGAGGCGGTCGATTTGCTGGCGGTAGGTCAGCGGCGCGGGTCGCGCGGTCAAGACCGGTTGCAGGGCGCCCTTGAGCACCAAGTTCAGCGCGTCGCGAATGCGGGTCGAGCAGTTGCTGGTGAGATAGTCGTAGTCGTAGCTCGAGTTCTCCGGCCGTAAGTTCCACAGCAGAAACGCGCGTAGATTCGACGCCTCCGCCGCCGACAACGCGAGCCGCTGCTCGAGCACCGAACGGCCCGCGTCAATGTATTCCCGCTGGTCAATGTCACTGGCTACGACATCGATCATGTAGCGCATGTGGCCGCGCGCGAAATTCCACATGAAGGCGCGATCATCAAAATTGAACACGCCATAGTTGAAGTCTGCCGACTCCCCGGATATGCGGTCGCGTATGCGAATCGCGTCGTGCCCAAATCTCTCCCAGTAAATCGCGCCGGGTCCGTAGGTGATCAGCGACACCTCCAAGTCCTCGCCCGGCGCGCTGAGCACGCCGGCACGGGCGCCGACAGAAAGGGCAAACCAGAGCAGCAGGGCGCTGGCGCAGATTCCAATTGTTCGCATGAGACAGGCCTTGGACGTTCCTAAGGACGGGATTGCGCTTTGATTGCAAAGAACGTCCGCATCGAATTTTCTCTGTTCGGTGTCATGAGCTTACCCCATCACTGACCGGTCGTGACCCCGATCCGTCGAGGGTGACCGGCGGCTTGTTGGCTCTCTCGGCACCTACGGCGGAAGCAGGACCCAAACTCCCAGCGCGGTGGGATAGGGAGCCGAGAGCATCGTGGTACCCTCGAACGTGGGCGTGCCGCCGTTTCCCAGTGCATAAATCGAAAGGCCGCCGCCGGTGGCCGCTGTATTGGCGAGGGCACCGGAATTGGTCGTCAGTACATAGAGCGTGCCGTATGGGAAGTTCTGCACCAGCGATACCGCCGCGCCTGAAACGTCCTGCGACGGTGGACTCATGGCGGTCAGAGCGCCCGAGTTGGCCGCCCCAAATGACCACAGAGTGCCGCTTTCCGTGTCCACGCCGACTGCGTTCGAGAGCACATACCCTGAGCTGACGGCGACGTCTTGCTGGAACGACATGCCGACGCCGCGGTAGTGGCTTCCCGTCGTGACGCTGCCGCCGGTAGCGGTCAATGCGCCGTCGGCGCCCAGCGTGAATGGCTGGATCGAACCCTGGCACTGCGTGCCGGCGCAATCACTGAAGACGTAAGCCACCGTGGACGCGGTGTTGATCGCGAGGAGCGAGGGGCTCGTGCCCGCAGCGAGCGGCGTTGAGTCCGCCGGCGTCAGCGTACCGTCCACTGCCCTCGTGTATTGGGACACGCTGCCGGCCCCGCCCGAAGGGCCGGCGTTCAGAACGTAAACACTCGTGGAGCCCAGATTGAGGCCGGCGGCAATCGATAGTGGTGCGACGTCGGTTGCCACCGTTGCGGGCGTCAACGGAGTCAATTGACCGTCGATGCCGATGCTGAATTGCGCGACGTTATCGTCCGCCGTGTTCACCACATATAAGTAGCCGCCCGCCGGATTGACCAAAGCGGCGCCGCCGGTGCTGCCGAGGGTATGCATGCCCGGATTCGTCACGGTGGCCGGCGACAACGCAGTCAGCGTGGCGTCGGCGGCGACGCTGTATTGTGAAATGCTGCCGTCGCCCGCGTTGATCACGTAGACGTATTCGCCGTTCCCGACCACCACCAGTGCGGACGGGTTGATCCCCGCGGCGATCGAGGCTTGCGCCAGGGGCGTCAGCGACCCGTCGCTCCGGACGGCGTATTCGTAGACCGCACCCGCGCCGCCCGGACTCGCGCTCGCCGAGGCCACATAGGCGTAGCCGGTCGGAGGGTTTTGGTTCGTGGGCGCGCCGCCGCCACCCGAATGACAGCCGCATAAGGCGAGGACCGATGCCAAGGGAAATACGGTGAATCGACTCGATCCGCGATGCGAAGATGCGGTGCGCATGGAAAGCCTCCTTGAATCCGTGACATCCTGCGAGCGAACGTGCGGATGAGAATAGATGAGGCTGCCGCGCGCAGTTGTGCTGATTTGTAACACTGACCGCGCATCCGCCGCCGCACGGCGCAGGCGCCCCTCAATGCAGGGCTAGCGTCACCGCCGCGAAGAACGCGTCGTCGTCGAGGGTCACCCGCGTCTCGTCGTCGGGTTTGGAGCGCGCACTGAGGACGACGATGACCACGTGTTCGCGCGGATTGATGTAGAGGAATTGCCCGAAGATGCCCTCTGCCTCGAAGGCACCGACGTGCGCCGGATCGGTCTGCGGCGGGATCCACCACATATACCCGTAATCTTCGGTCTTGCCGCCGATCACGTGCGGGACGCCGGCTTCGCTGAACCAGCCATCCGGGACGATCGACCGCCCGTCGATGCGTCCCCGATCGGCGACGATCAGGCCGAAGCGCCCATAGTCGCGCAGCGTCGCTGCGAGGCCGCTGCCCGCCCAGCCGATCCCTTGCGGGCCGTCGAGCCACCAGGTGGCATCCTGTTCCATGCCCGCTCGCGACCAGATTTTCTGGGTCAGGTACTCGGCCAAAGAACGGTGCGTGGCGCCCGCGATCACGGCGCCGAGCACATAAGTCTCACCGGTGCTGTAGTTCAAAATCGAACCCGGGGGCCCGGCGCGCGGCAACGAGTTCAGGTAGCGCAGGATGGCCGCGGGCTCGCGCGCCATTTGCAATTTCAGGACCCGGCGACGATCGGAATTGGGGTCGATGTAGGCCTCATTCCAGCGCACCCCGGAGCTCATCGTGAGCACCTGGCGGATCGTGACTCCCGCGTAGGCACCGCCCTGAAGCGCGGGGACGTACCGCTCGACAGGATCGTCCAGACTCGAGATCAAACCATCGACCAGCGCGGCACCGACGAGCGTCGAGGCGACCGACTTCGCCATCGAGAACGACGCCCAGCGCGTGTTCGGTCCGATGCCGAGTTCGTAGTCTTCGAACGCGATCTTCCCGTCCTTGAGGACCAGGATCCCGGCGACCCGGTTCGTTGCCAAGTAGTCGTAGAGATCGATCGTGCGCCCGTGATCCGCGTAGCGAATCTCCGGAAACGGCTGAGCCCGCATGGCGAGCGGCCGTACCGTGCCGGCGCGATGCACCGTGCGCACCGGCAGCAAACGCTCCGTGTGCGCGAGGGTGCTCACCGCGACCCCGGGCAGCATCGCGCCGTCGTACATTTGCTGCAGACCGGCCACGTCGGCTGCGCGCGATTCGCCGATTAGCATGAGCGCCAGCAAGATCGGCCAACTCAATACCCTGGGGCCCCGCACCCTGCTCCTTTGTCGCTCAATCCATTGCTTTGGGATCGCGCATGTTCTTGAAGAGATCGCCATCGTACTGGATTTTGCCGCCGAAGTTGCAGAACGGCAGGGCGACGACGAGAACGCAGTAGTCGTTGATCTTGAAGATGCCGTGGCGGAGCATGTCGCGACGGCTGTTTCGGTCCCAATGGAATCCGGGCGCCGGTTCCAAATGGTTTCTGTTGAGCCAATCGAGTTGCTCGGGACTGAGGCCCGACAAATTGCGGTAGCTGTGCTCTTTCGCCGATTGCGCGATGCTCGATGCCACGGCGAGTGCGGCTTCGTGATCCCAGTCGATGGGTGGCCGCTGCTGGTCCGGGCGCGGCAGCGTGATGGCGCTGCCGTCGGTGCGCAGCGCGGGCAGCGGGATCTCGCTGAGGATACGCGCGGACGGTGACGGGGATTCCACGTGAACGGCGACTCGCGGTGCGTCGCTCGGCGCCGATGCCGTCGGCAGCAAGACCAGGGACGTGAACTCGACCGCGCTGACTCGCCCGCGCGTAGCGCGGGCGGCCGAGAGCAGAATCGCGGCGATGAGTCCGGCATGCGCCAGCGTCACGAGCAGCAGAATGAGTTTCCGATTCGGGGCGTCGGGTGGGTTGGCGCGGCTCTTGGCTGCGTCTCGCGCAGAGATAGAGCGGAGTGACCGGCTCGCAGACATCGGGCTGCCGGTGCCGTCAATCCATCTTGAACAAGACGTTGACCGTCACCGAGAGGTGTATCGTCGCGGGAACCAGCAGATCGTCGCCGGCCACGGATTTCTTGAACATCCGAGCGCCGGCCTCGGAAGTCGAGAACCGGTCGCCCCGTCCGAAAACCGCCGCAATCGCATCGAACGGAATCCTCGACACGGCGACGGCGGCGCCCAGGTGACGACCCAGCGGTTCGGCGAGGCGGTCGCCTTGCTCCTGCGCGGAGTGCAGCGCTTTCGTCAGCAGGTCCGCTTCGAGCGCCGCTCGGTCCGTGCGATCGAATTGGCACATGATCTGCTCCACGTTGGCGGCGCCGACCAAGCCAGCCTCGATCGCCGGCAGAGACGCGAGCCGGCGCAGCTTGAATTCGAGGCTGCGTGTGAGGTCATAGCCACGGATCCCCACCGGCCCTTTCTCATCGAATTGATTGGTGACTATTTGCTTGTTGAGACTGGAGGACTTGATATCGGCGCCGGCGACCTCCTGCGCAGTAAGGCTGGCCAGCACCGCTTTCAACCTGCCATCGACCGTGGCTTCGGCTTTGCCGGGATCCGGGTCGAGGTCCCTGATCGTCAAGGAGCAAACCGCGACATCGGGCGGCGGGTCGCTATCGGCGTTGCCGGTTACGAACACGAACGGGTAGTCGGGGATGTCCGCGGCCCAGCTCGCGGATCCGCACAGGAGCAGACCGAGGAGACAATGGGACAGTCGTGGCAGCATGGCGATCTCATCCTTCTCGGCCGGTGTGGCAATGATACGACAAGCGGTGCGTAAGGGGATCGAAGGGTCGCGCAGCACGCGACGCAGCCTGGTCACGGTTGACACGTGCGCACGTACGCTATAATTTAACCATATGGTTAAATACGAGACTCAATTGGACGCGATCTTCACGGCGCTCGCGCATCCCGCGCGGCGGGCGATGCTGGCGCGGCTCGGCAAGGGCGAGGCGACGGTGGGCGAACTGGCCGAGCCTTTGGGAGTCTCTCTGCCGGCCGTGACCAAGCATCTGAACATGCTCGAGCGGGCGAACTTGATCACGCGCGGCAAGAACGCCCAGTGGCGGCCGTGCCGCTTGGAAGAGGCTCCCTTCAATGCCGCTTCGGACTGGATCGACGCGCAGCGCAGGATCTGGGAATCCCGTCTCGACCGGCTGGAGAACTACCTGCACACGATCGAGCAACGCGACAGGAGAAAGCGATGACCGAGAACGACGACGACCGCGAACTACGTCTGCAACGCCAGGTGCCCTTTGCCCGCGAACTGGTCTGGAAGGCGATGACCGAGCCCGACCACGTCAACGCCTGGTGGGGACCGGACGGCTTCCGCAACGAAGCGGTGAGCATGGATTTCCGCGTGGGCGGTGCTTGGACGTTCACGATGGTCGGGCCCGACGGCACGCGCTATCCGAACCGCTCGGTGTTCAAGGAAATCACGCCGCCAACGCGATTGGTCTTCGATCATGGCGACGACCAGCGCGTGGGGTTCGAATTCACGGTCACCCTTGAGAATACCGGCGGCGGCACCCTGATCACGCTGCGGCAGCGCTACGCGAGCCGCGCGGCGCGCGACGAGGTCGTCGACAAGTACGGCGCCCGCGAGGGCGGCCGGCAGCACCTCGCGAAGCTCGAGGCGTATCTGCGCGATCAGTGGCCGGGTGACGCCGCGCGCGACTGGTCCGCAAGCGTCGGGTAATCGGTATACCCCGCCGCGCCGCCGCCGTAGAGCGTGGCCGGATTCAGCGGCGCCAGCGGGGCATCGACGCGCAGCCGTTCGACCAGATCCGGGTTGCTGATGAACGGCTTGCCGAACGCGACCATGTCGGCACGACCCTGTGCGACCGCCTCGATGGCCATGCTGCGCGTGTACGCGTTGTTGACGATCCAGACGCCCTGCGCGTTGCCCTCTTTGAAGCGGCGACGCAAGGCCTCGTAGTCGAACGGCGCAACATCGCGCGGGCCGCCGGTTGCGCCTTCGATCACGTGCACGAAGGCCAGTTGCAGGGGCGCCAGGCGCTCGATGAAATATTCGAACAAGCCCTGGGCGTTGCTGTCCTGACCCGCGTCGTTCGCCGGAGTCACCGGCGAGATCCGGATGCCGGTGCGATCGCCGCCGATTTCCGCGACCACGGCAGTCACCACTTCGATCGGTAGTCGGACGCGGTTCTCGCGCGTGCCGCCATAGGCATCGGTGCGGTCGTTGATGCTGTCGCGCAGGAACTGCTCCAACAAATAGCCGTTGGCGGCATGAATTTCGACGCCGTCGAAGCCGGCGTCGATCGCGAGCCGCGCAGCGTGCCGATACTCGGCGACGATGCCCGGTAGCTCATCGAGGCGTAAGGCGCGCGGCACCGACACCTCTTCGAAGCCCTGGGCGGTATAGGTCTTCGTATTGGCGCGCCGCGCCGTGCTCGACACGGGCGCGCCTCCGTTGGGCTGCAAGGAGACATGCGAGATCCGGCCGACGTGCCAGAGCTGGCAGACGATCTTGCCGCCTTTGGCGTGCACGCCCTCGGTGACGCGCCGCCATCCGGCCACTTGCGCCGCATTGAAGATGCCCGGCGTGTCGAGATAGCCCTGGCCCACCGCAGAGATTTGCGTGGCCTCGGAGACGATCAGCCCGGCGTCCGCGCGTTGTGCGTAGTACGTCGCGGCGAGCACCGACGGCACCTGGCCGGCATCGGCTCGGTTGCGTGTCAGGGGCGCCATGACGATGCGATTGCGGGCGCTGATGGCGCCGATGCGGACGGGGTCGAATAAGCTGGGCATACGAACTCTCTCTTGCAACGTACCAATGAGACTCGGTTATTGGGCGCGATCCGCGCTTCTTCAATGTGCTGCGCGGCAGTTTTCGGCCCTGGACCGTAGCTCGGAGAGCGCCGCCGCACCAGATTGAGGCGCCGGGGTAGCGGGCACGAGCGCGGCGATCGCATCGGCGGCGGCTGCGGCGCCATCTTCTTGCAAGACTTCTGCGCGCACTTGCCGCGCGCGCGCCGCAATCTGCGGAGCGTCGAGCAAGCGCCGCAGTTCACGGGCCACGCGTCCGGCCTCGTACTGCTTGGGCGCCAGGCTGCGTGCGACACCAAGCCCGACCGCGCGGCCGGCATTGTCCAATTGGTCGGCGAAGAAGGGCACGGTCAGTTGCGGTCGGCCGGAACGCAAGGCCTGCGCGAGCGTACCGATGCCGACTTGATGCACGATCGCGGCGGCCTGAGGAAACAGCAGCGAATGGGGCGCATAGGGTTCTATACATAGATCCGGTCCCGGCTTCAGACCCAAGCTCGTCACACCGGTCTGGGTCGCGGGCCCGACCAGCAGCACCGCGCGCAAGCCCAGCCGCCGCGCCGCCGCGACGCTCTCGCGAAAAAAACCTCCCGGGTTGTTGACGATCAGACTGCCCAGCGTAAAGACGAGCGGGGCAGGGCCGCTCGCCAAGAACTCAGCAAGCGTAGGGCTCAGAGCGGGCTCGCGTCCGTCCTCGCTGTCGAAGCTGGCGAAACCGACGATGGACGTGCGCACGGGGTAATCGGGTTGAACGCCGCCGAGCGTGCGCGAGTACAAGCCGAGCGCGCCGACACTGGAGAATTGGCCTTCGAACAGCGGGTGGCGGGGATCGTGCGCGAAGCCGAGTTCGGCGCGCAGGCGTGCCAGCGGCGCGAAGAGTCCGTGGGTTGCGGACTTGCCGAGTGCCAGCACGGCCGCCGCGGCGGTGGGGCCGAGCAGGCGCAACACAGGCCGCAGGAACTCGGCGCGCGGGATCACGGGCGGATCGTAAGCCGACATGAAGATCATCGGCTGCAAGACGATCGCGAGCACCGGGATCGCGAGTCGTTCGGCGGCGAGCCGCGCACCGAAGCACAGCGTGCTCGTGACGAACAGATCCGCCCCGGCGCCGAGCGCGAGCATGTCCTCGTAGGCGGCGCGCAGGTACGGCAACACCACCTTGCCGAGCAGGAACTCGTGGTCGGCGACACAGCGCTGGGCGAGCGTCGGCCGGCTCATCCGCAAGTCCCGTTCGAGATCGGCGAAGCTCGGCCGCATCGCGTGAAAGGCGATACCGGCCGCTTCGACCTTGGCGCGGTAATCCTCGGCCGTGGCGATCACGGGTGTGAGACCGCGCGCACGCAGCGCCACTGCCAATGCCATGAACGGATGCAGATCGCCGAGGGAACCCATGGTCGCCAGGACCACCTTGCGCGTGCCCGGCGCGCGCGGCTCGAAATCGCCCGCCGCGTTCATGGCTTGCCTGGGTACAATAACCCGTTCCGGGCGCTACACAGGATTTCGTCGAGCATGACTTTTTTGAACATCGTGGTCCTCGCGATCGTACAGGGCCTTGCGGAGCTCCTCCCCGTATCGAGTTCGGCGCACGTCGTGGTCGCCGAGAAACTCTTAGGGCTGGACCCGTCCTCGCCGCCGATGACCCTGCTCTTGGTCATGTTGCATACCGGCACGATGTTCGCGGTCATAGTGTACTTCTGGCCGACCTGGCGCCGCACGTATTTCCACAGCCTGGCCGATTTCAAACGCGTGGCGGTCACCGTGGTCCTCGCCACGGCGATCACCGGCGTCATTGGCTTCGGGCTCATGCAGTTGATCGAGCGCACCGCGTTTGCGGGTGCGCCGCACGCCGAGATCGAGGATTTGTTCGGCCATCTCGAGTTGATCGCGCCGGCGCTCGCGGTCGCCGGTGTCTTGATCCTCGTGGCCGGGCTGCTCGAGCGCCGTTATTCGGTGCGCGTGGCGGCGCAGGGGCGCGACCCCACGCTCGCACAAAGCGCCGTGATCGGCGCGGTCCAGGGCCTGTGCCTGCCGTTTCGCGGCTTTTCACGCTCCGGGGCGACGATTTCCGCAGGTCTGCTCTTGGGGATCGCCAAGGCGCGAGCCGAGACCTTTAGTTTCGCGCTCGCAGTCGTCTTGACGCCGCCCGTGGTCGCCCGCGAGGGCTTGCGACTCGCACATGCGGCGCAGGGCGGTGGCGGCGCGAGCCTCGCGGCGGTCGCGGCCTCGAGCCTGCTCGGCGCCGTGATCGCCTTCTTGGCCGGCCTCGTCGCACTCAAGTGGCTCAGCGGCTGGCTCGAGCATGGCCGCTGGTACTTGTTCGGCGTCTATTGCCTGGCCGCGGCCGGCATCGTCTTTTATTTGCACGGGATCGGTTACTGAACTGGAGGTTCGCGCCGGCCCGAGTCCGGCACTGCGCCGCGCTCGGGGCGCACGCCGAATCGACGCCCGGTTAACACATGGACGGGTTCGCTGCTAAAGTGTGGCGATTCCAAAGTTTGATGAATCCACATTGGGATTCCAGGCCAAAAGTACATCAAGCTGTCACGGATGACTGGCGACAATAGTATTGGCAAAGGCACAGCCGCGTCCCGGTCCGCACGCTCGAGATGCGATGTCGCCGGACAATCCAACGGGGGTCATGACTCCGATGTCTACCAGGTTACGGTCCTCGATTCGTACGGTCCGGGCAGCGCTCGCCACGGCCGTGGAAGACCCCGCCCTGCGCCGCCGGCCTGGCTTGAAGGGCCGCGACTGCATCGCAGTGATCTGCGAGTACTTCATTCGCCTCTATGGGCGAATTGGCAACGACCCGCTCATGCAGGATGCGCTGCGCTTCCTGGTGTTCACCTGTCGCGATCCGCGCACCGATTTTCGGCTGTCTCTCGTCGAGGCGCTGCGGCATCGCGGCTACGAAGTTCACTACGTCTGGCTCAAACGCCGGCCTCTCGTATTGGGTGCGGGTCCCGGCGACGCGCCGCAGCCACTGAATCTGCTCGCGCTGCTCCGCTACCTGCGGCGGCGAAGCGCCGTACGTACGCACGCGAACGTTTATTTCACGACGACCAACCTGTGCTTTCCCTCGCTGATCTTCGCACTCCGGGCGCTATGCGCGCCCGGCGTCTGGTGCTTCGACATGCACGATGATCTTCTCTATGCGCTGCGGGGGAAGGCGCGGCTGCGGGCCCGCTTCAGTCAAGCCCTGCTTCTCAGGGTCTTCGATCTGATCGTGCACGCGGCGCCGACACTCAAAGAGCGGTTTCCGTGCTCCCATCATCTCGGCAACGCATCGTCGCTTGAACGCTTGCAACGCACGCAAACTCGCTTCGACGAGGTGCTCGTGCTCGCGAGCATCGACCCGCGTATGGACTTCGCCTTCTTCGCTGCTGTGGCGGCCGAGTGCTGCGACGTTCGATTCGAGATATACGGCCAGATCAGCCATGACGCGCGAGCGGCGATGCAATCTTTGCTGCACTCTCGTCCCAACATCCGTCACCATGGGGCGTATGTCTCCGCCGACCTGGTCCCGATTCTCAGCCGCCATGCAGTCATGCTCGCCCCGTATGTTGCCGATAGCCCATTGACCCGGTACATCGACCCGCTCCGGTTCTATCATGCACTCAACTCCGGCATGGAGGTGATTACCACCGGGATCCCGCAAGCGGCCCAGCATGCGGATCGACTGTTCATCGTGCGCACGCCGTCGGAGGCGGCACGGGTTCTGCGACTCTTGCAAACCGACTCGTCTCGGAGCCGCAACGCCGCCGACGCCGCACCGATCAGCTGGAATCTCAAGGCCGGTCGACTGGTCGAGATCCTCAGGGCGGCGCCGCGCATGCAGGCGTTGCTCGCACGCGCCGCTAGCGCACGGCACCCGAGGCGATCTGGTTGAGTGCGACCGTCTGCATCTCCGAGAGCTGCAGTCGGTCGTGATGCGGCGTGGTGTACAAGGCGCGCAGCAGCGCGCGATCCCAGAGCGTCATCTCGGTGGGCCGCACACCATCCTCGCCGTGGAACAAGTTCAGGATCGTCGGCGCTGACCCCAGGTCCTGGTCGAGGTTGGTCTGGGCGAGTCCCACCAGCCCCAAGTAATCGGCGAGCTGCCCGATGTTCACGCCCGTGAGCCGGCTCGAATCGACGACCATGATCACCGACAAGATGTCGTTGGTGACCGTGTAGGTCAGGCGTGAGCCCAGAAAAGAGGGCATCTGGTTGATCGGCGGTTCTCTGTCGAATTGTCGGCCGTACACGGAGCTGTTACCGAGCTGCAGCGCGGCGACGAGAGCCACACCGTCCATGCTGGTCGTGCCGATGTTGTACCAGACGCGCACCGGCCGCGGCGTATCGATGAAGCGCCGAACTTCGGAGCCGAACTCATAATTGAACAGGGTCGGGGTATGGTGCCAGACCGCTTTCAGCAGTTGGGGCGGATCGTGCGTGAACAGCACGAACAGGTTCGGCTTGCAGTCCGCGGCACCGAGGGGTGCGCCCGCAGCCTGCGCCGCCTGCGAGAGACGGTGCAGGATGAACTCTCCCTGCGCCCGGTCGAGGCCGGCGACCAAGGGGCAGACCGGTACGTAAGTCCAACGCGCCAAGGACTCGTTCGTGGGCGAGGACGCCCGCATCGCCGCGGCGACGTAGTCATTGACGTCGTGTTTGAGCTGGTCGCGCGCGCGTTGCGCCTCGACGGTCACGCTGCCGAGATCGCTGTTCTCGGCGTTTGCCACGGGGACCGACGCGGCCAGTAGCAGCGCAATGCCGCTCCAACGCGCGGCCTCACGGATGGATCGTGGGAACGATTTCATGGCGCCTCCAGGAGTTGCTCACCGATACGCATCCTGATCATAAGTCCAGAACCCGCAGCCTGTCTCAGCTATGCGCTATTGCGCCGCCGCGAGTGCCTGCGCCTGCTCCTCACGCTGCCAGTCCAGTTCGGCGAGCGGGGGCAACATCGCGAGCCAGCCGATGAGACCCAGGAGGCTCATGGCCGCCGCGACCAGGAACGCGAGCGTGAACTCGCCCGTGGCATCGATGATGAAGCCGGTGAGCCAGGGAGCGACCACGCCCGGCAAATTGCCGACCGAATTCTGGATGCCCACCCAGCGCCCCGTCGCGTTCGCGCCGCCGAGGATCTCGGGGATCGCGTAGACGCCGGGGGAGGCGGCACCGGTAATGGCCTGATAAAAGAAAATCCCGACGAGCGCGAGCGGCTGCGACCCGTACGCCATCGCCAACATGCTGAGGACGGCGCCGCCGTGGGCGACCGCCATGATCGCCTTGTAACCGAAGTTCGCCGACCCGCCGCGGCGGATGTAGCGATCGACGAGCCAGCCGGCGAGCACGGCGCAGGCGGCCATGACGGCGTAGGACGCACTGGCGAGCGTCGCCATCTCGGTCGGGGAGAAACCGCGCTCGCGCACCAGATAGACCGGCAGCCAGGACATCATGAAATAGAAGACGTAATTGCTCGAGAACAGGCCCAGGGCCGTACCCCACAGAGCACGGTTGCGCAGCAGCAGGCGCAGCGGCGGCCCGCCCGCCTTCGCGCCGCGCAGCGCCGCGCGAAGGCGCGTAACCCGCACCCAAGGCCAGAGCCACAGCAGCGACGCAGCGCCGAAGACGAGGAAGGCGCTGCGCCATCCGAAGCGGACCATGAGCAGTCCGCCGACGAGCGTGCCGACCGCGGGCCCGAGCGTGTAGGCAAAGCCTACGATGCCGTTCGCCGTCCCGAGGCTGGCCGTGGGGACCGCGGCGGCGAGCAGCTTCGAGACGGTCGGGAAGCCGGTGCTCTCGCCGACCCCGAGCAGCAGACGCAGCGCGATCAGCACCCAAAAGGCGGAGGCCAGCCCGAGCAGCATCGTCGCGCACGCCCAAGTCACCAATCCCGCCGTGAGCACGCGTTCTGCGCCGTAGCGCTCCGCAATCCAACCGACCGGCACCTGTACCAGGGAATAGGTCCAGAAGAACGCCGAGCCCAGCATGCCGAGCTGGGTGTAACTGAGATGCAGCGCGGTCTGCATCAGCGGCGCCGCCGTGGAGAGCACACCCCGATCGATGTAATTGATGAACAGCACGGCCGCGAGCAGCAGTACGAAAGGACTGCGCGCCGAACTCGTGCCGGTCAGCTGGCGTAGTCCGGTTCGCTGCGGTCGAGCAGGCGCTTCAAGGCCGCGAAATGCAGTTCGGGTCGCTCGCGGCCGCCGACGGCCGAGCCGAGCCGGAACTGCTCGACCGTGGCGCGCACCACGGCGTCGGGTATCTTGCGCAGCGGGCGGCCCGTCGACAGCGCCAGGATCTGCGCCTGGGCGGCGCGCTCGAGGAAATATAGCCGCTCGAACGCCTCCGGCAGGTTCGCGCCGATCACGAGCGCGCCGTGATTGCAGAGCATCAGCACCGATTTCTCGCCGAGCACGCCGGCCATGCGCTCGCCCTCGGTGTAGCTCAGCGCCAGGCCGTTGTAATGCTCGTCGTAGGCGATGTCCTCGTAAAAGCCGAGCGCACTTTGCACCGCCATCTCGAGCCGTGGGTTCTCGAGCATGCCGAGCGCGGTGGCATGCGGCATATGCGTGTGCAGCACGCAGCGCGCGCGCGGCGCGAGCCGGTGCACCGGCAGGTGAATGTACAGCGCCGTGTCCTCGATCGGTCCGTCGCCGACGACGCGCCGTCCGGCGAAGTCGACCTCGAGGAAATCGCTGGCCTTGACCTCCGACCAGTGCAGGCCGAAGGGCGCGAGGTAGAAGCGCTCCGGGTGTCCCGGGACGAGCATCGTCAGGTGGTTGTCGATGCCCTCGTTGAGCCCGAAGCGCGTGGCCAGCCGATGACAGGCGGCGAGGTCGATGCGGGCGACACGCTCCGCTTCCGTGGGCCGTGGCCGGGACTCAGGCTTGAAGCTGGCATTCATGGCTGGCGAGTATAGCCCGCGAATCGCGCAGTTTGCGACGGGATTCCGGTCGCCGGGGGCGCGGCCCGACTCCAGAATCCGAACGCGGTGCCGATGTCCTGGCAGTAGCAAAGGAAGCGCTTCGATGCCGGGGAATCGTGGGTTTACACTCGTCGAATTGGTGCTCGTGATCGTGATCGCGGGCATACTCGCCGCGATCGCGTCGCCGCGCTTTTTCCAGAGTACCGTCTACACCCAGCGGGCCTATGCCGACGAACTCGCCGCGGCGCTGCGCCTCGCCCATAAAGTCGCGGTGGCGAGCGATTGTCCCACGCTGCTGACGCTGACCGCGAGCGGCTATGCGGTCGCCCAGCCGGCCGCGGCCGGCAATACCTGTAGTGCCCAGACACCGACGATCTGGAGCACGCCCGTGATCGGCCTCGATGCGGCTGCCGTCCAGGACAGCGCGCCCGCCGGCGTGGTCGTCAGCCCCACGGGCACGGTCGAGTTCCTGGGCACCGGCGCGCTCACGGCCGGCTCCGCCACCACGCTGACGATCGGCAGCCATACGATCACGATCGATGCCGTCACTGGCCTGGTCACGGTGCTTTAGCGTCATGCGCGCGCAACGCGGCGTCACCTTGATCGAACTGGCCGTGGCCATCACGATCGTCGCGATCGCGGCCGTGGCCGTGCTCGGCGCCCTGTCCTTCATCACCAGCCGCGGTGCCGACACGATGGTCACCCAGCAAGCGGTGGCGATCGCCGATGCCTATCTCGAGGAGATCCTGCTGCAACCGTTCGCGGCGCCCACAGGCGTACCGACGCCGACGCAGCGCCAGTACTTCAACGACGTCGACGAATACAACGGGCTCCTGGACGGGGGTGCCTGCGACCAGTTCGACAACTGCCCGACGAGTCTGGCCGCCTACACCGTCAGCGTCACGGTCACGCCGACGAGCGGCCTCGGGGGAATCAGCGCCGCGAATGCACGGCGCATCGACGTGCGTGTCACGGGTCCCGCCGGCGTCAGCGTGCTGCTCTCCGGGTACCGGACGAACTACTGAGCATGCGCGCTCATACCGCAAGGGGCATGACCCTGATCGAACTCGTGGTCGTGATCACCCTCTGCGGGATCTGCGCGATCTTCATGACGATGTTCATGGTCACCCCGATCGACGCCTACACCGCGCAAGCGCAGCGTGCCGGCCTCACCGATGCTGCGGACGCGGCGCTGCGCCTGCTGGCACGCGACTTGCGCAGCGCGCTGCCGAACAGCGTGCGCGTCGCCACGAGCGGCAACGTGGTCGCCGTGGAGATGCTCGCGACCATCGACGGCGCCCGCTACAACGACTCCGGCCCGCAGACGAACGCCGCCTTGTGGCTGGATTTCACGCAGGCCGACGGCGCGTTTTCGACGACCGTGCCGTTCTCGCAAATCACGCTGCCCTATACCTCGAGCAGCAACTATCTGGCGATCTACAACGTCGGCGTGCCGGGCGCCACCGCCTACGCCCCCTATGTGCCCAATACCGCCAACGTGATCACACCGCCCGGAACCCAAGTCACGATCCAAGCAGGTGCGACCGCCAACGCGCAACTCGTGACGCTGAGCCCTCCGACGCCGTTCCAATTCGCCTGGGGTTCGCCGAACAAGCGCGTGTACCTCGTCAGCGGCCCGGTCAGCTATATTTGCGACATGACGGCCGGCACGCTGACGCGCTACACCGGCTACGGCATCAGCTATACGCAACCGACCAGCGCGGCCGCGCTCCTGGCCGCCGGAGCGACCGCGGGCAGCGTCGCCACCAACGTCGCCACCAACTCCAATGGCTGCGCGTTCACTTACATGCCGGGGACTGCGACGCGCTCCGGGATGGCGACCTTGTCGCTGCAGCTCACGACCGGGACCCAGACCGTGCAACTGCTCCAGCAAGTGCATCTCGTGAACGCGCCATGAGGGCCGGCGCGCGTCGCGGCGCGGGATTCGCCCTGGTCTCCGCCTTGTTCCTGATCGTCGTGGTCGCCTTGCTCGCGGCGGTCGCGGTGCGCATCGGCACGGCGCAACAGCAAACCGTGTCGAGCGCGCTCGCCGAGGCGCGGGCGCTCGCCGCCGCCGAAGCCGGCATCGATTGGGGTTCCTACAACGCGCTCCCGCCCAACGGGAACTGCAGCGGCACGACGCTGAACCTGACCGAGGGCGCGCTCAATGGCTACACGGTCACGGTCACCTGCACGGCCACGGGCTTCACCGAGGGCGGTGTGCCGTACCAGTCGTATACGATCGGCGCGAGCGCGACGTTCGGGACTTACGGCACGCCGGACTTCGTCCAGCGGGTCGTGCGCGCGACGTTCACGAGCGCGACCTGAGGGGTCGCGGCGCCGTGGAATACCGAAGACAGGCTCCCTAGCTCGGCAGCATGCCGGTAGTGGTGAGATTGTCGGCCCACGCGATCGCGCTCATGTAACAGACCATGGTCGCGGGCGCGGACAGGTCGCGAAAGCGCGCGTCGTCCGGGTGGCCGAGTTCGAGCGCGAATACCACTTTGAGGGCCTCGCCGAACTCCCCCTCCTGCCGTTCGATCGCCGCCTTCTGCGCCGCCGCGAGCGGCAGCCGCTCGAGCGCTTCGCGCATGTTCACCTTGAGCATCGCATCGAGTGCGGAGAGAAGTCCCACGGTGAAATAATGCGATGCGTTGGGCAGATCGGCGGTGGTCGCCAGCAATTCGCAGGTGCGGGCGCGCACCAGGACCAAGGACAACAGCTCGGACGGTGTCGCGCCCATGCGCGCGAGCGCGAGCAGGGACACCCAGTTGCGTATCGTCTGCAGACCCAAGACCACGATTGCGCGCTGGATCGACTCGACCGCGCAGCGCGGTCCGTAGATCGAGGAGTTCGCCCAGCGCAGCACGGTCACCGACAGCGAGACGTCGCCGCGGATGATCCCGGCCAAACGCTCCGCCGTGATGTCGGGCTGGTTGGCGCGCGCCAGCAGCTCGAGCAGGATGAGCTTGTTGGGCAGCAGTCGCTGCGATCGGTAGATCTCCGGCCTGGCGAAGTAATAGCCTTGGAACAGTTCGAAGCCGAGCGCGAGCATGCGCTCGTACATCGCCTGGCTTTCCACTTTTTCCGCGAGCAAGCGCAGACCGCGACGCTGCAGCATCTCCGCATGGCGCGCGAGCGTGTCGCAGTCGAGTGCCAGCACGTCGAGCTTGATGATGTCGGCATGCGCGATCAGGGCGTGGCGTTCGGGCCGGCAGACATAGTCATCGAGCGCGATCTCGAAGTCATACGAGCGTAATTGCTCGAGCCGTGCGAGCAGCGGCGCATCGACGGGCACGTTCTCGAGCACCTCGAGCACGATGCGCTCGGACGGCAGCGAGTCCACACCCTGATTCATCAAGAGCTTGTGGGTGACGTTGATGAAGGCGCGATGGGCGCCCGCGAGTTGCTGGATGCCGATTTCCAGCACCGCGTTCAGCAACATGTCGGTCGAGGCGCGATCGCCGTCCTCGAACACGGCACAGGGTTCGTCGGCGCGCCGATGCAGCAGTTCGTAGCCGTACATTGCGCCGGCAGCGTCGAGGATCGGTTGTCGGCCGATGAAGATGCGTTCCATCCGAAAGCATCGGCGGCCGGCGCCGAATCTTGACGCGGCATGACATATTGCAGGCAACGGGTCGCCGACGGGAAACTAGCCCAAGCGCCCACGCAGGTGATCGGCCAACCGTAGGGCGAGCGTGACCAAGGCAAACGTCGGATTCGCATACCCGCTGGTAACGAACACCGAACTGCCGGCAACGTACAGATTATCGACCGAGTGCACGCGACAATCCGGGTCGACGACCCCTTCGCGAGGATTCACCGACATCCGCGTCGTACCCATGTGATGGGGCCCGCCGGTCGCCTCGTGCGCCCAGTTCTCCAGCGGCCCGATCACGACGCCCAAGCTTCGCTCCTGCACATCGCGACGCAGGACCTCGAACCAGGCCGTTATGCTCGCAGCGTCCATCGACCTGACACGCCATTCGAGGCGACTTTGCGGCACTCCCAAGGCGTCGGTGCGCTCGGACAGGCGGATACGATTGTCCGCGTGGGGTGCCTGTTCGGCGCGAAAGTACAGTGAATAAGCGCGCCCGGCATGGCCGAGCTCACGCGCCTTCGCATGGGCGGCACGCGCCTGGCCCCAGGTTCGGAATTTCATCGGCAGGGAGTGCGCCCATTGCGCGCTTTGCTTGATGAATTCGGCGAGCTCTTTGTAGCGCGTAGCGCGCAGTTTCCGGTAAGTGCGAACCGGGCCGAACGTGATCGCCGGCGGCCAGCCCACGAACGGCGTGCCGAGCGAGTATCGCCCATTCTCGATCGCAATCGAGGTCGCGAGCAGCCGGTGGCGTTCTTGCGCCGCCGCAGTTGGCGTTAGCACACCGCGCAATCGCACGTCGCCGAAGATCGCTTTGCGATAGAAGTGGTTGTTGCCGGACGCCGTGACCAAATGCCCGACGGGGACATGTAGATGCTCCATGAAATAGCGGCCCACCCGATCGAACTCGTTGCCGAGACCCGCGGGACGATCGCGTCGCGAGGTGAGCAACAAACGCGCATTTTCAATGCCTCCCGCGGCGAGCACGGTCGCCTTCGGCCGGATCGTGAAGCGCCGGCCGCTCAGGGTGGCGACCTCGAGCCGGTCGACACGCTGAGAACCTGCCGCGAGCAACATCTGGGTCAAGTTCGCGTAGAGCAACGTGGTGACGTTCTGCGCACCGAGCAGGCGCTCGCGATAGGTTTCACCGAAATTTGTTTCGGGGCTATGCTGAAACAGCGTGTTTTGAAAACTCGTCCCCTCGAAGGGCAAGCCCGCCGGCAAGCGATGCTGCCAGCTGCCGAGGTCGAACCGGTCGTTCGGTAGTTCGAACAACTGTGCGGCATCCCGCTCGAAGGGTCGCAGAGTTTCCGCGCTGATGGGCCAGCCACTATTCGGCAGCCAATCGCGGCGCGCAAAGTCGGCCGATTCGAGCGGCCTGCACCAGCCACCCCAGCGATTGCTGCTGCCGCCGAACAAGCGCCACCGGCAGGCATCCAAGCGATAATACGGGTCCCCGTCGATCTCGCCGCGATAGAGCGATTGTGCCGGAACCTCCACGTCGAAGCCGCCGCTTTCGAGGAGTATCACGGACAGCCGTGATCCGCGCAGGCGATCGGCAACAGCAATACCCGCGGGTCCCGAGCCCACGATACAAAGATCGCACGGGAATTCCGTCCCCGTCTGTACGGTACGCGCGTCGGCTAGCACGCTATTTAGGATTTTCCATATTGCTTTTTATGCGATTTCGCTGGTAGCCCGATCACAACTCGCATACTCTCGACGCGACAGGCCGAATGCATCGATCGAGGAGGATGATACGCACAGAGTGAGAACCGAAAGTTGTGCAAATGCGCAAACTTCGCTGCAAAGTTTTGTGAACGGTGAGAATTCGCTGAAATCATCATCTACCGAATCGGGGTATTCGCCAAGACTCGCGCCACCTCGTCGTCCACGCAGAGGTGGTCATCCACGCAGAAGCGGGTTGCGCTCCCGGTAGCACTCGCTCCTACGGCACACGTCCCCGGAGGTTGAAGACATGCAAGAACGGCAATCTCGACTCAACGGACGACTCGGCGGCGGTGCTTCGTGACAACCCGCGCCGGGTCGCATGAATCGCCGCGAAGAGTTCTTCTCGTCGTAGAAAACCTGCCGGTGCCATACGACCGGCGTGTCTGGCAGGAGGCGCTGGCACTACGCTCCGCCGGCTTCCAGGTTAGTGTAATCTCGCCGGCGACCAAGCTCTATCCGAAGCTCAGCGAATTGCGCGAAGGCATCTACATCTACCGCTACCCGCAACTGGTCGAGGGCAACCGGTACCTGGGCCTGATCGCGGAGTATTTGTGGAGCTTCATTTGCATCTTCGGCCTGACGATTTTCGTACACGTCCGGCGCGGCTTCGATGCGCTCATGATCGCTAATCCGCCGGAGATTTTCTTTCCGATCGTGTGGATGTGGCGCTTGCTCGGCAAGAGGACCGTCTTCGATCACCATGACCTGACTCCGGAACTGTTCAAGACCAAATTCCATCTCGAACGATCGGTCGTCTTGTCCTTTTTCTACTTTGCCGAGCGCCGGATGCTGCGCGCCGTCCATCGGGTCATCAGCACCAACGAGAGCTACAAGGCCATCGCGATGCGGCGCGGCGGCCGCAGCAGCGATGACGTCGTGGTTGTGCGCAATGCGCCGGATCCGGCGCGCTTCTCGGTCCGCGCTCCGGAGCCCGAGTGGCGGGGCTCGGCGCGCTACTTGGTCGCCTTTCTCGGCGAAATCGGGCAGCAAGACGGCGTCGACATCCTGATTCGCACCATCAAGACGATCGAAGCGGCGCTGGGACCGAAGGCCGTGCACTATGTCTTGATGGGCGCCGGACCCCATTTCGACAAGATCGTCGCTTATGCACGGGAGCAGGGGGTGGCCGAGGCCATCACGTTCACCGGTCGGGCCGATAACGCCACGATCTGTCGGGTGCTGTCGAGCACCGACGTGGCCATCGATCCGTGCCCAAACTCGACGCATGCGAACGTCAGCACGGCGACCAAGATCATGGAATACATGTTCTTCAGCCTGCCGATCGTCGCTTTCGATCTGCTCGAGACCCGCCGCTCCGGCGCCGATGCGGTCCGCTACGCGCGTGTCGATGACGAAGCGCATTTTGCCCAGGAAATCATCGAATTGCTGCATGACGAGGCAAGGCGCAAGGAGCTCGGTGCGAGCGCTCGCCGGCGCCTCGATTCCGCGCTGTCGTGGTCGGTATCTGCAAAGGCGCTGATCGAACTGATGACGCGTTTGATCGGTGCGCCGCCGCAGCCCGCGCATCTCGACCCGGAGCCCGAAATCAAGATAACGGCGTCGCAGCCGCCGGAGCCCAACTGATACCCTTGGGTTTCCGTTGGCGAACGAGCGTCGATCCTCCATGGCCACCAGCGAGCTCCGTTTGGTCTTCATTTCCTCGGGTGGCACCGCGAGCCGCGGTGGTATGGGGCGCATGGCGCATTATCTCACCGAGGAATTCAAACAAAGTCACCCCGAGCTGAACGTCCGGGTACTCGACTCCTACGGCCCCGGCTCACGCGCCCTGATGCCATGGTACTTTTTGCGCGCCGTCTTCACCTTGGGCAAGCTCTGTCTCACGCGGCGAGCTTCGGTCGTGCACTTGAATCTCGCCGCTCATGGCAGCACCGTGCGCAAGCTGCTCCTGATGTGGCTCGCGCGGACCTGCGGGGTTCCGACGCTGGTCCATATCCACGCATCGAAGTTCATCCCGTTCTGCGAGTCTCTCGGACCCGCGTTGCGCCGATTGTTGATCGCCTCGCTGTGCCGGGCGTCGCTGATCGTCGTCATCGGCGAATATTGGAAGAGATATCTGGTCGAAGCGCTGGGTGTGCCTGAGGACATCGTGACGGTGATTTACAACGCGGTACCGGTGGGCGCCGAGCCACCGGCCAAGTTGCGTCGTGGCGGCGACTGCCGGATCGTCGCCCTGGGTCTGCTCGGTCCGCGCAAAGGCACGCCCGAACTATTGGAAGCTCTGGCCTCTCCGTCCCTGCGCTCGCTGCCCTGGAGCGCCGTGATCGCCGGCAATGGCGAAGTTGACGCGGCGCGCAAGCGGGCTTTGGATGCTGGTATCGCGGATCGCGTCGAGATCCCCGGTTGGGTCGATGCGTCGGGCGTTGCGAGCATCTTGGCCGCCGCGGACATCTTCGTTCTGCCCTCGCACAATGAGGGCTTGCCCGTCTCGATCCTGGAGGCGATGAGTGCCGGGCTGCCCGTCGTGACGACTCCCGTGGGGGCCATTCCCGAACTCGTGCTGGCCGGCGAAACCGGCTTGTTGATCCCGCCGGGATCGGCCGCAGCGCTCGCCGAGGCGCTCGCGGTCTTGGTGCAAGATCCGACCCTGCGGCGCAAGTTCGGCCAGGCCGCGCGCGCGCGCGTCGAGCAGTCGTTTCGCATCGAGGGCACGGCGGCGCGGTTCGTCGACCTGTATCGACGCTTGGCAAGCCGGCCATGAGCACGTCCGCCGTCGCACCAAAAGCGCGGACGCTCGCTATCTACGTTCCGGATTTGAGCGGCGGCGGCCTCGAGCGCCTGCAACTCGATCTTGCGCCTGCCTTCATGGCCGCCGGCTACGCGGTCACCTTCGTGCTCAACACCGCGCGTGGCGCGCTCGTGAGCGAGGTGCCGGCCGGCGCCCGGGTCGAATCGCTCAATGCGCGCCGGCAGCTCCTCGCGCTGCAGCCCTTGCGCCGATACCTGAACACGGCCGATCCCGACATCGTCCTCGTGCATACCGAACATACCGCGATCATCACGCTCTGGGCGCGCGCGCTCGCCCGCACCAGCAAGGCCAAGGTGATCACCTGTCAGCACAACACGGCCTCGGAGCAGAGCCGCCGGCGCGGTTGGCAATTTCGGATCGTGCTCGGCTTGATGCGCGGCTTTCTCGGCTGGGCGGACCGCATCGTCGCCGTATCCGCAGGAGTCGCAGACGATTTGGCCCGTTCCTGCGGGATTCCGCGCGAGCGCATCAGCGTGATCTACAACGGCGTCGTAGGCAGCGGTTTTGCGGAAAAGAGTTCGGCACCGCTCGACCACCCGTGGTTCAGCGCCGGCAAACCGGTGATCGTCGCCGCCGGCCGATTCGTGGCGCAAAAGGACTTTGCCTCGCTGATCAAGGCCTTCGCATTCGTGGCGCGGCAGCGGGACGTGCACTTGATCCTGCTCGGCGAGGGTCCCTTGCGAGCCGACCTCGAGGCCTTGGCGCAATCGCTCGGCGTCGCGGACCGGATCGACATGCCCGGATTCCGCGCCAATCCGCTGCCCTATTTTCGCCGCGCGGCCGTCGTCGTGCTCTCCTCCCGTTACGAAGGCTTCGCCATGGTGCTCGCCGAGGCCTTGGCATGCGGCAGCCCCGTCGTGAGCACCGAGTGTCCGCATGGACCGGCGGAGATCCTGGATCACGGTCAGTACGGCCGGCTCACGCCCGTAGCGGACCCCGATGCGCTGGCGCTCGCGATTTTGGCCACCCTCGACGCCCCGTTGCCCCGATCGACCTTGGAGCATCGCGGCCAGACTTTCACGATCAGCGCGTCCGCGAATCGCTATCTGGAGCTGTTCGACGCGGTACTCGCTCAGCCGCCGGGATCGGCACCGGCCGGATGAGCAGGCGGCGGCGGGTGCAGAGGCGCGAGATCCTGCACGATCGCGGCGACGACATTGGCCGCGACGATCGCCCGAGATACGCGGACGGTAGGATGGGTTCCATCGGGCAGCGCATCCTCGAGCGCGGCCGGCGACAAGGCAGCCCAGGCAGGGCGATTGTCGATGAGCCCAACCTGCTCGCGAGCGGCAATCACGGCATATTGATCGTAGTACGCCTGCAAGCGCGAACGCAGCAGACGCCGCCAGCCGCGCACCGGACTCATGGTCATCAGGTGCAGGCGCACCCCGGGCAGTGCGAGACGGAGTCTGCGCACCATGCGCGTGAGATTGGTCACGCTCTCGGCGAGCGACACACCGCGATGCAAGGCGGCGTCATTGATCGCGAACTCGAGGAGCACGACCTGCGGCAGCGCACCGGCGACCGCGTCGAGAAGCGCAAGACCCTGGCGCGAGTTCGCGCCAACCCGCCCGAAGTTGTGCGTAACGACGGGCCGCTGCAAGCGAGGAGCGAGCCTGGCCGGCAATGCCTCGAGCCACCCGCCACGCGCGGTCAGGCTCGTGCCGAGCCCGGCGATAGTGAAGGGCGGCGCGGCGCCTGGGCTCATCGTCAGAGCAAGCGGTACAACCAATCCGGGATGTAGCTGTGGCGCCGGTTCAGGATCGAGCCCACGAATCGCCCGCCCGCCCGTTCGACGAGCGACTGGGCCTGGCGAATCACTTCCGGTCGGCCGTGCTCGGCTTGCACCACGAAGATGATCCCATCGGCAGCTTCAGGACATAGATCGAAATAGCGATCACTGAAGACCGCGGGACAATCGACGATCGTGAGATCGTAGCTGCTGCGCAAGTGGTCGTAGAGCGCAGGCATGGCCTTGCGCGGCAGCGGTGGTGAATTTTGTCCGCAAAGAGCGCCGATTTGCAGCCCGGAATAATTGCGATCGCGGAGCAGGCTCGCTTCCAGCGGAGCGCCCGCCTGCCACTGGTCGAGCAGACCGACCGCCGTGTTACAGCCGAACTTCGTCGCACTCGTGGGTTGCGACCGATCGGCGTCGACCAGCAGGACGCGAGAGTCGGCGACGCGCGCCGCGATCAACGCAAATTCGCTGCTCAGCGTCGAAACCCCCTCGCCTCCCGATGGCGCGACGAAATGCAGGACCAGCCCATGACCGGCCGCCTTGGCCAGCCCGTAGATGTTGGGATAGATCGCTTCCAGCGCACGCACGATCGGCCCCCGAGACTGTGGCGACTCGTCCCTCCTGGACGTATCGCTCTCGTGACGGCGCAAGGCCTCGTATATTTTGCTCATTCCAATGTAACCTTCTGGTTCAATTCGTTCCGGCGGAGTCGATGCGTTGCGGCATGATCAACATCTGGCCCTGGCGGATGGTCCCCTCCGGGTCGAGTTTCGGATCAAGTGTCGGGTTGTAGGAATATATCGCCCGCAACGTGTCCTCGTCGCAGAAGCCGTAGGCGCGGCGACAGACCTTGTACAGCGAATCGCCTTTGCGCACGAACCATCGCCAGACCGCATCATGCGCGCGCGCCTGCCTTGCGGGCTTGGGTTCGCGGTGCACCTCGTGAGGCGGCGGTTCGGGCTTGGGAACGTCCTCGGTGGCAGCTTCCGCGGGTGGCGCGCCGATCGCGTCCGCCTGGACCGACGCGGTCGCCGCCGCGAGCGGTGCTGCGGACTGCGCGGGCGGAGTCTCGATTACCGGCTGTGCGGCACCGGGCAT
>Ga0116230_10000890_pt1 | contig 27159 bp, 29 predicted proteins | sample S1TSphfallax_3_FD_88678 | JGI IMG/M metagenome (GOLD analysis project Ga0116230, IMG submission 88678) | Host-associated microbial communities from peat moss isolated from Minnesota, USA - S1T2_Fd - Sphagnum fallax MG | ecosystem: Host-associated > Plants > Peat moss > Unclassified | place... | reverse complement strand
TCAAGAATTGTTGAAACTTATTGGACTGATCATAAACGAATATATTTTGCATTCAAACTCCCAAATTACATCCCAGAATACCATCACATAGGATTTTTTTTTTTTAAATTCTCTAAAAAAATATATAGACAATAATAATAAGGCAAAAATAATGATAAAAGGATCATGGCTTACATATCTCAGTTAATATAACACTTGCAATAATATTCTTGAATGTTAGGGCAGAGACATTACGCGGGTAGCAGCCCATTGTTTGAAATGAGACAGACAAATGGAGGGGAATAAAGACGGAACTGGCAGGGCACGGACGCGAACCTCTAAGCATTTCGCAAGGCACCCGCCTTGCGTTGCTCCGGGAGAGGAGAGGGTGAGTCGCGGGCAATCCAAATTGTAGAAATTCCAGAGCATTAGAAAGGAAGAAGAAGAAATTGAAGCGAGGGAGAGAATTGTTACGAAGAGAGGAAGAAGAAGAGGAGGGTTCTCGTTGTGAGGAGAGAGGATTCGGGATGGGGAGGAGAGAGAGGAGGTGATACAAAAAAGGGGTTTCATGGAAGAAGAATGGATAAGAAGGGGCGTGGGTAGTGGTATTGGCAATGCTGACTATGGTGGCCACATCATCTCACCCCTATTCACCCGGACCAAGCAATGGCACTAGTGGGGTGCGCTTTGCAACATGGGCATTTCACATCATCGCATCGCGTATGTAAGCGAGCCAGGACTTGTAGTATTAGTTAGCAATTGAGAGATTTAGCAGTCATGGTTATCGTTCCTGGTCGTGCGCAATACCTTCGGTTGTTGTGCTCTGCTGCTTCTGGCTATGTACTACTGCCGCCACCACATCGGAACAATAGCAGGACGCAATAATCCAAGGTATGATCGCCTTCACAACACACGGGCGTATACACTATGACTTCGACGTCTGCACCGTTTCAGTTCCGTCGTATTTCCTCTCCCTAGGAAATTTATGCACTATGACTTCGACGTCTACATCGTTTCAATTCCGTCGCATTTCCTCTCCCTTGGAAACTACAGCAGCCGCTTGCAAAAGAGGCGATTGCAAGAGACTCGCATGCCAGGGATTTCGGAATCTACTGGAAACGGAGGAGCAGGATGAGCCGCAATTGCTGGTTTATGTATCAGAAATGGACGGTAGTCCTCAGGGGTACATCGGTGAATCTCTCGGAGCAGGGGATAAGGTTCAGTCTCAAGGTTAGTCTCCAGTTTTCGTCCCCTTCCTTCCTTGTGTTCTTAGATTCTTCGGGAATTCCATGGCTTTTTGTTCTGTGAGATTCAGCAGGAATTTTGTTGTAACGGTTATGCTGTGCTGTGGATTCAAATGATTCATACTGAAGTGTTTGTGATAGTCTGGAGAATCCTTTTGCTTGCCTGATTCATTTCTTTCTTGAAACCAAAGCTCATGCTTAGTTGATCACTGAAGGAATTCAGTGTGTGATAGTCTGGATATAATTGTTTTGCTTGCCTGATTCATTTCTTTCTTGGAAATAAAAGCTCATGCTGAATAGACACAGAAGGAATTCAGTGAACAATGAGAGAAGAGAGCACTGTGCTGCCATTCAAGAGCCAAGCATGGGCAGGGCTGGTCCTAGTGCATTTCTCAATGATAGGCCTTTGCTGACTGGGGACATAATAGTGTACATTTTCAAGCTCAGAACCATCTGAGTGCCCACAACAAAGCTGGAATGGCATATACTCCACCAGTTTTGCAAGCTGGGTGACTAAATGCATTACTTCACATGGAGTCTCTAACTCCAGCCCATCTATCTCTCCATCAGGTAAGCCTGTAATCATAACACTGTCAGTTTCATCTTTGCAATGCAGTCTAAGACCTAGTTTGCATCAGATGCATGTAAAAGAAGTTATGCATGAATTCAGTACTGGCATGCACAAAGGACCAATGTACCCTGTATACCTAAAATGGTCTTGCATTTCTCTACTCTTTCAGTTAATGATCTGATGGTTACACATATTATCAGTGCAAACTGTTTGCATTTTGTTTGGAAAGTGCCTTTACAATAAACTGACTCTTATTCCGCACTGAGGGAGCATGTATCCTTCTCAAAAGTACTCTATCGGCAGTACCACAGCAACTTTTATGCAAGGATTCTGCAATGGGAGAAATCTTGGGTTTGAATTCAGCTCAGACAGAGGGTGAATTATACAATAAAGTGAAAAGGGATATGGTGGTGGTTCTGCCGTGATTCTGATCTCAGACTTGGAAAATACAAGTAGCCCTAGATTTCTTGACTTGGCAAATTGTTGTTTATTTCAGTTGGTAATGAAAGGAGAGGGTGTTATAATGCAGGTGAGGGTGATAGTGGCATCTACTCAGGGAAGGGAGTGGGATGGAGAGATAGGCAAATTGAACCTAGACTTCTATTTGTTCAAAACAGAGGATGGGTTGCACAGGCTCTTGGTTCTGAAAAATGGAGGATGGCCAACCTTCATGGGCTGACAGTTCAACTGTTTTCTTTCACCATGTAGCTCAAGATGGATGGTGGAGCATCTACAAAATCAACCTCTTTGACAGTTCTTCTGATCAAGGTTCTGGAATACTGTCTCATGTTTGTGCTGTTGAAAGCTGATATGAGTTTGTTGAAGTCTACTCAGGATTTTATTATTGAGCTATGAGGGCTTTCAATTAGGTGACTTTTACATTACCATTTAAGATCCAGTAGAGCAAGCTGGGCTTCTGCAGGTACAATGACATAAAGCTGTGAATTGTTGAGGAAAACCTGAGTGATAAATCATGGCCACGAACTTCAAAATCCTAAAGTTCTCTACCATATGTCACCCCCAGAATTAGATTCTGTGTAGCAGAAAAAGAACACATGCATTTCAGTGTGATTTTCTTACAAACTGTGCTGTGGCTACCCCTCATGTGACCAGATTTTTATGATTTATTACTTTGTATGTGAAGAATGTAGGGTAGTATTTTGGGCAGAGTTTCTTGTTTTTCATTTGTACAACCTCTCAAACTCTTAACTCTTCATAAGGTGTCTACAGAGCCAGGGTGAGTAACCCCACCTGGAGTTCATGCTTTCAGTCCAGCAGCCTCAAGTATGGGCAATTGGATTGTGGTGGCTACCTGGCAAGCTTCAACCCAGCATGTGGAGATTTTTGACTTGCAAACAAAGAAATTTGTCAAGTTACAACAAATGCACATCATTACAACCCTTTTGTTTCTTCGTCCTCAAATGAAATCAGGTACCACAGATGTGGAGGAACTCACCCTGATGGTTCGTCCACCCGTTCAGTGGATCTCTGGGTTGAATCTGAGAAATTGCCATTGGAAAATTTGTCTTCCATCATTTTAGATGGCAGTTTTCCATCATTCTCCCCTGATGGTTCCTTAATTGCATATGTTTGGAGCCCCAATAATGGTGCACCCATGAATGTGATGAGGCTGGATGGGTTTGAAAACTGAAAGGTGGTCACAAGTGTTGTATTTGGATTAGTATAGGACTCTACAAAGGACATAGTATATGCTGCTCATGGACCTGCATGTAGATCCACACAAACCTCTGCACACATTGTGGTGGTTTATAATGCAAATACCACAGATGTGGAAGCTGATGAAGCAAGCTCTTCATGGAAATACTCCACAAAAGAGGGTACACACAATAATGCTTTTCCTTCACTGTCAGGTGATGGTAGGTAATATTTTTTTTGTTCAGGGTGATCTGGGTACAAAAATCTGTACATCATGGTTTGTGTTGATGGTGAAGATAAACATCTTCATTGCCTCACTTAGGGGAATTGGACTGACACACACCCAAATTGGTCACCTGACAATGAGCGGATTGCTTTCTCTTCTAACTGAGGTCACCCGCATGAACTAACTCAAAAACCCTGAACACAAAACTCTAAGCTGCTTTTACCAGCTGTCACCTCCATTGTGTACTGAAGAAGTGTTCTGTAGATTCACAATAACGAGTACATGAAAACTCAGGTTATTGATACATTTCTCAATTTTTCAGTTTGTGGAAATTTGATTCAGGTGGCCAGTTGAGTAAGCAGGTGGGATCTGAGAGGATTGAGTATAAGCTCTTGAGTTATCATAAAGAAACTGTGCTGTTCATTCTCAAGTGGTTAACTTTGCGTTTCACATGATTTTTTCATGCAGGCAGGTTTGCATTCAACCTTATTCATCCAAATGGAACAGGGTTTCACAATGTTTTGAATAGCAGCCCTGGATGGATTAACCATCCATGCTTCAGCCCAGACTCCAAAAGCCTTCTCTTCACATGAGATTATGCTGGACTATCAGTGAGCTTATCTAAGTGCCACATCAGTTCCAGCCATACAGTGACACCTTTATCTCCCAGATTGATGGCTCTTGATTGACTAGACTCACTCATAGTTCCAACAAGAATGGGACACCTGGGTGAGGACACATTCCAGTAGCTGCTTTTCTGTTGTCAAAAGAAGTGACAAAAAGCTTTTTGTGATTTCAGTGACATGGACTTTCTGCAGAGAATTGGAGCTGCTCCCCAAATGTGTGGTTTTCATTGACATGGCTTTGCACATCCTCTGGATTCTGGGGTAGCCTTGACAGGTGCTCATATGCATAGAGAACCAGCTTGCAAGGATCTATTGTATGAGACATAAAGGTATGTCTGTGTCCAGTTAGCCAGCAGTCCCTCTCTGGTTCAGCCTATTTTTATGCCAGCCACCTTTAACATAAAAGCCATGAGCGTATATTTAAAAACAAGCAGGCTTCCTGCAGGCTCACTAGTGTGGAAGTAATACAGTGTGGTTTTGGGAAGTTTTGGGATTTGGGATGCAGCATAATGTAAGATCATACCCATCAGCTAGCTATATACTCGGAAATGAGATTGTGAAATAATAGCAAATGACCTCTTCTCATGGAAAGCAGAGGACCTTGACTGTGTTGAAGATACTCTCAAATGTACCTACTATATAAAGAATCATTTGGTTACCTGTAACCAAATGCTGGATTGTAAGCTGTATGACATGAATTTCTTCATATTTGAAATGAAGATTGCTTTTCCAGTACTTCCTAGAATATTTTTGATGTGTAGAGCATGGCTAGAGTTTCACAGGTTGAGTGGGATTGATCTGCACTTGAGAGAAAAAGGCTGCTGCAAGATTGTCCATCCACTAAGAGAGCGAAAGTGGAGGAGGATTCACTTCCTTCAGTTTCAAATGGTACAGAATGTTTCAACCCTCAGACCAGTCCTTTTGCTCAGATAACCTCAAACTTGGATATATAAAACTAGTCTAGTTCTAAGATTGCTGCAAAGTTCTCCAATTGACACCTTGTAACTAATTTGCTGTTTAAGTTCCATCTATGTAGTCTAACTTCAAGTGTTTGAACAATCCCTTTATTAGTGCTCATCAAACTTCTATTTGATTTGATAGAGCAGGTGGAACAACCAAGGAACTCAAAAGAAGCAATTGTGATTTCAATTGTTGAGATGGAAGGAGCAAGAGAATCCCAGTTGGGATTTCAGTTAATATATAATATGCAACTGATGTGGTTCTTGTTTGCCTGCATTTGAAAACCCTAATCTCTGATGGAATGCTTTGTATACCTGGAAGACCTTTGCCCAAGTGGATGATGTGAGGACTTGTACTTTCTGTTTGCAGACCATACCTTGTGAAGTCATGGAATTCATTTTTGCTTGCAAGTAAACATGTAATTGTCTGAACCGGGACATTCAAGTGTTGCAAGGCTTGTTTGAAGGGCAAGTTCAAGTTGTGTCAAGAGGTACAACCCCACGGTCAAATTGGGAGGGGTCACTTGTCATCCTGCACATGGTCCTCAGTCTTCCTTGCAAAGCAGGACTGCAACAAGGGGATTCTCAAGCCTCATTGGGCGGTTACCCTGGCAAAGCAGCAGTCAGCTATTGATATTGTAATCTGCCTTCTGGACCTTGATGATTGTATTAAAACACCTCAAATTCCAGCAAGGTTTCTGTGTTGTAGGTAGTGGGTAATAAGGATGAAGTATGCAGGCCCATCTTTTTTGCAGGACAGAGTGGTGGGGCACCTTAATTGTGGTCCCTTTCATAGCATCCACAGTGGGGTTGTACCTGGGTACCTCTTGCTTGAAGGAATCATTTCTTTCCAAGTAAGAGTCCCAATTGGGCACTTCAAAACCTTGTACATAAAAGAGCATGATGCATGTCCTTTACTAACATATACAATCAATCCTTGTGGGAAACACTGTTAACATTCTTAGTAGTGTTGATGGTGGTTAGGTGTTGGTGGTAGACACTTGCATTTGTGGTGGCATCTAATGCAACAATGCTCTATTTGCCTGCTTGGGCAGGGTCGAGGCTTCTGGACAAATGACTCCCTGCAGTCCCAGGGATGACGTGCATGCAAAACACTAGTCAGACATGGCATACTCCTTAGCTCTGATGTCATCAGTATCTATCATGGCCCTTGATTCTTCTCTGGGGAGGCACTTGGTATCTCCCATTTTTCCAGCAGCCTATTTAGGTAATAGTTCCCAGGTTTCAAAATTTGGATTTTGAAAGTATGTTTAGCTTGTTCATCCAAAGAGTTTTACTTAGACTTTGACATCTGTGAGGAGGAGTTCATGGTTAGTGAATCTCCTAGGTGTTTGTGGTGGACAGAGCTGAGCAGGCAGGCAAATGGAGGCATGACACATTGGTGCAGGCAAACAAAGCATGTGACTTGTACTGCAGCTGTGGTGGATATGGTCATGGGGGCAGTTGGAGGGTTACTAGTGGTGCAGCACCAATCTTGGATCACCCATTTTGTTCAAAGAATGGTGAGGATGTTGACCAATGACATACTGCACACAGGTTGTATCTGGTTGATGGGTATGCCTGCTGGCTTTAAGGATGATGATAGCTCGCAGCCAGAATGGGGACAATTTGGTTGCATGTGATCTAGACCTGGGCCACTGTTGGGGTTCTAGTATGCCCGGCACTGTGAATCTGTGTACCAGTGCTTATACTTCTGGCTATGTTGCTTGGTATCCCTGTGCCTGCAGAAATTCTTGTGAACTCTCTATTGCTGGGAACGATTCATATGGTGATTTTTCATCAGGCAACTGCTTCTTTATATGCAAATCAGCTTCATGCACTGGCTGCTTGTATCTGGTGCAAGTTCATGTTGCTCCTTGTCAGAGTGAGTTAAGCATTTAGGGTTTAGGGTTTTGGCAGATTTCAGCTGGAGTTGTTTTATTTAAAGGCATATTCAGGTGAGCTGAGCTGGAGTGTTGTTTGAGCAGGGGAAGCAATCAAAATCCATTACACATATGGTTGCTCAGTTTTGGTAATTCCAGTGATGATGATAATTGGAACTGGTTTAGGTGAAACAGGTGTAGGGTCCAATACTGGTTGTCATCTTGACAATTCTGACCATGTCATTTGATTCACTCGGATTGTGAAGTAACGCAGAGCCCAAGTTAGATATTGGAATAAATTATTGGAGTATTACATATATATATAAACACCATTTTTATCTTGTTGGGTCCCCAAGTTAAGTACTAAAACAATTGGGCCAAAAATCTCCACAAATTATATAATAAATCCCATAATTAAATAAGAAAAACATGTCTAATGTATCTATACAAAGCTATGTCCAATTTTGTTATGTACATATGTTATTATTAGATAACTTGTTATATCTCATTTAACTTGGCGATATTATTGCATGACTTCTATACTGTGCAGCTGGATCATTTGCATACCTGACAACTCTTTTGTAATTTTCTTCTTGAATAATAGTAGTAGTTGTAGTAATACTAATATTATTATTACCACATGCTAATGATATACTATGTTTTTGAATAACAGATAATAACACTTAGCTTCTTTTCTTTTTTTTGAGGGACTTAATTGTGGAGATCTAGGTATATCTGAATACATTTGCTTTTATCTTTCTAACGAGTTCTGCCATGCAACAATTATTTGCAAAACACCAGCCCCCTCCCCCAACCAAAAAACTTTTTTTCCTTGGTTTTGGCATTATGAAAAGTATGACCATGCCATGTAACTTCTTTTTTTCCTTTTTCAATTAGGGATTAATAAATGAATGTGGGAAAAATCAATTTACCCTAAAAGCAATTGGTTTTGTTGATGTAATTCCCAAGATTTTTCTTTTTAAATCTTTGAATTGTAGTTTTAGAGATGCAACCTATAGAATATAGCCATGTGGAAAAAGAATTACAATGGGAAGTGGAGAATTCAGCTGAAAGTGGAAGTTGGGATTCAGCTCAAAATGGAAGTTGGGGGTTCAGATGAAATTGGAAGTTGGGGATTCACCTGAAAGTGGAAGTTGGGATTCAGCTGAATCCCATAAGTCAGTTTTTAATGTGTGAAGTGTATACCAATGTGTATGTGTGAAGTGTGATGGGGGTTAACTCTTGTTTACCACTTTGAATTCCTTCAACCTTTTGTTATTATACATATTTTGTTACTTCATCTTCTCTTGCAATTTGTCAAGTCAGATTGCATATATCTAAAGTCAATTTTACGGAAAACCCAAACAATTGCTAACTTTGTTCCTTTGTGGATCTTGTTTTTTGGAGATTTTTCAAAGCTAAACAAAATCACAATTTGCAAGTTTTTTTAATGATCATGTGTGTGACAAGAAAGACAAAAAAAATTTGTTCACCAACAAACATTCCTTGCAAAGGAAAGCTCAACACAAATTATTGTAAATTCATAAACAACTTGAAGACAATTTTTTTAACATTTGAAATGATCAATAGTTTAGTAATAGTAGTAAAAAAGAACTCAAAAAAATGATCACTAAGAAGACAACAATAAACGTATTAAGAAATGATTTTATGTTGTTTACATGTTTTGAAGAATGTTTTTATCTTGTATGGGCAGGAGAGAAAATAATGTCATTATCATTGTCATCATCATTGGAGAAAGAAATTGAGGATCCAATACATTATGTGAAGCTAGATATCAAGAAGATTGAACCTATCAATGGATTGCTACAACTTGTGCAACAAAATCAGCTCAAAAATGAAAGAGCTCAAATCATCAAACAAAAGTATGTACAAAAAGACAATTAGTTTTGCTCCATCACATGATCCAGACATGAATGACCCGTAAAGAGAAAGGAGAGGAAAGGAGAAACACACATAGCTCAAATTTGGAATGTGATGGATTTTGAGTGGGCTTTTGTTGGTTTCAGATTCGAAGATCTTCGAGCAATCCTTGGTAGTAAGCTTATGGTAGAAAGACAACTCCAAAATGAAACTTTTGAGTTGATTGATCAACTAAAGGTGATGATGATGATTGATTGACCAACATAGTTGTAAAAGTTGAACAATCTTGAAAGAAAAGAATTTCAAACCCACTCCATGGAGTTTGTATAGAATGATATTTCTTCATGAAATGTTTTCACATATTTTGATTTGTGAAAAGTCTATTTATGTGTATGTGAACCATTTAGTTTGGCGATGGAAAAAACTCTAAACCTTTTCAAGTGTGTAGAATGACAAGGAAGAGCTTCAAAAGCTTGAGAAGGAAGTATCTAAAGATGAAGAAACTTTGGAATTTGTGAAGGAAGATGCTCAACAAGCTGATAATGAAACAATGCTTGCAAGGCAAATGAATGGAGTTTTCCTTTTCTTCTTTCACATGTTTTTTAAAGCTTGTGAAAATTTATAAAAGAACATGCAACCAAGGTCCAAATCTTCTTGTTTATATAAAAAATATTATTCTCAACATTGATTGAATTTTTTGTAGGGAGAGACAACAAAGCCTTATTTTAGAATCTACTGAACTTATGAGGATACGAAAAGAGTATCACAAAAAGATTGAAGAAATTGAGAAAGAACATTTTGATGGTCTTTTTCCCATGGTGGACCGCATGAAAGTAAATGATTTTTTTCTTCTAAAGCATATGTAAATACATTGGTTATTTGCTTGAGCAATCATGTAGTTCATAAAATGTTTTGACCTGCATGAAATTCATCATTTGCATAATCAAAGTCATGGATAATGAAGATCATTATATTGGAATCCTCTTAATGTTGAAACATCATTGAAGATTGGATTTCTACATATTGAAATAAAAAATGCACGAGAATCAATTGCAGAAGACCTTGTGAAGATTGGAGTGACAACCAAGGAGGTGTGCTTGCCCATGTAAAATCTTGAACAACTTGAGATGTTATTCTTTGTCCTTAGTTCATTCCATCATCAATGTGCATTTACATGAAATTCATAACTCAATTCAAATACTCGACTAGATGGAACATTCTAGGTATACATGTTTCATTTTATTAATAAATAAAGAATGAAAGGAACATATATGTTGTATAGATTCTAGAAGGGAAGGAAATGTATGACCAATGTCACATGAATGCAAAGTTTTAAAAGACGAGAAGATTGACCTCGTAAATAAATTGAAAAACTTGGACGAAGTCCCTGGGAAATGTCACAAACAGGTGATTTAATGATAAAAGTTTAATCTAAACTTTTTTTTTGCTTCAAAATTCAAGCTCAAACCTATCTTTCTTGTTTTTACTTTCAAATTAAAAAGCATTCAAGAAGATTGATGTAAAGGTGAACTTGGCCTTCTAAAGTTAAAACTCAAAAATTGTGTTATGCATACATGTAGTGCAATATCATGATCAATGCATTGCAAGCATTACAAAACCAAGATGCAAAGGGGATGACAAAGGTAATGCGTCTATTAAATATTTATTTTCCATGATCCTCCTCCTCCATGGGGTTTATTAGATCTTTCACTACCAAAATTTGCATCAAAGGTAACAAGAATATTGAACAAATAATAGTGGTTATGTCCCAAAATATATAAATTGGTGGGTATCCATAATTTGTAAAATATAGGTGCAAGAGGTGGAAGCACTAGTTCAAAGTTTGTACAACACAACTAGACAAAAAATAGAAGAACATGCCAAATCTATTTCCAACATGGAGAAATGGAGACTTGCTATTGAAGATAAAGTAAGCCTACAACCCCATAGGGGTGCGTCCACCATAAAATGAACCACACCCAACTCCTTTATTCCTTTCAAAAGGGCAAGGACTTGAAATTGGAAATTGAGATGCCATGCAACCATTGCACACAATTTATGGTTTAATGACATATTTGATTTGTAAATTTTTTTTATAATAATAATTAGTTTTCTTTAATTTTACAACTTATCTTTATATTTATCCAAGAGTTATTGGAAAGAAAATTGCAAATTTTGAATTTTACATTTTATTTATATATCAATTCCAATGATGATCCAAAACCATGTAAAGTATAATAATTATTCAATCTACATGAATATGAATTTTTTTCAAAAAAATCTAGATTAATTTTGATCATTCTTATGTGACTTACTTAGAACCTCAAGATTAGTTACAAGTGTTTAATTAGTCATTTTTCACCCTCAAATGTTGATATAATTTATTCATATTTTTATATGTCATTCTTGAATGTATATTGCATCACATTATGTAGATTACATGAAATCCTAAATGAAGTTAAAATTTGACAAATGTGTTATTTAAGAGTGGTTATACTTGTAGTGGCTCATTATATTGCAAACTTACCCCATAGTTCTTTTGAAATTTCCATATTTTTACAAAAATGTTTTCACCTAAAAGCTTGAATATTTATGCATTGTAGGAATGTTTTGTGGCTGAAATCCAAAAGCAACTTAATGCATCAATTCTTGAAATAGAGGAACTCCTTAGCGATAAGGTACATTTCCTATTTTTTCATAAATTGTTCAAACTTCTCCTTAAAAACCTAAAGCCTCTAATTATTCAAGTTATGTTGTACAAACAAAAAGCATATGAACAAATTCCGTGGATGTGGGGAAAATAGGTGCAATTAGACATGCAAATGATGACCAAGCAATCAAATTTGAAACATGAGATTGATATTTTTGCCAATAAGTTGAAGGAAAGGGATAAGGCTATTTTGCTTTTGCAAGAACGAGAACTTTTAATTAACAAAATGCAAAACCAAATGTGCATATTCATGCAAGAGAAAGAAAACGATCAACATCAAGTATCTTTTACAACCAAACATGTTGAAATAATTGAGTACTTGTTTTTTCTTATAACAAGATTTTCAAGTTGTTTGATACAAACCACCCATAAAGGTTGATACCACCTTGATGAAGAGTTAGAGTCATCCCTATACAAAAATCAAGATGAGAATGACATGAGGATCTCATGAGAGAAATTTAATAGTGAAATTGTAGAAGGCTTTCAAATTCTTTGATATTCTTTTGTAGTTTTGTCATAAGGGCCTTAATCTATCCCTTGTTTCCTAGGCTACCTATTGACTTCTTACCTTTTAGACTTCTTTCCCTTGAAATTTATGCTTGAGAAATTTTCTATTCCATGGATTTGTTCCTCTCCTTACTATCCATCCACATTCCAATGTCATAAAAACTCTTGGTGAAGCATTGAATAAAAACTAATAGTTGAATCTACACTAATTGCTACACTTTGTTGATTTGCCAAAATGTAGCTATCACTTGTAGATTTGGTGAGAAAGAAGATGCAAACAAGTTTGGAGGAGATGAGGAAGGACATTGACATACTCATGGACAACTTATTGGTGGTGGAGAATTTGAACAAGGAAGGTGTTGCAATGCAACACAAAACCCATCTCAAGGTGTTTTATTATCCAATGACACCTTATTATTGATTCTGACCTTCATCACTTGTATTGAACTATATATAATAGGATTATGGCACCAAAATTCATGTTGCAACTTTGGATTTCTTGTCCAACAATGATGGAATTAAAATTTGGACAATCAATGTTACATTTCACAATGCATTGCATAATAGTAACCTTGGATCTTCACCATTAAACCCTTGCTCCCTTGAAGTTTGTTATTATTTCAAAATAATTGCACCCAATTTTCAAAAAAATCATGTATGATATTAAAGGTTCAATTTTTTTTAATTATTGGATAATTACATTTGGGAATTATGTAGGTGGTAATGTTGGAAAAACAAGTGATGGTGTGTATTGATGTAGAACAAAAACAATGTCAACAAATCGCTAAATTAAGTAGTGTTCATGTTTGTTTGATCCAAGTTGCAGCTAGGAATGTATGTGCCAAACAAGTTGTCATTACTTTCTTGTTATAATGCAAATCATTTTTTTTGCTTAATCTTGATATTAAAGATTGAATAATCTATTGCACAATTGGACATTGACCCAATATGCATACATTCATTACAATCTTCAATGTGTGCCATACGGGGGGCATCATAATCTATTGCAATTTGTAATATGAATAAATTTTGTATTGTTATCTACCTTAGAGTGATAAAAAATAAAATTGTAGATGTGATCTCAATTGCAGTAGAAATAATGACAATTTCCATTATGAAAGGATTTGGAATCACACAGTTTTTTAGTTTTTCTAGTCAATACATGAGATGGAAATTATTCATAAATTAAGTTATATTTGCTGGTCATGTTCAATAGCATGCAAAATGGAAAGAAGTCAAGGACAATATAGAAATCCAAGGGAACTCTCTCAACAACTTCCAAAAAAGTGTAATTGAATTTGAGAAGGAATACAAAGAGTTCACAGTTCTCTACAAGTTGATCCGTGGCCAATGCAATAAATATGTTCAACTCTTAACGGTCTATTGCATAACCTCCCTTGTGTTTTCTTTGCAAATTTCTTAATACATACAACAAAAATGTTTTTTTTTGGGTTAAATATTGACATCTAGTGAAAGTGTTGCCATGAACCAAAGAATAAGAAAATTAAATACATGCACAAAGCCCATATGCATACAAGTCAATGTTAAGTTTAAAACTAGATTTCCACCATGCATTGTTCATTATGGTTAATGTAGATAAGAAAACTTAAAGTCCAACAAATTAATCATTGTTTCACCAAATGACATGGATTATTTATAGAATATAATTAAGTTAGAAAGCCAAATTAGTATAAAATTGATGTCAAAAATGTTTTGAAATATGTGAGGTGTGAATAGACAAGTGAGTTGACAGTTCAAGAAATCAAGGACAAGATGAAAACCTTGAACACAGAGGTGGGGCAACTCCAAAGAGAGGTTTTATATAAGGTGAAGGTCTTGAACAAGATGCACATCAACTATGTTCTCAGTGTAAAAAATCGCACTGCCTTACGAAAGGACATTGCAAATTGTGCTTCCATGGTGAAAGACAAAAAGGTTTTAGATTCACATCTTTTATTATCAAATTGAAACATGTCATCCAAAAAAATGAAAATTCAATTATTTATTCAAGGACAATGGATATGGGAATTAGGAGTTGGTTACCTTTGCATCCAAGTTTGATAGTTCATTGTTAATTGTGGGTTGACACTGTATGTAAACAGTTAGTAGTTGAAGAGTTGGAATTGGATGTGGTAAACTTGGAAATCGTAATCAATAAGGTTGAGAAAGATATGGTGAAAGCACGAAAGACATATCATTTATCATTGAAGGATAGAAACAAAGTTGGCATCTTTATTATTGACCGCAATGATGAGCTTTGCATCCTTTATGAGAGGAACAATGTCCAGGTGAAATTCACATGCCACCTATTTATATTAGTAAATTGATGTTGGTGGATTCATATTTTGTATGATTAATACCTTTGAAGTTAATTTTCATGGTTACAATGGCATATCATATGGGTTCAACCATAAATTTATAAAATGTTGGTTGATAATATATGGTGTAGTCATTTTTTTTTACATATTCCTTGAACACGTGCTTAATGAAGTGATTACCATTGAATTTAATGATGAAAAATAGGCTTTAAACTCCCACAAATTGTATATAAAAGAGGGGATGATTAAATATCCACTTAACCAAAAAATTTTAAAAATATCAAATTCCCAATTTGACCAAAAATGTAACTATCGTTTTCGTTTGGAAGATGACCATGGAATTGTGTACACCTTTAGTAGTCCTTTAAGGTGAAGGCACATATGATCACCATAGTTGAAAATTTTGGGTCTCATATATTCATATCATGTGCTTGAAGTAGATGGAGTTATTAAAGCATTCAAATGTGGAGAGTGCAAAGCGTGTGGATGAGATCAAATTGTTGAAGTTGGCATGCCAACTAGCACACAACTTTATTCTAACCCAACACAAAACCACCCCTGATCCTAAGTTTGTTTACATGGAGTTGGTTAGTCTTAGAGAACAAGTATTATTCTATGTCTCATCCATCCTCTCTTAAACAATAAACACTTCACAATTTGTTTATGAGATCTTAATAAATGAAATTAGGAGTTCTTTTGTTTGTAGGCTTAACAAGTTATTTGTTTGACTACAATTCATAACATGTTAAAGGTTCCCATATCATTTGGCATTAATATGAATAAAAATGTGTCACCATATTTTTATGTTTGAAACAAACTAAAGCTTGATTTAAAAAAGGAATGAGATTGTAACACAAATTATCAAAATTGAATTTTTCATCAATATTGTTTTTGATATTGAAAAGATAACTAAGTTCAAGGGGGGAATAATTGATGTCAAGTCATGTTTGGAAGTTGAAATGGGGACATATGAATCCATGGATTGGGGGGGAGGGGGTGAAAGATGGAGAAAACATGTCAAAATGTTTCCATATTGTCGGAGCTAATAGAGAGGCCTAGCAATTTGGAAAGGTGGCACCTTTTGCCTGGTCGAGATAATACTACTAATGAACTTACAAGAAAATCTCTTGCCATTGAAGAGTTTTTATCTACCAAGGAAGACCAAGCATATGAAAAAGATATCATTCTCGAGGAGGTTTATTTTTCCAAACTATTTTTTATCGAGCCTCATGCCATATATTTTGACAAAATCATGGAAATGAATTTTATGATCACATCAATTTTAGAAAAAGTTGTTGTCTTTTCTTTATTTGAAACCTAGGGCATGATAAATTGTTTATTTATATGTCCTAATTCAAGTTTGATGCATATTCATACTATTGGGTTTGTTTGTTTAGGTCAAGATGCTAGTAGAAGATTTGACACGAAAGGCTACCCTTGCACAACATAAAAGCATTAGAGTTGGCAAACAAATGAATTTCTACCTCTACCAAATGAATGTGGTCACACGTCAAATTACAGCCACAATTTCTGAATTGTCACTTGTTCAGGTAAGAAATGCATTTCAAATAAACATATAACAAATTTTAGGTTACTTATAACAAACCAAAAATTCTACATCACATTCATGAAAACATAATAATTTTTTTGATAAATATGCATTGTGTGATTTAATTTCAATCTCCAATTGAGATAAGGATTGAAACATGGTGTCTTTTAGATTATATTATAAAATCCATGATGCAAAATACTTTTCATTAAACCTTTATATTGATAAATAAAACATGCATGCATCTACATTTCCATTTGAAAATATATGATGGGCGACAGTTTGGATTGTGTCCAACTAATTTAGGCAAATGTGTAACATGGTAGGCAATAACAATTAGAGTGAAACAAGAAAGGGAAAGGGCACAATTGAATCTTGACAAGGCCATTATACGCCTTGAAAATGGAGAAGTAAAATCTTGAACTCTTTGATTCTTATTTGCAATTTTATCCTCTATGAATCCTTAGTTTTAAACCATGTACATGGGTTCTAACTAGGCATCACATTACATTGCTATGTTGTAAGGGAATTTGAATTTAGTGTAAATGATCTTTATGTGTAATACTTAGAGTACTTTAAGAAAGAATGTGCATATAATGATTATAATGATTCCTTTATTAGACCAAATTAAGGATAAAGGACTTATATTCATTTTGTGAATGCACTCACCTTTTTGCACAGCCACCAACAAATGATTCGAAAAAGGCTTGGAATGCACTTTGGAGACAATTTGCTATTATGCACAAATTAAATGTTATTTGTGAAGCTTTGCAACATGAGAAAGAAGAAATACCTCAAAGCAATAGGAGGCCAAGGTAGTATTTCTTTATGGTTTTTGTTTATTTCCTTTATTGTATTTATTACATTATTTCATGTGAAGAAACTACAACCTTGTAATATAGTAGTGCATTCATGTCATGCATCAATTACTAGGTTGTGCCAAGGATATTTCCCACAAATTGATAGATTAAGAAAAAATATGAATGGTCTCATTGATTAGTAACAAAAGGCACAAAAACATTTCAATATTAAATATCCTTAAATGATTCAATTGGCATATGATGTTTTTTATGCAACAAATGATGTTTAAAGCTATGTGACAATTATATAATATGATGGTGCAAAATGCACAGGCCAAATACAACAGCAGAATCAAGGCCAAATGCATACATTGCAGAACATTTGGGACTACCAAAATCATTTGGAAATAACTCTCCCTTTCGACCATTAGAGTGTGGGAACACCATTTGCCACTTTCACAAATCTCAAATGAAAGTCATTGAAGTATGACAAGTGAAGATGACAACTTTACAATTACATTAGTTGTGCATATTCCAAATGGAAGCCAATTTTGATCACAAGCAATATCTATCGATTTCATCAAAATTACATAAATGATGAACATAAAAATGTCTTTACTATTGTGATAACATCATTTCCAATGCCACATAATCAGACAAGTTCCTTGTAGTTAGACTTTGTCATTTCTTAAGGAGAAGGCTATCAATTGTGTTATCTTTAGCTTTGATTTTTATACATTGACCATCATAACCAACATCCAAAGACTTAAAGAAGCTTGAACTCAAGTAAACGAATGATTGAAAGGTGTGAATACTAATTAGGATATTTAGTACAAGTAATTTGGATGGAAATGGCTTTGGTTGGTAGAAGAATAGGGAATTCATAGGTGTTAATTCTTACAAGGATGATGGTAATTATTGAAGATAATTCAATCTTTGCTAAAAAGATCAAATTTTCATGAACTACTCCAATCTTGGATTCTTCACCCATTCCTCTTCTATGTTCACCTTTGCCCAAGCCATACCATGCATACATGCATTGAAGTTGATCTTGTTCAACTCTTTTGGCATGATACGTATATTTCCAAGCCTTTGTAATACTATCATTTCACCACTAAATTGATGTTGTAGTTGCTTCCTCATGATTGCAATTAAACTCCACGATTAGTTGGATAAGTTTTTCCTAATAGTAGTTAACCTTGTGGTTCCACAACATTATATATACTCCTATTGTGGATGTCATGTCGATGACTAAAACATTCCTTTGAAGATAAAATTGAAGCTTAAGATCTGTATCTCTACCTTCACCCACATCCCCCAATAATATTTGGGTACCTTGGGAGACAAAACAAAATGGTAGAACAAACTTGAATTAGCTTGGACATTCATAAAATCATATATAATGTTCCATGGAATGAAGCCACCATTTGTCATGTATTAGATCTAATGAAAGAAAAACCAATCATTTTGAAATTTGCAATTAAATTTAACTAATTCAAATATTGTGCACTAAAATTATAATATTTGATTAGTGTTGATGGGGTGCCTCTCACCTTATTTTGCTTTCAAATTGTGTAAGTTTTAACAAAATCTATAACTAATAACACCATATCCTTGGGCAAGACTCTTTGAACTAATGGTCTCACCATTGTGCTACATAATTATGTGTAATGAAGTTTCAAAGTGCTCTTTTGAAAAACCTCACAAATACCTTTGGGGTGCTTTAGATGGGGGGTGACCATGTTGCACTTTTGATTAGTCCTTGTTCTTGATACACTTGTTTTGACTTTTTTGTATTATTTGGTCAATCAAAATTGAATTCCTTATTTTCACTATCATGATTTGGGTTGTCTTCTTTTGGGCATAAAAAAAGTAAGTCTATTACACAAGTCCCCATCAAACATTTGTTTGTATCATTCCTAAAATTCATCTAAATTGGACATATGAATGATTGGCAAACACCTACATAATTCTTTTGTACGCAAAAGACATAACTTCACACTTCATTTAATCACCATTTCCACAGGACAAGCCCATCCTTGGGTGGTACCATTAGGAACATCACACCTTGATTTTTCAACCCATCGAACTCTAAAAAATCATAGGAAACATTTAAATGAATATTTTCATTTTTTTAATGAACATATTTATTAGGTTTCATAGATTTTGAAAACCCAATAATATAAAAAAATTGTGTATTTTGATGTTTCTAATCATTGCATTTAGAAGAAAAAAAATAGGAACGTAGTGTTTGGTTTTTTTCCTTGAATTTTTTGGTTAGGAACACAAATTTGAAACATGATTTGAGAATCTTTTTATGAATTTTTTTCCTAAGGTAAATTGAAAGTCATTCTATTTTTAGGTTTTTATTTAATTGATTAAATATGATTTAATTATGAATCTCCAAAGTTGAGGCTATCAATTTTTTAAAGGGCCGTTTTAATTAGGAATATAAAATTTTAAATTTGTAATTAAAAAAAATCTCAAATAAAATTCAAGCTATAAATTATAGCATGTAATTGATAAACATGAAAAAACTAATAATTTATAGTTGTGAAAACATTTAACGAAAAAGGCCTAGAAAAATGATATGATCATTTTTAGTTCCTTAACCATTCCTTGAGGTGGTTCCTACTGGTAGCACCCAAGGATGAGTTTCCCCCATATTCATTACCTCCAAATAGCTTCACAAATATCATAGTACCTTGGTGGCGACATAAATTAAATTATTTTTTAATATGTTGAAACTTCAAAAAACACATTTAAGGGGTAAAATTTTGAACTCTTATTGTTTTGTTCAAAGGGAAGATACTAAATAAAAATCCACTTGACCATTGATAGAATTCAACTTGTTTGAAATATATGTACTTTACAACAACTTTATTTTTTACTATCAAAATTTTCATAATTAATAACCTAAACACTAATCCATGAAACTTAAATTAAATTAATTATTTTACATTCATGTGTTGGATCCACCAAGGTACTATGATACATCCACAATATAATGAAATATTGATGTTGATGCCTTCATTTTGTTCAAACTTTGGCATATCCTTTCCATCTAAGAATGATAAACATATAATAATAGATGTTGGATCCTTTCCTTCAAGTGCCTTATATAAAAAGGTTTCAATCTCTCAAACATGCATTGTGAAATCTCAAGATTTGGATGTTTAGCCTTGAGAAAAAAGAAAAAAGAATTGTATAAGAAAAATTAAACATGTTGCCAATCAATTTGAAAGTCATGTCATTGTATGGATTAGAGAGGTATATTACTTGAATTAAAAAAAATAATACAAAGTACAAAAAACCAAGTTTTCTAGGCTTCAAGGGCACTGAGTGAACATGTCAAGTGACTTGGTATTCCCTTTTAATTCAAATCAAATGGTTTAATATTTTATCTTCTTGGTATTCACTGACAATAACATGTTGTATTCCAAATTTTGGTATTCAGAAATGAACAACATAGTCAACAAGTCTTATAATATAATTTAGTAAGTGTTGAAGGCAAGGTTTGAGATAAGGTTGGGAATATTCAATACAAGTACAAAGGCTTGATTGATAGGCAATGCAAAATACTATTTATAAATTTCCACAAATTTGGTTTTTAACATCAAAATCTCCCAAATGGACATGTTGAAAAATATAAATGCATGTATAATAGATTCTCCAATGGTGTTCTTTTGACTTTTGATTTTTAATTTCTGATTTGGTAGACATTAACATGTAAGACATGATGCCTGTACCAAACACATCTTAGTTTTGGTGGCAACTTTTACTTACATATCTATGCATATTAGAGACCCAAATTCCTCCCATTAGTCACCACTTAAAAAAAACACAACACTTGCCAATTAGTTATAAATTCATGGGACTAGCCACTTGAACTTCCCATCCTATTTCCGTCATTGCATAATTTGAAATATTCTTACCTCCATTGAGAGGGACACATAACCCCTATGCAACTTCAAAAAAATTGTTTTGTTGTAAGACATAATGGAACTTGTAGCCCATGTAAAAGACATGATGTTTGTATCAAACATGTCTTATTTTTGGTGGCAACTTTTGTTTATGTATCTATGCATGTTAGAATGCAAATTCTTGTTTGTTATCATTTAAAAAATAAATCAAGTAGATGTAAACTCATTAGACCACCCACTTGAACTTCCCACCTTATTTCCATCATTAAATTTGAGATGTTTTTAGACATCCAACACATGATCCTTATGCAACCTCAATACAATTTTTGTTGTTGTTAGACTCGATGGAACTTGGAGCCCATGTAAGACATGATGCATGTACCAAACACACCTACTTTATGGTGGCAATTTTTGTTTTTATATCTATGCATGTCCTAAACCCAACATGTTGTCAACTATCACATGTATTTAAAACACAAGATTTCAAGTAGTTGTAAACTCATTAATTAGCAACGATGCTATCTTGTGAGCTTGTGAGCATGATCATGATAGAATCTTTTTAAGAATATTTTGATGATGTGGACAACATATTATTGGAATATTCCTTGCCACATATGCTAGAATATAAAATGACATGGCAAAATGTTTTGCCATGTGGACATGTTTGAAATGAAAATGGATGAAATTCATCTTAGAAGACTGTGTTCGATGAAAATTCCCAAATTAACTTTTTTTGGGGTAAATGTTTATCCTTAAAACTATAATTTGTTCATTCTCTAAAGTTTATTGAATAATATATTAATGATCCTTAGAGGGTTGAATGTCATGTAAAAGACTATACTTGGACAAGACATTCAAAACATTCAGGTGATATTTTGTCACTAAATTACAAAATATGCATATTTTCATTCTTTAACAAGACACAAGTAACATGACACATGACAAAAATAATGCCTTGGTAGAAGAGAAATGTAATCAAACTATCTAAGCTAATATGCAAAAACAAAAACCAATGCCCAGTGGGCACTCCATTTACAGAAATGAAAATAATTTTAAATTCATTATTTATGTTTCAAAAAATGCCAGAGAAATTTTGCATCACATACAAATATTTCATATCTATTAACTACCTCCAAATGTACTTTGTGAAAATCCCTTTATCCCATGTTGTACAACTCAACAATAACATTCCAATTATTTTAGAAATATCACCTTAGCATGATTCGTTAGGCACTGCATTTCATTCCAACTCCATGTCGGGAAATGAATGAAAGGTTTTGTTTAGCCACAATACATCACATTTTGTAGGGAAATAGAGGTTTTTGTGATGCACCCACTTCCCTTGACTACCCAAAGAACCTACCATCAATTGTGTGAAATCAACACAAATGCAACTAGGGAAATTTCCAATTGTCACCACATATTATTTTGTGCTAGGAGGTGGATTAGAGCTAATGATGTAAATATGTCCATAACTTGGTGGAGGAACTTCAATAAATGGCAAAACAACACCTTCCAAAGTTCATCCAACCTCCCACCTATTTGTTTGTTGCGTTGAAAACTTGAGCGTTGTTATTCACCAAATAAGCTTGTTATTGTGAGTTTTTGGCCAAGCTTTAGGATTTGCATGTTGGTTATGAAAAGTTGTACTTTCATTCACAAATAGGGTTTGAGGAACACATTTGCGCGTTTCACACGAGACAAATCATGCCTCTTACAAAACTATCACCAAGTCAATCAAGTCAATCCCAACTTGCACTGGCCACATTGATGGGACAAGTGGCTTATCGACATAATACTTCCTTCCAATTCCTCTAACAAAACAAATCAAATCATCTGCACAAAAATAGAACTTGTGATGGATTGGTGTAAACCCTTTCAAATTAAGCCACAAACCATCGTAACAAGGATTAGGTATGCCACAAATTGTTTTTCTAGCTATGATTCTAGCATCGTAATGTTTCATGGAATCTTTTTTAATTATAAGGCAATGAGTATTTAATGATGGTGGGCACCTCTTAATTCTCCAAACACCATCCCCACACACATGCTTTTGAACCTTTAATCCTTGAAAAGTCAAAACAAATGGCTCACCCTTGGCAATCCCACTGGATTTGCCAACATCAATATTTGAGCCAACAAAGCCATTTGACATTGTGTTAATTCTCAGTCAAAATAAATTCACATGATCATGCTTGTATGAATTGCCCTGTAACCATGGGGCTATGTCAACCCTTTGTTTTGTGGATTCAAAACCTTCTTAACCCTCCAAATGAGGTATCCTATTAGTGAAGGAAGACTCATTGGTGTATTTAACGATGGTGTTGGCCATTTGCGACGGGTCACCATATTGGCTTGTTCGTCATGGTTTCAATTCATCCTTACTAGGACCTTCTCCACATCTTCCACCATTCAAATATACCTTGTAAGATGCACTTTGTTTGAAGTTGCAATGAAAAGGCATTAGGCACTTTTCCCAAACTGTTATAGCTAAATATTGTGGACTATTTTAGAGAGGTTACAAGTCAACATGTTGGCAAACTCCTTTAGGTTGAACCTTTGTAAACATTTTCAAAGGAAAACAAATCATATATTGGAGTCATGAAAATGATTAAATAACTTCACAAATAATCACAAATAAAGTCAAGGTGTTTGACATGTAACATGAAGCCCCCCCATTGTCTAACACATAAATGCCATAAACACAACCAATTATTGAACTTGTGAATTGCCCTTTTGGCTGTAACCCTTGAAGAAAACCACCAAGATTGAATTGTTGCATATCAAACATTTGCTTCTTCCAAAGATGTTACGTTCTTGTATTTGAAACACAAGGCCTTGTGTCATTTTTGTAATTCCAACATAATCACCTATTTTTGTGTTTATCAAGCATTTGAGTCCAATGGAACGAGTAAGTTTGTTCCTTATCAACCATCTTCATAAAGGCATCTTCAAAACTATACACAATACAAACAACATTCCAATTAGCTTGTGCATTATCTGCTATGAACCCCTTGAAATTGGGGTTTGCAAGACCAAACCTAAACATCACCTGGTTCAATTTTCTCCACATGACACACTAAACTTTTGTGGATTCAGATTGCATGTCGCAAATTACAATGGTGAACACTTTGTAGGACATAAGGTCATAAACATGACAAGCCATGGTTGTCCATTCCTGAACATGTTTGACATGATTAAACATCAACTAATAATTTTGAAAATCACCACCAGGTTACATGCACCTCACCAAATCAACCTTGCATATTAGCCCATAAAGTGACATTTAAAAAAGAAACACCTTTTGCCCATCCATTTGTCTAGGGAAACAACTATCTTAAATGTAATCATAAGGATTTTTCAACTTCAGAAAAAATATGTTATCCATGGGGCCTTGAATACTAGCACCGTGCTTAAAGGATGTAATGAGGTTCCAAATGTTGGGAGAACAGAAGAGTTGGAACTTGTCCATCACCTTGTCAAGTTTTTCACCTTAAAGAATTTCCACAAGTCCTTCACCATTCTCATCGAACAAATGATGTGCCAAGAATGCTTTATTGGAATTCAAGGCAATTTCAAAGATTTTGGTGTCAAGGATACGAAAAACTTGACCTTTTACCAAAACCAACTCATAGGTAGGCAAACATCTTCATCAAAAGAATCATTGAGATCAATAAAAGTTGACGAAGGGAAATGTGAAGATGAAACCAATGCTTCCTACTTCACAACAAAAGCCTCAAAAGCCACATTCACCACAAATGCAATTGTCCTTGGGTGAGGATTGTGCCTCGAGAACATTGTATCAAGTTGTTGTCAACAATCTTATACCTCCCTACCTTGACATCCCAATGGACCCCATTAGGATTTGAAACAAACTCCTGGTATATTGAATTTTTGACAAGATTATTGTGATCATAAGCATCATCTCTTGAAACATGAATAGAACCACGCTAAAAACTAGACATATACAACAAACATTTTTCCATGACTTTCGCATTCCTATAATCATCAACTAAGATTTTAAGATCAACCTTGCCTTCACTATAAATCATAGAGTATAGATTGTTAGAAAGAAAAGTAGAAGAGTACAAAATTAAGAAGATGACAATGGAGTTTTTCAAACTACACATTGATAACTCAATTCACCACCACAAACATTGAACATGTTGAAGAATGTCATGAGAAGAAGCAAGGAAAAGGGAAGAAGGTGAATTTTTAAAATTCTAGTGAGAATTAACCATATTTGCTATGTGTGGGATCCCTAGAATCCTTCGTAAGGTTGTCCATAGACCATTCCAAAAATAATTTTAGAAATAATTGTGTCATTTTCAAGCCTATCTACTACATTTCTTTCTTAATAAATACTTCCCTCTCTTCGTAACTTTTTAAAGGACTATTTTTTATCTTTCTTGAAAAATATTTCCATTTTATTGTTATTTCATTTTGTTTCCCTATCCATCGACACTTGTCTTTTCATCTACATTATATAAAGTCATTACTAGTGCGTAGCATTGCATAGATTTTTTTAAAAATATGGATATTGTCACAACATAGGGTTTATCACTAAAGTGACCCATGCATTGTGAACAATAGCAAAACAAAAATTGAAAAAAAACAATTATCAAAAAATGACAAATAGGTTGGAACAAAGGAATTCATAAATGCACATTTAATTGGTTATGTTTAATGATTAAGGTATGACATTGTTCAAGAACCAATAAGATGTTAGTGCAAACATTGCAAATTAAAATCTTCTAAATTAATGTGTTATGAAAATGGTAAGTTTATGTGGTCATTGTGTAAGTAACAAGGGCAAAACCCAATTTGTACACACACTACCACCAAAGTGGGGTGCAATTTACTAGCTTAAATCACTATGGGACTTTAAAAGTGAAATAACCTCATTGCATTTTATTGATTTCACCATAATGAATGTTATTTCACTATATTATCACTATGTAAACATCATGTTTCATTAATAGTTAACATAATCCATTATTACAATTTATTATAATAAATAGGTTTATTTCTATGTTAAAAAAAAGTTTATATCTATGTTATATTATGATATACCCTATATTATTTAAAGTTATTTTAACTTATATTTTATGTTATTATAGGCTATTATAAATTATTGTACCTTAAATTATTATATGTTATTTTACCTTAAGGTATCTTAACTAGTTTATTATAAGCTTTTAAGTTATTATAAATTAAATTATTCAACTAACTTTAGGGTATATTTTAAATTATTTTATTTTAAATTAATATATGTTATTTCAAGTTATACTTTAAGTTATTCCAAGTCATTCTACTTTATGTTGCTATAAATTATTTTATCCTAAGTATAATAACTTAAAATAATTTAAAACAAAATATAAGGACCCAAGGTAAAAATAACTTAGAATAAAAAACAATAACCTATGAAAAATAATTTTAAATACCCTACAATATAATAACTACCAATAGCCCATAACCTATAACATAGAATATCAAACAATAATTTATAATACAATAGTCATTAATAGTTATAATATAACATATAATAATCAACAATAATTTATAATACAATAACCATTAATAAAATAACCATAAATAACCACCAATAAAATAACCACCAATGGCTTACAACGGAATAATCACCAATAGCCATTAATAAATTAACCACCAATAGTCATTAATATAATACCAATTAATAATCACCAATATCCACCAATGGAATAGCCACCAATAGCCATCAATATAATAACCATTAATAAACACTAATATCCACCAATAGAATAACCACCAATAACCATTGATATAATAGCCACCAATAGCCATTAATAGAATAGCCACTAATAGCCATTAATAGAATAGCCACCAATAGCCATGAATAGAATAACCACCAATAGCCATGAATAGAATAACCACCAATAGCCATGAATAGAATAGCCACCAATAGCCATGAATAGAATAACCACCAATAGCCATGAATAGAATAACCACCAATAGCCATGAATATAATAGCCACCAATAGCCATGAATATAATAGCCACCAATAGCCATGAATAGAATAGGCACCAATAGCCATGAATAGAATAGCCACCAATAGCCATGAATAGAATAGCCACCAATAGCCATGAATAGAATAGCTACCAATAGCCATGAATAGAATAGCCACCAATAGCCATGAATAGAATAGGCACCAATAGCCATGAATAGAATAGCTACCAATAGCCATGAATAGAATAGGCACCAATAGCCATGAATAGAATAGCTACCAATAGCCATGAATAGAATAGCCACCAATAGCCATGAATAGAATAGCTACCAATAGCCATGAAT
>Ga0116230_10000888_pt1 | contig 27202 bp, 26 predicted proteins | sample S1TSphfallax_3_FD_88678 | JGI IMG/M metagenome (GOLD analysis project Ga0116230, IMG submission 88678) | Host-associated microbial communities from peat moss isolated from Minnesota, USA - S1T2_Fd - Sphagnum fallax MG | ecosystem: Host-associated > Plants > Peat moss > Unclassified | place... | reverse complement strand
GCGACGGCGGCGTCGCCGAAAGAAGTTCTGCATCAGGGCGAAGTTGCTCTGTATAAGCATGATTACGCGACCGCCGAGTCGGCGGCGCGGAGCGTGCTCAGCACCGCCCCGCACAGCCCGCAGGCGTATATGGCGCAATACCTGCTGGCGCAGTCACTGGCTGGCGAACATCGCCCGCAGGACGCCGCGATCGCCTATGACGATGTGTATAACCGGGACCGCACCGGAACGGAGGCCCCGCAAGCGCTGCTCGGGCTCGCCAATGCGCTGGCGGACATCAACCAGGATCAGGCAGCCTGCTCGACGCTCGACTCGTTGAACAGCCAGTTCCCGACGCCGCCGGCCGGGATGACTGACCGGATCGCGGCCGTTAGTCGTAAGGCGCATTGTGGTTAAGGAAGCGCTACTTTTTTGAAAAAAAGTAGCAAAAAACTTTTGCGTCTTGGCGCATGGGCTTTGGCGCCATCACAGCCCATGGACCCAGTTAATAAAGTTTTTTTGCTACTTTTTGTTCACAAAAAGTAGTGCTTCCTCCCCTAAACCTTTCCGATCTTCTACCCCCCGGCGTTGCCAACCTAGCCGTCGCCGTCTCGGGCGGCGCCGACAGCATGGCGCTGGCCCTCCTCGCGCAGGCATGGGCCCTGCCCCGCGGCGGCAGCGTCATGGCCTACATCATCGATCACGGCCTGCGCGCGGGTTCCGCAAGCGAAGCGGCGGTGACGGCCTCCCGGCTTGCGGCGCGCGGCATCGGCAGCCGGGTGATCCCGCTGGCCGGCTTCAGGCCTGGGGCCGGCTTGCAGGCATCCGCCCGGGCGGCACGGCATGACGCGCTGGCGGCGGCGGCCAGTGGCGACGGCCGGCTTTTTCTGTTGCTTGGCCATCACGCGGGCGACCAGGCCGAAACGTCGGCGATGCGTGCGGCGCGCGGGGCGCGGGGGCTGGAGGGCATGGCGGCGTGGCGGGCGGCGCATCGGGTCGTTCTGCTCCGGCCTTTGCTCGCCGTCCCGCCAGCGGATTTGCGGGCGTATCTGCGCGCGGCGGGTGTCGCGTGGTTCGAGGATCCGTCCAACGCGATGACGCGGTTCGAGCGTGTGCGGGTCAGGCTGGCGGCGGCGGGGCGGCCGCCTGAGAGCGACGAGGCGCGCCGGGCCCGCGAGCTGGAAGCGGCGGCGTTTTTGGCCGGCCATGCGACGTTTTCACCGGCCGGCTACGCGGTGCTGGACGCGCCGAGCGCGCCTGCCGCGGCGTTGGGCGCGTTGCTGCGGGTGATCGCGGGGGCGCAATACGCGCCGGCGCTGGACAAGGTCGCGGCCCTCGCGGCGGCGCTGCGTCCGGCCACACTCGGCGGCGTGCGGATCACGCAAGCGGGCCGACTCGGTCCGGGCTGGCTGCTGACCCGCGAGCCGGCCGCCTGCCGGCCTGGTGTACCAGCGCACGCAGGTGTGATGTGGGACCGCAGGTTCCGGCTGGAGGCAGCGCCCCCGCGGGGCGGCATGGTGGCAGCACTCGGCGCCGATGCGGCAAGGTTTCGCGATGTGGATGATCTGCCCTCTATTGTTCGGCGCGCGCAGCCTTGTCTGCGCGCGGCGGATGGGGCTGTGGTCTTTCCTGTCGTTGCGCGGTTTATGCCACCGCAGCCCGCCACATCCCTCCCATTCTTTAACCGGGGGCAATTAAGTTGTGCTGGGATGGGAAATCGGTGCAAGATGACCATCTGACCTTAGAATTGTGACCGTCGCATGATGATGGCGGGTGTTTTTGAAAGAACTGGACAAGGCTAGATGAACAATCTTGGTCGAAATATCGCGCTCTGGGTCGTCGTTGCTCTGTTTCTCGTTGTGCTCTTCAACGTGTTTCAGCCGTCGACGTCCTCCAACAGCGCCACCCCCGTCGCGTATTCGAGCTTTCTCGATGACGTGAACAACGGCCAGGTTTCCGACGTGACGATTGCCGGCCACGACATCACCGGCACCACGAAGGATGGCAAGACATTCGAGACCTATTCGCCTGACGACCCGTCGCTGGTCGGCAAGCTGATCGCGGCGAACGTGCATGTGGATGCCAAGCCCGAGGGCGATTCCATGAACCCGTTCCTGAAAGTGCTGATCTCCTGGGCGCCGATGCTGCTGCTGATCGGCGTGTGGGTCTTCTTCATGCGCCAGATGCAGTCGGGCGGCGGCCGGGCCATGGGCTTTGGCAAATCGCGCGCGCGGTTGCTGACCGAGAAGCAGGGGCGGATCACCTTCGAGGATGTCGCCGGCATCGATGAGGCGAAGAGCGAGCTCCAGGAGATCGTCGAGTTCCTGCGCGACCCGCAGAAATTCCAGCGCCTTGGCGGCAAAATCCCGAAGGGTTGCTTGCTCGTGGGCCCCCCCGGCACCGGCAAGACGCTGCTCGCCCGCGCCATCGCGGGCGAGGCCAACGTGCCGTTCTTCACGATTTCCGGTTCGGACTTTGTTGAGATGTTCGTGGGCGTCGGCGCCTCGCGCGTTCGTGACATGTTCGAGCAGGGCAAGAAAAACGCGCCCTGCATTATCTTCATCGATGAGATCGACGCGGTCGGCCGGCACCGTGGTGCGGGCCTCGGCGGCGGCAATGACGAGCGCGAGCAGACGCTCAACCAGATGCTGGTCGAAATGGACGGGTTTGAGTCCAACGAGGGCGTCATCCTGATCGCGGCGACCAACCGGCCGGACGTGCTGGACCCCGCACTCCTGCGTCCCGGCCGGTTCGACCGCCAGGTGGTCGTGCCGAATCCCGACGTGATGGGCCGCGAGAAGATCCTGAAAGTGCACATGCGCAAGGTGCCGCTCGCCTCCGACGTCGACCCGAAGACGATCGCCCGCGGCACGCCCGGATTCTCCGGCGCGGACCTCGCCAACCTCGTGAACGAGGCGGCCCTGCTGGCGGCCCGCATTGGCAAGCGCGTGGTGGCCATGGCGGAATTCGAGCACGCCAAGGACAAGGTCATGATGGGGGCGGAACGGCGCTCGCTCGTGATGTCCGACGACGAGAAGCGCATGACCGCGTATCACGAAGGCGGGCATGCGATCTGCTCGATCACGCTGCCCGAGTGCGATCCGGTGCATAAGGCGACCATCATCCCGCGCGGGCGCGCACTCGGCATGGTCATGTCCCTGCCGGAAGGCGACCGGTACTCGACCAGCAAGGCCAAGCTGCTGCAACAGCTGATCATGGCGATGGGCGGCCGCGCCGCCGAGGAAATCGTCTTTGGCCCGGACAAGGTCTCGAACGGCGCCTCCGGCGACATCAAGACCGCGACGGACATGACCCGCCGAATGGTCACCGAATGGGGCATGTCCGAGAAACTCGGCATGATATCCTACGGCGATAACGGGCAGGAAGTCTTCCTCGGCCACTCGGTGACGCAGAACAAGAACGTCTCGGAAGCCACCGCGCGCGAAATCGATAACGAAATCAAGGTCGTCATCGATCACGCCTATGCGGAAGCCAAGCGGATTCTGACCGAGCGCCGCGCCGACCTCGAGTCGCTCGCCAAAGGGCTGCTGGAATACGAAACCCTGTCGGGCGATGAGATCCAGGCCGTGCTCCGTGGCGAGAAAATCATCCGGAAGGTGGTGGACGAACCGATGGCTGACCAGCGCCGCGCCTCGGTCCCTACAGCATCGCCGCGGCCCGATCTGCCGGGCGGCTTGGGGCCGGTACCGGCGCCGGGCTGACTTTTAAGGCAATGAAGAGCTATTGTTTGTGTGCAAGAAGTAGCAAAAACACTTTATGAATCTGGGGCATGGGCGGTGGTGAGTTTGACGCCCATGCCCCAGCATAAAGGTTTTTGGGACTTATTCCCTATCCCTTGAAAACCTGCCTCTCCGGCATCCCGCAATCATCCGGCGCCTTCGCGCCCGCAAACCTCGCCGAAATCCACGCGGTCACCTGTGGCGTTGCCTTGGTCGCAATCGAGAGATGATCCACGCCGGGATACTTCTGGAAATCAACCACCTCGTGCTGCGCGCAGATTTGCTGGACGTAGCTCTCGTTCCAGTGCGGCTCGACGGTCGGGTCGTTCAGGCCCTGCACGATCAGCAGCGGTCCGCCGGGGGGCGCCTGGCCGGGTGAGTTGCTGTTGAACAGGTCAGGCCAAGGCGGGGTCGAGCCGGGCGGGTGGCTGAGGAAGACCGGGTTCAGGTTGCTGGCGGTGGTGATCGCCACGATCGCCTGGCCGAGGCTGTTGATGCAGGTGGCGGCGACCTTGTGCACGGTCGGCACGGCGCTGGGGTCGACGATGGTGGTGATCGGCACGCCGTATGTTTGCGACCAGGTGTCGTAGATATAGGCGCCGAGCAGGCGGCCTGAGGTGCTGTGGAAGGGCGCCGATAGTTCGCCGTAGACTTCGCTCGGCGGTGCGGCGGCGGCGATGCCGACGAGGTGCAGGCTGGGCGCGTAGGCGGCCGCGAGCTGGCCCGCGAACAACGCCGCCTGGCCGCCCTGGCTGTGGCCCCAGAGTGCGAAATTGCCCGAGAGGTCGGCGCCCGGCAGACGCTCCGCCGCGAGGGCGGAATCCAGCACGTCCTGCCCCTCGGCCTTGCCGATCAGATACGGGTGCACGCCGGGCGCGCCGAGGCCCTGGTAGTCGGTCGCGGCGACGACGTCGCCCGCGGCCAGGAAGTCCGCAAGCCCGGGGATGGATGACGCGAGCGTGGTGCCGCCGATGCCCCCGGCGTCGAGCGAGGGCGCGCAGCCTTGCGCGACCCCCGTGGTCGGGTGCGCCCAGGCCACGAGGTTGCGTCCGCCGGCCGGCGGCGGCGCCGTGGGGATGTAGATGACGCCCGACACCGCGACGGTGCGCCCGCTTTCGTCTTGCGAGTTGTACAGCACGCGATAGGCGGTGGCGGTCGGGATCGGGTGGTTGAAAGGCTGCACCGCAATCAGCGTGCCGTGCGGCGCGCCGGCGCTGGGCTTTTGCAGATAGAAAGCGGTGGGATCGGGGGCGCTGCAGGCAGTGAGGGCGAGAAGGCAACCGGTGAGCGGGAAAAACTTCATCAGGATTCCGGAAATTTGGATGTACGCACGTCCTCGGCATACTGGGTAAGGGCGCTCTGCAACAATGACGCGCCGTTCACATATGCGCGGGCGAAGGCTGGCGGCCGGTTAACGTTCAGCCCGAGCACGTCGTGCAGCACGAGTACCTGGCCATCCGTGCCCGGTCCGGCGCCGATGCCGATCGTCGGTACGGCGAGGCTTTCGGTGATTTCGGTGGCGAGCGGGGCGGGAATGGCTTCCATCAGGACGATGCGAGCACCCGCATCGGCGAGTGCGAGGGCATCCGCGCGCAGCATGGCGGCGGCCTCCGGGGTTTTGCCCTGGCGCCGAAACCCTCCCAGCTGGCGCACATGCTGCGGTGTCAGCCCGATATGCGCGCAGACCGGTATGGCGCGCGCCGAAAGATGCGCGACAGTTTCGACCATGGGAGCGCCGCCCTCGAGCTTGACGATGTCGGCACCCGCCTTGATCAGCCGGGCCGCACTGGCGAATGCCTGAGCGGGGTTTTCCTCATAGCTGCCGAACGGCAGATCGGCCATCAGCAGGGCCCGCTTCACGCCGCGCGCCGTGATGCGGGTGTGGTAGACCATCTGGTCGAGCGTGACGCGCATGGTGTCGGCATCCCCCGCCACCATCATGCCGAGCGAGTCGCCGACCAGGATCGCATCGAGCCCCGCCTCATCGGCCAGCCGGCCGAAGGCGTGGTCATACGCGGTGACCATGCTCATCTTGCGCCCCTCGCGTTTGGCTTTCAGCCATACCCCAAGGTCCTTGCTCATGCCTCTGCTCCGCAGGCTTGCGTTAAAATGTCGAGGGCGAAGGCGACGCTGGCGGCGCGCACCTCGTCGCGGTCGCCGGTGAAGTGCCGTGTATGGGCGATGGCACCGTCCGGTCCGGCGAGGCCGAAACAGACGGTGCCGACAGGTTTGTCCGGCGTGCCGCCACCCGGCCCCGCGATGCCGGTGACGGCGATCGCGTAATCCGCCCCGGCCGCCGCGCGCGCACCCTGCGCCATCGCCAGCGCCACCTCCTGTGACACCGCGCCGACGGTTGCGAACAGGCCCGCCGGCACGCCCAGCATTTCGGTCTTGGCCGTGTTGGCATAGGTGACGAACCCGTGGGTGAAGACCGCGGAGGCGCCGGGGATGGCGGTGATCGCGGCCGCGATCAGCCCGCCGGTGCAGCTCTCGGCGGCGGTCAGCCGGAGGCCCTTCCGGGCCGCGCGCGCGACAAGGCCGGCGGCGCTCATCGCGTCACGCTCTGCAGGAACGCCTGGGCGAGCAGCAGTATGATCGCTGCGAACAGACCCGCGATGATGTCATCGCCCATCACGCCATAGGCGTCATGCCGGGCATCCGCCCACGCGATCGGGCCCGGCTTGAAAATGTCGAACAGGCGGAACAGCACGAAGGCGGCGAGCAGGTTGAACCAGCCGATCCCGGCCAGGACCAGCAGGGGGATCATCTGGCCGGCGATCTCGTCGATCACGATCCAGCCGGGATCATCGCCCGCGGCGGGCACGGTGCTGATTGCATAGACGCCGGCGGCGATGAGGATGAGGATCGTGATCAGTAAAGCGAGGTGCCCGGCGGCGAGCAGGATGAGCACGCCGAGGACGAGGCCAGCCAGCGACCCGAAGGTGCCCGGCGCGACCGGCGCGTAGCCGATGCCAAAGCCGCTCGCGAGCGGGACCCAGAAATTCAAGGGCTCTGCATCCACGGGCTCAGCGGGTTGTTGGCCGAACCTGTCAGGTAGGCGCGGTAGATGACGATGCTCTCGGTCACGCGCTGCACATAATTGCGGGTCTCGCTAAACGGGATCTCCTCGATCCAGTCGATGATATCGGCGCTGCCGGGGTTCTTGCCAAGCTCGGGGTCGCCGTTCAAGGCGAGCCAGTTGGCGACGTTGTTCGGGCCGGCATTATAGGCGGCGATGGCGAGCGGCAGGCAGTTGCCGAATTGCTGGATCAGCCCTGCGAGATAGGTCGTCCCCAGCGCCATGTTCTGCGAGGGATCGAACAGGTCGGTATCGGGCAGGCCGCTTTGCGCGGCCGTCCGCCGTGCGGTCGCCGGCATCAGCTGCATCAGCCCCATGGCGCCCGAGCCGGAAACGGCGGTGGGATCAAAGCTGCTCTCCTGGCGCATGATGCCGTAGGCGATCGCGGGCTCAAGCGCGCCCTGCGGCGGGCTGACCGGCATCGGCCAGCCTTCCCGCACCAGCATCTGCCCGGCGATGCCCGCCGTGCGGGCGACGGCGACGGCACTCTGGGGAATGCCGAGCCCGAGGGCGAGCTTGGCGGCGAGCAGGCGCGAGCGGTCGTCGATCGCGATCTGGCCGAGCCGGTTGAGGAAAATCTGCGCGTCATGGATGTCGCCCATCTGCACCAGCAGGGCGGCGGCGCGCGGCAGCTCCATCAGCGCGAAGTTGAGGGCATCATTGGCGGTGAAGCTGGGCTCTCCCGTCGCGATGATGCGGCCGGCGAGCGCCTGCGGGCTCTCGCCAAGGGCGAGCGCCGCCAGCTGGCCGTAATATGTATCGGTGTAGTCGGCAGCCCGGGTGAAATCGGCGGTCGCCGCCGCACCGCTCTGCGCGCGGCCAAGCCAGTACCAGGCGCGCGCCTGCGTGATCACGGCGGTCGAGGCATTCGCAAGCCGGGTGAACCATGTGGCGGCTTCTTCCGGCTGTTTGAGACACCGCAAGGCGAGAAAACCCGCCAGGAAATCGCGGTCGGCGACCTGCTCGCGGGCGGTCTCGCCCACATCCGGCGGGGTTGCCGCGGTGACGACGGCGTAGGCGTCCTTCGCATCGCCCTCCGAGAGCAAGGCGCGGGCGAGGGTGTTCTGCGCCGGCCAGAACATCAGCTGCTGGCCGGCATCGGCCGCGGCTTGCGCGCCGGCGGCCTGCGCGGTCCAGAGGGCGGCGGCTGCGGTGTCATCGCCCGCCGCGTGCAGCGCCTGCGCCTGCGCAAGGAAGGGCGGCGTGATCTCGGGCAAGGTGCCGCCATAGGTGCCGGCGGCCTGCGCGGCGCGCAGGGCGAGCAACCCCTGCTCGGGCCAGTCCGGATTATCCTGGGTGAACGACTGGATTTCGTCCGCCGTGCCGCCGCCGGGGTCGAGCAGCTCGAAAAACGTCACGAGCTTGCGCATCAGCGGATCGCCGGTGGCGGCGGCCAGCGCCTGTGCCGCGCCAAAATTCCCGGACCTGACATCGGCCATGATCTGCGGCGAGGCCGGCGTCTGCGCGAGCGCGGTGGCGGGGAGGAGGGCTATGAGCAACGCAGCGAAGACTCTCATGCGAGCGCTTCTAGAGCATGATCGCGCCAGGCGCGACCTCGCGCCCGATTTTTGCCGGCCGCGCGGTTCCGGTTGCATCCTGCTTGCAGGCCATCCCTCGCAGGATTACGTCATTACCCGACAGGAGTGGATTATGTTGCACGGTTCTCTGACGGCCCTCATCACGCCGATGCGCGAAGACGCGAGCATCGACGAGGACGCCTATGCCCGGCTGATCGACTGGCAGATCGAGGAAGGCACGCAAGGCATCGTGCCGGTCGGCACCACCGGCGAATCGCCGACGCTGAGCCATGACGAACATAAGCGGGTGGTCGAGCTCGCCGTGAAATTCGCCCGCGGCCGTGTGCCGGTGGTCGCGGGGGCGGGCTCCAACTCCACCGTGGAGGCGATCGGCCTGGCGCAGCACGCGCGCGCGACCGGTGCGGACGCGGTCCTGGTGGTGACACCCTATTACAACAAGCCGACGCAGGAGGGGCTGTTCCGGCACTACATGGCGATCGCGCAGGCGGCCGATATTCCGCTCATCATCTACAACATCCCCGGCCGTTCCGTCATCGACATGTCGGTCGAGACGATGGCGCGCCTCGCCCAGGCGCATAAAAACATCATCGGGGTGAAGGACGCGACCGCGAACCTCACGCGCCCGCTGCACACCACCCGCGCCTGCGGGGCGGATTTCGTGCAGCTGTCGGGCGAGGACCACACCGCATTGTCCTACCTTGCCGCCGGCGGGCATGGGTGCATCTCGGTGACCTCCAACATCGCACCGCGCCTGTGCGCGCAGATGCAGGCGGCCTGGGCGGCGGGGGATCTGCGCACCGCGATGGCGATCCAGGCGCGGCTGCTGCCGCTGCACGACGCGATGTTCTGCGAGAGCAACCCGGGGCCGGTGAAATACGCGGCCTCGCTGCTCGGCTTTGGCACCAACACCGTGCGCTTGCCGCTCGCCGCCGTGAGCGAGGCGACCGGGGCGCGCATCCGCAGCGCTATGGTGGAAGCGGGGCTGTTGAATTGACCGAGACGCAAAAAAGCAAGTCCGGCTACATCTCCCACGGCATCGCCTCGCAAAACCGCAAAGCGCGGTTCGACTACAAAATCCTCTCGACGATCGAGGCCGGGATCGTGCTGAAGGGTGTGGAGGTGAAATCCCTGCGGCTGGGGCGCGCGACACTCAACGAGGCTTGGGCCGGAGAGCGCGACGGGGAGCTGTATCTCTTCAACGCCTATATACCCGAATACCAGAGCGGCGTGCTCTCGCGCTTTGATGTGCGGGGTGCTCGAAAGCTGCTGGTGAAAGCCAAGGAGCGCAACCAGCTCTTCGGCGCGATCGCGCGCGACGGGGCGACGGTGGTGCCGCTCGATATCCATTTCAACCAGAAGGGCCTGGCCAAGGTGACGCTTGGGATTGCCGAGGGGCGGCAGAAACACGACAAGCGGCACGCGATTGCGGCGCGGGACTGGCAGCGGGATAAGGCTAGGTTGCTTAGAAATAAGTGAAGTGAGCGCTTCTCTGTGAAACAAAAGAAGCAACAAACTCTGCTCCTGAGTGCCGCGAACCAGGCCCGATCCCGCGGCCAAATGAATCAAAATTTTGTTCAAAAGAAGTAGTGCTTACTTTCCTGAAGGGAGCTTCCCATGACCGACCACTGGAAACACAACGGCGTCCAGGTCATCCGCGCCGGCACGCTCGATCCCAATACGGCGCAGACGCCTGGCATGCATCGTGAGGCCGCGATCAACGCAGCGCGGGTGGGTGCACAGAAAATCTGGGCCGGGACGGTGGCGATCGAGGCGAATGCGAAGACGGGCGCGCATCATCACGGCGCGCTCGAGAGCGTTATCTACGTTGTGCGTGGCCACGCGCGGATGCGCTGGGGTGATGCGCTGCAATATGTGGCGGAGGCCGGGCCGGGCGATTTCATTTTCATCCCGCCTTACGTGCCGCATCAGGAAATCAACGCCTCGACCGACGAGAAACTGGAATGCGTCGTGATCCGTTCGGATAACGAGGCGGTGGTCGTGAACCTTGATATCGAACCTGCCGAGAAACCTGAGAACGTCGAGTGGATCGACCCGATCCATCGTGGGCATCATCACCACGACTGAGACCGTTCAGGGCCGGCTCATTCCTTCACGATCTTCCTGATTTTAACGAGCACGTCCTCGAACATCTGCGTCGTCAGCCGCTTCGTGTTCGTGTTGTAGCGCGACACGTGGTAGCTATTGACCAACGCGATGTCGGGCCGCGGCCAGTACACGGCGCCGTGCGTGAATTTGAAGTCACCGGGCCTGGCGCCGAGCGCGCGCAGGCTCATCAGATGCGCGACCGTCCCGAGTGTCAGGATCGCGCGCAACTTTGGCATCGCGGCGAGCTCTTCGGAGAGGAAGCGGTTGCAGGTTTTGTCCTCGTGCGGTGTGGGCAGGTTCTGCGGCGGCACGCAGCGCACCGCGTTCGTGATCCGGCAATCGTGCAGCTGCAGCCCGTCATCCGCGCGTTCCTGGTAATCGCCGGCCGCGAAATGGTATTTCTGCAAGGTCGCGTAGAGCAGCTGGCCGGCGAAATCGCCGGTGAACGGCCGCCCGGTGCGGTTGGCGCCGCGCACGCCGGGTGCGAGGCCGACGACGAGCAGCCGGGCATCGAGCGCGCCGAAGCTCGGCACCGGGGCGTTATGCCAGCCCGGTTCCTCCGCCCGGTTTTTCGCTCTGTAGGCGACCAGGCGCGGACATAGCGGGCAATCGCGTTCCGGCGTCATTCGCCGAATTCATCGCGCGCCGGCCTTGCTCGCTGTTCGGCGGCCTTGCGGGTGAACTCGGGGGCGATCTCGGCGAGTTCGATGTACTGGTCGGCTTGGCGGCGCAATTCGTCGGCGATCATCGGCGGGCTCGTTTTGATCGTGGAGACCACGGACACCCGCACGCCACGGCGCTGCACCGCTTCCACGAGGCGCCTGAAATCGGAATCACCCGAGAACAGAATGGCGTGGTCGAGCCGCGGGGCGAGCTCCAGCATGTCGATGGCGAGTTCGATATCCATATTGCCTTTGATCCGGCGGCGGCCTAGCGTATCGGTGAACTCCTTGGCCGGTTTGGTGACGAGGCTGTAGCCGTTATAGGCCAGCCAGTCGGTGAGCGGTTTGAGCGGGGAGTATTCCTCCGTTTCCAGCAGCGCGGAATAATAGTAGGCGCGTACCAAATTCAGTTTTGTTCCAAAATAATCCAGCAATCTGCGGTAGTCGATATCAAAGCCGAGGCTCCGCGTCGCAGCATAAAGATTGGCACCGTCGATAAAAAGAGCCGTACGCTCCTGCGCCGTGAACCGCATAAACTATGTCTCACTTCCACCTGTCGAATATCTAAAATAACGTATACAGAAAGTTAAAAATGTTCGATAGATGATCCTCCGTGCAAATTACGCGGCCGAATTCGGCCTTATGCTCTGGCATGGCCCATGATCCTGATCGCGCTCGGCGCTAACCTTCCTGGCCCGGATGGCGCGGCGCCGATCGACACGTGCCGTGCCGCTGTCGGCCATGTCTGCGACATCCCCGGTTTGTCGCTGGTGGCTTTGTCCGCGTGGTACCGGACGGCACCGGTCCCCCGCGGCGACCAGCCCGATTACTGCAACGGCGTGCTGCGCTTTGAGGGCGATGTCGATGGCGAGGCCCTGCTGACGATGCTGCACCAGGTGGAGGGGCGGTTTGGCCGCGTGCGGGGCGCGCCGAACGCGGCCCGCACGCTCGATCTCGACCTCATCGACCTCAACGGCGACATCCGCGACGGCACCACGCTGACATTGCCGCACCCGCGGGCGCATGAGCGGGCGTTCGTGCTGCGGCCGATCCAGGACGTGGCGCCCGGGTGGCGGCATCCGCTTTTGCGGCAGACCGTGGAGACGTTGCTGGCGGCGCTGCCGGATCAGGGGGTGCGCGTTTGGGAGTAAGTCGCTACTCCGTATGAACAAGAAGCCCTCGCGCCGGCGGCGGGCTTTGTTCATAAAGGGAGCCTTACTTGCTTTCCCGCCTGACGCGGGCTATCTCCGCCCTTCAATTTTCCTCCTGGAGCGTTTCGGATGGCCCGCGTCACCGTAGAAGACTGCGTCATGAAAGTGCCGAACCGGTTCGAGCTTGTGCTGCTCGCAGCCCAGCGCGCCCGCAATATCAGCCGTGGCGAGCAGCTCACCATCGACCGTGACAACGACAAGAACCCGGTCGTCGCCCTGCGCGAGATCGCCGAAGAGACCCTGGCCTTGCCCGAGCTCGAGCAGGACCTGGTGAAGTCGCTGTCGCGCGTGCCGGAGCCCGAGCCGGTGGACGAGGAAGTGCTGGACCTGATCCCCACCGACCAGAATATTTTTGGTCTGCAGGACGTCTCCGCCGAGGAAGAAGCCGCCGCGATGGCGGCTGAGGCCGAGGAAATGACGCCTGAAGACATCCAGGCGGCCATCGAGGCCGAGCTCGGCGGCAAGTCCCGCCGCTAGGCGCGCGCAGAATACTGTTGCTACCGGGGCAGGCGGGACTATGCTTGCTCCGTGATGGACCGTATTTTTAGACACCGCCCCGCGGCCTGCGCCCCTGAAGGCGTAATCAGCTCTCCGGTTGCCAACCCGGCCCTGAGTGGCCTGCTGTCGCGCATCGCGAGCTATGACAGCAAAACCGAGGCCGCCGTCATCGACGCCGCGTTCACCGTCGCCGAAGAGGCGCACCGCGAGCAGAAGCGCGACAACGGCGAGCCCTACATCACGCATCCGCTGGCGGTCGCCAACATTCTGGCGGGCTACCGGCTGGACGGCGCCTCCATCATTACGGCCCTGCTGCATGACGTGATCGAGGATACGCCGGTCACGCTGGCGTCGGTTCAGAAGCGGTTCGGACCGGAAGTGGCGGGGCTGGTCGACGGGGTCACCAAGCTGACCCGGCTCGAGCTGCAGTCCGACCGGACCAAGCAGGCGGAGAATTTCCGCAAGCTCGTGCTGGCGATGAGCAAGGACATCCGCGTCCTGATCGTCAAGCTCGCCGACCGGCTGCACAACATGCGCACGCTGGGGGCGGTGAGCACGCCGGCGCGGCGCCAGCGCATCGCCCGCGAGACCATGGAGATCTATGCGCCGCTGGCGGAGCGCATCGGCATGGAATCGGTCAAAACCGAGCTGCAGACGCGCGCCTTCGCCGAGCTCGACCCCGAGGCGTATGACACGATCCAGGCGCGCCTGAATTTTTTGCGCGGGCAGGGGGCCGATGTCATCGAGGAGGTCCGCCAGGAGTTGCTGCGGGTCTGCCATGCCGCCGACCTGCCGGTCGTGGACATCGCCGGGCGGGAAAAATCGCCCTACTCGATCTGGGAGAAGATGCAGCGGCGCAATGTCGCCTTCGAGCAGCTCTCCGACATCATGGCCTTCCGCATCCTCGTGCCGACGCGCGAGGCCTGCTACGTCGCGCTCGGCGCGATCCACGCGGCCTATCCTGTGATCGCGGGGCGGTTCAAGGACTATATCTCCACGCCGAAAGCGAACGGCTACCAGTCGCTGCATACCGGCGTCACGCTGCGCCATCCGCGCAACCAGAAAATCGAAATTCAGATCCGCACGGCCGATATGCAGATGGTCGCAGAAAACGGTGTCGCCGCGCATTGGCTCTACAAGCAGTCGGATGCGTCGCCCGCGGATCTGAGGCAGTTCCGCTGGGTGCAGGACCTGCTGGAAATTCTGGAAAACTCCGCCGCCCCGGATGAGTTTCTCGAGAACACCAAGCTTGAGCTGTATCAGGACCAGGTCTTCTGCTTCACGCCGAAGGGCCAGCTGATCCAGCTGCCGCGCGGCGCGACCTCGGTTGACTTTGCCTATGCGGTGCACAGCCAGATCGGCGATACCTGTGTCGGCGCCAGGATCAACGGCCGGCTGATGCCGCTGCGCTATGAATTGCAGAATGGCGACCAGGTCGAGATTCTGACGGCGCGCGGCGGGACGCCGTCGCCCGCCTGGGAGCGGTTCGTGACCACCGGCAAGGCGCGGGCGCGCATCCGGCGGTTCCTCACGCAGCAGATGCGCGAGCAGAACCGCGATGCTGGCAAATCCGCCCTCGCCAAGGCGTTCCGCCAGGAGGGCGTCGACGGCTCGGAAAAAGTGCTGGAGGCGACGGCCAGATCGCTCAAGCAGGCGAACCTCGATGATCTGTATGTCGCGGTCGGGACCGGGACGATCGGGCCGAAGGACGTGGTGCACGCGGCCTACCCGGAACTGCGCGAGGCGCGCGCGCCGCGCATGCTGCCGGCCTTCATGGGCCCGGCGCTCACCGCGCGCTCGCCGCGCAACGCGGGGACGAAAACCGATCCGCGCATGCCGCTCACCGGTCTCGTGACGGGGATGGACGTGCACTATGCCGGCTGCTGCCACCCGCTGCCGGGCGACAAGATCGTCGGCATCGTCGCGACGGGCAAGGGTGTGACCGTGCATACCAAGGACTGCGCGACGCTCGAGACCTTTGCCGCGACGCCCGAGCGGTTCATCGACATCGACTGGGACACCGGGATCCTGCAGCGGGGCGAAGCGAAGGGTCCGAATTTCATCGGCCGGGTGAGCGTGATCGCCGGCAATCATGCGGGCGCCCTGGCGGCCCTGACCAATGCGGTCGCCAAGCAGGATGGCGCCATCGCCAATCTGAAAGTCGTTCATCGCCAGCAGGATTTTTTCGAGGCGCTGGTCGATGTGGAGGTGCGCGACGTGCGCCATCTCGGGCAGGTGATCGCGGGGTTGCGCGGCGCCGCCGGGATCGCGCAGGTGGAGCGCGCGAAGACATGAGCTTGGTTGCATGATCATCGGCCAGGGCTCGGATTTGTGCGACATCCGGCGGATCGAGACGGCCCTGGAGCGATTTGGGGACCGCTTCACGCAGCGGCTGTTCTCGGCGGGCGAGCAGGCGCGGGCGGAACGGCGGCCGCTATTGCGCGCCGCCAGCTACGCGAAACGGTTCGCCGCCAAGGAGGCGTGCGCCAAGGCGCTCGGCACCGGGTTTCGCCGCGGCGTGTTCTTTGCCGACATGCATGTGGTGAACCTGCCTTCCGGCCAGCCGACGATGCAGCTCCATGGCGGCGCGCTGGCGCGGCTGCATGCTTTGACGCCGGCTGGGTATACCGCGGCGATCTCGCTCTCGCTGACTGATGAGCATCCCTACGCGTTCGCGAGCGTGATCATATCCGGCTTACCATTAACCGCCGATTAAGGATCTTCCCCTAGACTGGTTATGCATCAAATTTAAAGCTTTTTTGAACTTTTAGCGTTTAAACGCTATTCTTTCAGACAGCGTTATTAGTTTGAACTGGTAATCTGCGGGGCGCGAAGATGACGTTCATGCTAGGGGCGATTGCCTATATTGCGATGGCGTTTGCGGCGATCGCGTTGTTTTCCGCGACCGGCACGACAGGGTCGCGGCGCGGTCCACGGTTTCTCATCCTGGGTGTGCTGATCACCGGGGCCGGTCTCCAGGTGGTTATGCTGCTGGCGCCGGCGCTTGGCCTGGCCCCCGCGATGGCGGGGCTGCAGATACTGGCCGCCAGTTGTTTGCTGGCTGTGCCTGTGAGTTTCTGGCCACTGGTCGAGCGGGTTCGGCGCGGCCAGCTGCATGTTGTCAACCGCCGGCTGATGGCGCGGGTCGAGCGGGCGGAGCGGGATGCGGCGGCGGCCCGCAACTGGCTGAACCTGGCGGAGGAGGCCGGCCATGTCGGGCACTGGCAGTTCTTCGTCGATGGCAACCGGATGGTCTGGTCGGACGAGGTGTTTCGCATCCACGGGCTCTGGCGGGAACATTACAAGCCGCGGCTCGACACGGCGCTGGCGGCCCTGCATCCGGCGGATGGCAAACGTGTGGGCGAGCTGTTGCAGGATTCGATCACGCGGGGGGCAAAGTTCGAAGTGGCGGCGCGGCTGCGGCGGCCGGACGGCGAGCTCCGCCATGTCATCCTGCGCGGCGGCCCGCAATTAGGTGAAGGCGACATCATCGACTCTGTCGCTGGCGTGCTGGTGGACGTGACCGAGCCGACGCGCGCCGTCACGCGCATGTTGCCCGGAGGGGCGGCGCGCGATCTGCCGCTTGAAGATAATCTCACGGGTCTTGCCGACCGGCAGCAATTCGATCTTAGCCTCGGCTACGAATTCAAGCGCGCGGTGCGCAGCCGCAAGCCGCTCGGCCTCGTGGTGCTCGACATCGATCGTTTCCGGGCCTTCAACGATCATTACGGCGCGCTCGAGGGCGATGCCTGTCTGCGGCAGATCGCCCAGGCCGTGCAGGCGGTGCCGCGGCGCACGGGTGACGTGGTCGCGCGCTATAGCGGGGCCGAGATCGCGGTACTGCTCCCGCTGGCGGACGCCGCCGGCGCCCTGCGTGTCGCCGCCACAATCCTCGAAGCCGTGCGCGCGCTGGGGCTGCCGAACATCACCGATCCCACAGGTGCTGTCACGGTCAGCTGCGGTGCTGCCGCCTTTATCGGTATGGACGATCTCTATAACCCGCTGGAACTGACCCGCCGCGCCGCGCGCGCGCTCGGCGATGCGAAAGCCGCTGGTGGCAACCGCGTCTGTTCGTTCAACGCTCCCGCATTCCTGGAAACGCTCGGCGCGCGTTAGACGCGCATTAATCAAGCGCCATGTACGGTGAGCTTGCAGAACGGGAGCACACCATGGGCATGTCGAGCAGTGGCTTTTCCGAAGCCGTGAGCGCCTTGGCATTCGGCATGGCGTTTGTCGCCATGCTGGGCTTATTTCGTGCCCGCGAGGCAGTGGCCTTTGGCGGCTGGCGCTGGGTCCTGCTCGCAGCGCTGGCAGGCGAGGCGAGCTTGCACGCAACCCTGATTGATGGCCCGTGGCCTCGGCTGAGCGGCGCGACGATGGTGCTCGCCGCCATCTTGCAGCTGGTCATCGCGGTTGCCCTGTTTCCGCTGCTCGCCGGCATCGTTCAAAAATTGCAGCGCGAGCGCGCCGGCGTCTGGCGCGACCGCATCGAGCGCGCCGCCGCCGCCCGCGCGCAGGCTGAAACCTGGCTCCAGCTCGCCCAGCAGGTCGCGCATTTCGGCCATTGGCGCTTCGACATGGCAGCCGAAGCGTTCGAGTGGTCGAACGATGTCTACCGGATCCACGGCCTCGAGCCTGACGACATCGACCTCAGCCTCGAGGCGGTGCTCGCGTTGTTTCACGCCGAGGACCGCACGACCGTGGCCAGCAACCTCAACGTCGTCGTCGTGGAAGGCGGCAGCTTCGAGGTCGCCGTCCGCCTCCGCCGCCCGGACTCCGAGCTGCGCCACGTCGTGATGCGCGGCACCCGGCTGCAGGACGACGTGGTCGGCGTGCTGGTCGATGTTACCAATCAGAAAATCACGGAAGCGCGCATGCGCGAGGCGAACGCCGTCGCCCTGCAGGCCAATGCCGCCCTGAAGGAAATGACCCTGGAGGACAGCCTGACCGGGCTTGCCAACCGCCGGCAGTTCGACCAGAGCCTCGTGCACGAATTCAAGCGGGCGGTGCGCACCAGCCTGCCGCTCGGCCTGGTGCTGATCGATATCGACCAGTTCCGCTCCTTTAATGAATTATACGGCCAGATGGCGGGGGATGCCTGCCTGCGCCGGGTAGCCCAGGCCGTCCGCAATGTGCCGCGCCGCACCGGCGACCTCATCGCGCGCTTCAGCGGCGAAGAAATTGCCGTGCTGCTGCCCCTGGCCGATGAGCAGGGCACCGAACGTGTCGCCCAGATCATCCTCGCCGCCATACAGGCGCTCAAAATCACCCATGAGGCGAGCGAGAGCGGCTTCGTGACCATCAGTTGCGGGGCGGCCGCCTTCATCGGCCTCGCCGAGCTGAACAATCCGCTGGAGCTCGTGCGGCGGGCGGACCAGGCGCTCTACAGAGCCAAAAGCGAAGGCGGTGATAGGCTGGTTCGCTATGAGCCCGGGCTGCATGCAGATGAGCGGGGGTCTTACCCCCTGCCCGCGGAGCTTAAAATTGATCGGATGCTTTAGGTAAGGGAAAGGAAGCGCTACTTTTTTGAAAAAAAGTAGCAAAAAACTTTTAAAACTCTGGGCCGCAGGTAGTAATGCGGCCATAGCCTGGAACCCGGGTAACAGTGTTTTTGCTACTTTTTGTTCGCCAAAATGGTCTGACGAGCTACTTCCCGCTACCGCTCGCCGAAGGGCCGTTAGGCTGCCCAGCCCCGTGTTTCTTCGTCGCCGACATCTTGGACACCATCTTCGTGTGGTGCAGCTTCATCGGTTTGGAATGATCAGCGTGCGACGTCGTCAAACCGGGACGCGCGGTACTCATCGTGCCCGAACCGTTATCGGTGTGGGTCGCGGCCGTCTGTGCGGCAGCCACGCTCGCGGAGGCAAGGCCCGCCGCCACGACCAAAACAAACATAGACTTCATTCGAATCTCCTGATGAAAACGCTCATGTCGCACAGATGGGCGGAACGTTTAGGCTGGCCAGTCACATTGCTGGAGGTGACGAGAAATTATAGCGCCGGTTACAGCGATTGATCTTGTTCACCGGGCACGCGATATCTGCCGAATTGCAAGAGGAGTGTTGATGAGCGAGACCCATTTTTATGAGCCGTCATCGGGCCACGGCCTTGCCCATGACCCCTTCAACGCGATCGTCGGGCCACGGCCCATCGGCTGGGTGTCAACGCAAGGCGCCGATGGCACCGTCAATCTCGCGCCCTACAGTTTTTTCAATGCGTTCAACTACACGCCGCCGATCATCGGTTTCTCGAGCACCGGCGCCAAGGACTCGCTGCGCAATGCGCAGGAAACGGGCGAATTCGTGTGGAACCTTGCCACCCGCGCGTTGGCCGAGCCGATGAACGCCTCCTGCGCCGCCGTGCCTTACGGTGTCGATGAGTTCGAAATCGCCGGTTTGGGCAAACTCCCGTCCCGGCTGGTGAAACCGCCACGGGTCGCCGGCAGCCCGGTGCACTTCGAATGCAAGGTCGCCGATATCATCCAGCTGAAAGGCTATCGCGGCGCGCTGGCGCAGACCTGGCTGGTGCTCGGCGAGGTGATCGGCGTGCACATCGATACCAAACTGCTGAAGGATGGGGTGTTCGATACGTTCGGCGCTGCCATCATTCTGCGCGCCGGCGGGCCGTCGGCTTATGCCGAGATTGGACCTGAGAGCCGGTTTGATATGATGCGACCGCGGTAAGTAAGAACTATATTTGTGAACAAAAATTAGCAAAAAACTCCATAGTGTCGCGCCACGGGCTCCGATGCTGCAAAGCCCATAGCCCAAAGTTAAAAAAGTTTTTTGCTACTTTTTTTCAAAAAAGTAGCGCTTCCTTAAACGCCCGACGATACTGCGTGCAGCGCAGGATAGTCCGTATACCCTGTCGCCCCATGGGCATAGAACGTGTCGGGCTGCGGCTCGTTCAGGGTCTCGCCATTCGCGAAGCGCTCGACCAGGTCCGGGTTCGCGATGAACAGCTTGCCCCAGGCGACAGCGTCCGCCTCGTCGTCCGCCATCACCTGCTGCGCCATCTGCAGCGTGAAACCCTCGTTCACGATGAACACCCCGCCAAACGCCCGCCGCAATTGGGGGCTGATCCAGTCGTCGGCCTTGTGCTCGCGCGTGCAGATGAAAGCGATGCCGCGCTCGCCCAGCTCACGCGCGACGTAGGTGAACGTGCCGAGCCGGTCGGAATCGCCCATCGAATGCGCATCCATCCGTGGGGCGAGATGCATCCCCACCTGCCCAGGCTCCCATACCGAGGTGCAGGCGTCCGTCACCTCGAGCATCAGCCGCGCGCGGTTGACGAGCGAGCCGCCATACTCGTCGGCGCGCTGGTTCGAGCCGTCCTGCAGAAACTGGTCCAGCAGGTAGCCGTTGGCGCCGTGGATCTCGACGCCATCGAACCCCGCCATCTGTGCGTTCATCGCCGCCTTGCGATAGGCCTCCACCACGCCGGGGATTTCCTCGGTCGCGAGCGCCCGGGGCACCGGGTATTCCTGCTTGGGCCGCACCAGGCTGACATAGCCTTGCGCCGCGATCGCGCTTGGAGCCACCGGCGGCTCGTTGTTGAGGAACACCGGGGAGGAGATGCGCCCGACATGCCAGAGCTGGGCAAAAATGCGCCCGCCGGCGCCATGCACCGCCTTCGTCACCGCTTTCCACCCTTGCACCTGCTCGGCCGACCACAGGCCCGGCGTATTCGCGTAGCCCACACCCATCGGGGTGACGGAAATCGCCTCCGAGATGATCAGCCCAGCACTGGCGCGCTGGCGATAGTATTCGGCCATAAGCTCGTTGGGCACCCGAGCCTCGCCGGCGCGCGCGCGGGTGAGGGGGGCCATGATGATGCGGTTCGGCAGGGTCAGATCCCCCAGAACCAGCGGATCAAAAAGAGTGGGCATGGGTCAGCATCTCCGTGATGTATGGGGATGGTGAATATCGGGGGAGGGGCGGGGGGGCAAGGTAAGGAGTTTGAAGAAGGCAAGCGCTTCTTTTTTGAAAAAAGAAGCAAAAAATTTTTGGAATGGAGCAGGGGCGGTGGGCTGGCATGGATTAAGTTGCGGCGTCCTTAAAGCGTCGCCGTTAGTTAAGGCTTGGCCCCTGACGGCTCCACCACGCACAACGATAACCGGCCTATTCTAACGGAGCCGGTGGTGAGTATAACGATCCTCCACAACATCACATAGATCGCAACGGTCATTAGACATTGCAGCTCTTGCGGAACAGGGGTCGGCTGGGGGCAGGTCGGTGTAGCCCTGTTTGGCACCAGGCAGTCTGGCGTCCGCTGGAATACCGGGTCGGCTTCCGTCGCAATTGCAAGAAACAAGGGATAAAGGGCTCCGTACCATTCGAGATGGTCGTGTTGGATTCACCATGGGCTTGCTCCACGCGGTACCGTTCGTGAAACGCCCAAGTCCCCAACCAACAAAAGTTTTTGGTTCTCTTTTTCAAAAAAGAACCGCTTTCTCGCTAACTTATGCGCGGCGTACTCCGCCCCGAGCGCGTGATCACCACCACCCCATCCCCCGCCTCGATCCGCGTCGCGGGGTCCGGCCGGGTCAGTGTCTCGCCGGTTTTGCGGTTCACGCCGATCACGAACAGCGCGCCTGTCGCGTCGTGTTCGATCGCCTCGATCGTTGCACCGGCGAGCCGGCTGTCGGCGGCGACGGGCAGAACTTCGAGTTCGAGGCCGAGCGTGCGCAGGCCCACGCCGAGGCCGCGCATGCGATCGGAACTTTCCGAATGTATGGAGCTTTGCGGGTAGAGGATCAGCTGGGCGATCCGTTCGGCACCGATATGCGCGGGCTCGACGACCGAGTTCGCACCCGCCTGCAGCAGCTTGCTCTTGGTGCTGGCGGCCTCGCCGCGGGCGATGATTTCGAGGTGCTTGTTGAGGTTGCGCGCCGACAGGGTGATAAAGACATTGGCGGCGTCGTTCGGCACCACGGTCGCGAGTGCGCGGGCGCGCTGCACGCCGACCGCTTCCAGCACGCCTTCGTCGGTTGCATCGCCCTTCCAGGTCGCGTAGCCGCGCGCCGTCGCCTCGCCGTGTCGCGCCTCGTTCAGCTCGACGATGACGAAGGCGATCCCGCCCGCTGTGAGCTCCTCGGCCAGCATCTGACCGATGCGGCCATACCCGCAGATGATCACGTGCCCGGTCATCTGCCCGATCTGCGTCTTCAACCTTTTGCTCCCCAGCAATTGCTGAATTTGTGCGATGGTAATGAATTGCACGAGCGCGCCGGTGAGGAAAATAACGCCGGTGCAGCCCAGGATGATGGTGGTGATCGTGATCGCGCGCAGGTCGAGCGTGTTGACCGGGTGCACCTCGCCATAGCCGACGGTGAAGACGGTGATGATGACGAAGTAGAAGGCATCGCCCCAGCTCCAGCCATCTGCGACGTAGGCGAGCGTGGCGCCGGCGATGATGAGCGCCATGTAGGTGAGGCCGCCGATGAGGTTGCGCCAGGGGCCCAGGCGATTCATGGGCAGGAACGCGCTACTTTTTTAAAAAAAACCAGAAAAAAGCTGTTATGCGCTGGGCTGGAGGCGCGGAGGGCTCCGCGTCTCCGGCCCAGCAAAGTAAAGTTTTTTTGCTTCTTTTTGTTCACAAAAAGAAGCGCTTACTTAAAACGTTAAGCCCGTTCGCCAATCGCCACATAATCCCGCGACGGCGCGCCGGTATAAATCTGCCGCGGCCGGCCGATGCGCTGCTGCGGGTCCTCGATCATTTCCATCCACTGGCTGATCCAGCCGACGGTACGGGCGAGGGCGAAGATGGGCGTGAACATCGTGGTCGGGAAGCCCATCGCCTTGAGGATGATGCCCGAGTAGAAATCGACGTTCGGGTAGAGTTTGCGCTCAACGAAATAGTCGTCCTCGAGGGCGATTTTTTCGAGCTCCATCGCAAGGTCGAGCATCGGCTCGTCTTTGATGCCGAGCTCGCCCAGCACCTCGTAGCAGGTGCGCTGCATGATTTTGGCGCGCGGGTCGTAGTTTTTGTACACGCGGTGGCCGAAACCCATGAGCTTGGTGTGGCTGTTCTTGTCCTTCACCTGGCGGATGAATTCGGGGATGTTGTCCTTGTGGCCGATCTCGGCCAGCATTTTCAGCACCGCCTCGTTGGCGCCGCCATGCGCGGGGCCCCAGAGCGAGGCGATGCCGGCGGCGATGCAGGCGAACGGGTTGGCGCCGGTCGAGCCCGCGAGCCGCACGGTCGAGGTCGATGCGTTCTGCTCGTGGTCGGCGTGCAGGATGAAGATGCGGTCCATGGCGCGCGCCAGGATCGGGTTCTGCTTGTAGGGCTCGGCCGGGACGGCGTGGAACATATGCAGGAAGTTCTCCGCATAGTTCAGGTCGTTGCGGGGATATACCAGCGGCTGGCCGACATTGTACTTATGCGCCCAGGCGGTGATGGTGGGGATTTTCGCGATCATGCGGTAAGCGCTGATCTCGCGCTGCTTGGGATCGTGAATGTCGATGCTGTCGGGGTAGAAGGCGGACATGGCGCCGACGACTGAGCAGAGCATCGCCATCGGGTGAGCGTCGCGCCGGAAACCATCCCAGAAGCGGCGGATCTGCTCGTGCAGCATGGTGTGCATGGTCACGCCATGCGTGAACTCCTTGAGCTCGGCCTCTTTCGGCAGGCTGCCGAAGAGCAGGAGGTAGGCGACCTCGAGGAAGGTGGAGTGCTCGGCGAGCTGTTCGATCGGGTAGCCGCGGTAGAGCAGGATACCGGCATCGCCGTCGATATAGGTGATGGAGCTTTCGCAGGAGGCGGTGGCGCCGTAGCTCGGGTCAAAGGTGAAGATGCCGAGCTCGGACTGGATTTTGCGGATATCGGCGCAAGCGGGGCCGAGCGAGCCGGTCAGCAGGGGCAAGGTCGCGGTCTTGCCGTCGAGCGTCAGCGTCGCCGTCCCGGCCTGCTTGCTAGTGGCGGTGTGAGGCATGCGGATTCACCTTCTCTGTGCGTTTTTGGGAGGTCATCGAGGATAGATAAGCGTGACACGTCCTGAATGAAGACAGGGTTATTAAAACATAGGTCGCCTGTAAAGTCTGCCTTCGCGCCTGCAGCATGGGCCGCTCAGACAACATCGTCCGGCTGTACGAAACGCTGCAGCGCGGTCGCACCCGGCCCGAGGCGCCGCCAGGGCGTGGTGACGAGAAATTCAGCGAGCGAGGCCGTCGGGTAGCCGGCGCCGAGCCTCGCCAGTTCGGGCCGGGGGCTGGGCGCGCCGGTGAGCGCCAAGGCGAGTTCGTGCAGCCCCGGGTTATGGCCGATGACCAGGGCGCTGCGCACCGTCTCCGATAGTTCACGCAGGATGTCGATCAGCTGCTGGCGCGTCGCCATGTAGAGGGCGGGCAGCGTGTCGACATTGGGCCACTCGTCCCATACCGCGGCCGCCTCCAGGGCTGCGAACGTCTCCTGCGTCCGCTTGGCGGAGGAGACGAGAACGACGTCCGGCGCCAGGCCGGATTTGCGCATGGCCCGGCCAATCGTGGTCGCGGCATCCCGCCCCCCGCCGGTCAGCGGCCGGTCGTGGTCTGAGCCGCCGGGCAGTTCGGCGGCGGCCTTGGCGTGGCGGAGCAGGATCAGCTGATGCATAACAATGTTGTGCCATGGCGCTATGTGAATGTCGCCCCTATCTAAGCGGCCGATCGGTTCACCGATAGCATAATGCCGATCGGTTTATCGATAGTCTGGTGAAGACGAGAGGGGATAGAATGCAGCGACGGCGGTTTTTGGTCAGCACGGGGGCAGTGGCGATGGCGGGGCCCGTTTTAGCCGAAGCGCTGCCGGTTCCGCCGGGTAACAGGATCGCCTTCAAGGTGTTCCGCAACGGCGCCGCTGTCGGCGAGCACGTTATGACCTTCCGTCAGACGGATGATGGCCTCGCAGTCGATACGAATTTCGAATTCATCGTAACACTCGCCTCGATCCCGGTGTACCGCTACACGCTGACCGCGACCGAGCTCTGGTCGGGCGGTGTTTTTCAGAGTGTCGCAAGCAAGGTCAATAACAACGGCACGATGCTCGAAGTGCATGCCAAAAAAACCGCCGCCGGCTACGATGTCGTCGACATCAATCATAACGATCCGTCACAGAGCTACCCTGAATATACCGCGCCGCCGGATACGATGCCGCTGACATACTGGAACAAGGCGATGCTGAACGGCAGCGTATTGAATATCGACACCGCGCATAGCTACGAGGTGATCGTGAATTCGCCGGGTTGGAACAAACTGCCGACGGCATCCGGCGGCAGCCTGGTGGCGCAGCGTTTCGACGTGACCGGCAAGCTGCATCTCTCGGTCTGGTACGACCAGGCGGGCCAATGGTCCGGTTTGCAGTTCAGCCTGCGCGGCAACTGGAACTACGAAAAAATCACGTGAGCGCGCTCCGGGTTGTCCTCGGCGACCAGCTCTCCCGGCGGCTCACCGCGCTCTCGGATTGCGCGCCGGGCGACGTGGTGCTGATGGCAGAGGCCCTGGGCGAGTGCACCTACGTGCCGCATCACCCGCAGAAAATCGCCCTGGTCCTCTCGGCGATGCGGCATTTTGCCGCCGAGCTGGAGGCCGAGGGCATCAACGTACGCTATGTGCGGCTGGATGATCCCGCCAACACGCAGACGCTCGCCGGTGAAATTCGCCGGGCGGTGAGCGAGCTTGGGCTGAAGGAGGTCATCGCCACCGAAGGCAGCGAGTACCGGGTGCGCGAGGACATCGCTGCCGTACCGGGAATTGAAATTCGCGCGGATGAGCGGTTCTGCACGCCGCCCGGTTTTTTCGCGCGCTGGGCCCGCGGCAAGACAACGCTGCGGATGGAGTTTTTCTACCGCGAGATGCGCCGGCTGCACGGCATCCTCATGGAGGGCGACAACCCGGCCGGTGCGAAGTGGAATTTTGATGCTGAAAACCGCAAGCGGCTGCCGAAAACCGTCCGTCCGCCGGCGCCTAAACGCTTTCCCCCCGATGAGATCACGCATGAGGTGCTGGCCCTCGTCGCCGCCCGGTTCTCCGGGCATTACGGCGCGCTGAAGGGCTTTGACTATCCGGTGACGGCGCGCGACGCGGCCGCCGGTTTCAAGGATTTCATCGCGCATCGTCTCGCCGGATTCGGCGACTGGCAGGACGCGATGGCGGCGTCCACGCCCTTTATGTTTCACAGCCTGGTCTCCGCTCCGCTCAATCTCGGCCTGCTCGACCCGCTGATCCTGTGCCGCGAGGCCGAGGCCGCCTATCAGGATGGCCGCGTCAAGCTGAACGCCGCCGAGGGGTTCATCCGGCAGATCCTCGGCTGGCGCGAATTCGTTAACGGCATCTACTGGCTGCACATGCCCGATTACGCGTCGAAAAATGCGCTCGGCGCGACGCGCGCGCTCCCGGCTTTTTACTGGACCGGGCGGACGCGGATGCGCTGCATGGCCGATGCGATCGGGCAGACCCTCAAGCACGCCTATGCGCATCACATCCAGCGGCTGATGATCACCGGCAACTTCGCCCTCCTCGCGGCCCTGCATCCCGACCAGGTGGATGAATGGTACCTCGCGGTGTATGCCGATGCCTATCAATGGGTGGAGATGCCCAACACCAGGGGCATGGCGCTGCACGCGGATGGCGGGATCGTGGGCTCGAAGCCCTATGCGGCGTCGGGCGCCTATATCAACCGGATGAGCGACTATTGCGGCGGTTGCCACTATGATGTGGGGGACGCGGTTGGCGAGCGGGGCTGCCCGTTCAACGCGCTGTACTGGGATTTCATCGCGCGCCACGAGGCGTTGTTCGAACACAATCCGCGCATGGCGATGCCGTTGCGCGGCTGGCGGGCCATGGCCCCGGTAAAGCAGAGCGCGCTGCGGAGTCGGGCGGCGACCATACTCCATAAAGTAGAACAGGGCGGAGATGACCTATGAACCATAAAATTCCAACACCTGCTGACGGCATCGCCTGGGTGACCGGTGCATCCAGCGGCATCGGCCGAGAGATCGCGGTCCAGCTCGCCGATGCGGGCTGGACCGTGGCCGTATCCGCGCGGCGCGAGGCCGAGCTCGCCAGCCTGGCCGAGACCCATCCGGGCCGCATCATCGCGGCTCCCCTGGACATCACCGATGAAGCGGCGGTGCGCGCGGCGTTCGCGATGATCGAGCAGACCGCGGGCCGGCCCGTGGTCCGTGCGATCCTGAACGCCGGCACCTACCTGCGCGACACGGCGCCGAGTTTCGATGTCGGGCGATTCAAGACGCAGGTCGACGTCAACCTGGTCGGAACGGCGCATTGCCTGGCGGTTTTGCTGCCCGGCATGTTGGCCGCTAAACGCGGGCAGATCGGCGTGGTCGGCTCGCTCGCCGGGCTCGCCGGATTGCCGGGGGCGGTGACCTACAGCACGACCAAGGCCGGGCTGCT
>Ga0116230_10000884_pt1 | contig 27268 bp, 29 predicted proteins | sample S1TSphfallax_3_FD_88678 | JGI IMG/M metagenome (GOLD analysis project Ga0116230, IMG submission 88678) | Host-associated microbial communities from peat moss isolated from Minnesota, USA - S1T2_Fd - Sphagnum fallax MG | ecosystem: Host-associated > Plants > Peat moss > Unclassified | place... | reverse complement strand
GTTTTGTCTATGAACAAGTTAAGGTTGCCGCCGCGATCAATCATATAGACAGTAAGGCCGTTGCCATCGAGGCCTCCGTATTCGGCGAGATAGTAGGCGTAGGATTGCGCGGGCGCAGTGGTGGTGAGAGTCAGGGTGGTGGGGCTGGTGACTGCGTCGACTGTGTAGGCGGTTCCGTTTATATAGATGGTTGAGCCGGAGGCGATGCCGGGAAACTTGATGCCGGCGGGGGCGCCTGCTGTTTCAGGGATCGTCCAGGTAACGAGATTTGTGCCGTCAGTGTTGACGTAGCCGGTGCGCGCGTATTTGATGAGGAGCTGGCCGTTGCCGGCGTTGGAGGCGATGACGGATACGCTGCTGTTGGAAAAGCTTGCCCAATTGAAGCCGTTGACGTTGGTGACGAAGTAATCGACGACCTGGTCAGCATCGTCGCCCACGGTGTACTCGTCCGTCACCCAGTCAAATGCGGTGTCGTTAATGACCAGTGTCAGGCGGTCGTATATAGTGCAGCCGGCGCTTCCGGTGGTGATGGTAACGGTTCCTTGCGCGACCGTGTAATCCCCGCTGACAAGTGTGGCGTGGTCAAAGAGAACGACCTGGGCGGTGGTTCCGTCCCACTGGATGACGTCAAGCTGGGACCAATCGATCCAGGAGTATTTGGCTGAATCGAGCGGCTGGAGGCCTTGGTAGGCGACGTCGAAGCTGAGGACCATGCCGGAGAGGCTGGGGTCGGGGAGGTAGCGGACGGAGTAGTGCTCGAAGATGTTGTCGGCGTCGTAGATGACGAGGACGCAGAAGTCGGCCATGTCGCGGTAGACGCCGCTGACGCTGAAGCTGGAGGCGGTGGTGTTGTAAAGAGCGGCGGCGGCTCCGGCACCGTCGAAGCCACGGAGGTAGATGGTGCGGTTGGGCTGAAATTTTTGAATTTGTTCGGTGCTCATTGGCTGAGTTTTCCCTGTTTCAGGGTGAAGGAGGGCGAACGGGGAAGGGGGCGAGATTAGGGGTAAGTTGTTGATTGCGCGGGGGAAGAAATATTTTTGCAGAGCGGAAATGGCTGGGGTTGGGGGTTTTTGTGGGTTTTCAGGCAGGGGCTTGCGGCGGAAGAGCTATTGGGGCGGATTTCGGGTGAAACGACCGGAATAAAGGCGAAACGAGGGCAAAACTGAGGCAAAGAAAAGAAGAATAGAATTTGTTAAGTGTATGCATTTAAAGGGTTAACCTACTTTCAAATCGTAATTTCGTGTTTTTTTTGCGATCAGGATTGTTTGCGGCGCAGTTTGATTCACAACGATATGGTAAGACCGCGCGAAAATCGGGGTGCTTGAGAATTGGGGCAAGTGATTGGATGCAAATTGGTTAGAGAATTTTCTAAAAGCGGGACTGGCTCAGGTCCCGGTCAGGCGTCCCAAAGGAGCTTGAGCGAGAAGGCTTCCTGGTAAGCAGGGAATTTGCGGTCATTGCCCACCAGGATCATGTCTTCGTGGAGAGCCTGAGCGATTAAGAGCCTGTCGAATGGATCGGTGTGTTTTGCGATTACGGGGAGGGAGCGAAGCCTATCCAGATGCGTTTGTTTGATGGGCAACAGCTCTGCCCGGAGCAGCCGGATGGTTTGCAGGAGCTGATCATAGTCGATGCCAAAGCTTTGCCGGTTCTGCTTCAGCAGGAACTCCCATGGACTCACAATGCTTACTCAGATTATGTCGCCTTCACGGACGCGCTGAATCAGTGTTTGCGGAACTTCGTTATGTGCCCAAAAAATTACGGGCTGCGGGTAGAACAAGAGAGGGGCGCGAGCTTTCACAAAAGGCCCATGTCGCGCAGCACGGCGTCCGTTCCGGACTTTTTCCACTTGGCGGTTCCAAACCCTTTGGGCAGATTCGATTTGCCTCTTAGCCAGCCGAGTCCGCGATCGGAAAGGGGTGCTTTTGCGTCGCTGACCGGAACAAGTTCGACCATTCGTTCTCCGCGGTTAGTTACAAAGATGCGTTCTCCGGAGCGGGCCTGGTCTATCAGGGATGACAGGTTATTCTTGGCTTCTTTGATTCCGATTTCCATGGAGGTAGCTACTGTTGTAGCTTGTGGCTGCGACCGCTTCGTTCGGCGAATAGCATGTTGGTCCTTAAAAGACTAGCGATTTGGTCATTGGAACGGGTCGTCGAACTTTGCCTTCTTGGCGGCTTGGTCGGGTGGGGATTGTTGCTCAGTTCCGGCGAGAAGCAGTTAACGTGGCAAGCCTCGCTTAAAAGCTTTTGGGTTTTCGGGCTTGCCGTTGCATTTGTCCTGTTCATCCACGGTTACTAAGTGACGACTGGGCTCTTCGGCGTTGTGTGGCGAAGCGCCAACAGTTGGCTGTATTCGACAATCACATCAGCGCTCTTTGCGGCTCACATCCACTTCGCGTTTATGCGCGCATCATCGGATTTTACTGGCGAAGTGCGATGGATTGAGTTTCCGTTCGTCTTGGGAGATGCGGGAATCGTTTTCGTCTGCTCTCTCTATGGGAGCTTCGCACTGCACCGATGGACAAAGGATATTTCGGACGGCAATACATATCTGTCCGCGTTCGGCATCGCAGTCTTGGTATTTGTGTTGGCTAATGCCGCGAATTTCCTGCGCCCTGCTGCCGGCGACCTTGCCTTTAGGAGGTACGGTTTACCCTTCGCTTTTTACCGCGAAGGCGGATACATAAAGGAAATGGGTGTGGCGACCTAGCGAGTTCGCGTGGCGGGGAATGGCAGCGGACGCGGCAATTTTTGCGGTTGTCGTCCTGCTCCTTGGCAGAGTTTTGCAGATCGTTCGGGCGCGATGATCGCTGCGGAGCGCCACGAGGGCGGATTGGCTGCGGTATGGTCTTCGGACTACGAAAGCAGGCTGCAAGGACGACAGCAGCTAGTACCCGATCTTGTACGTAGCGCGCAGTCTGCGCAGTTCTCCCAAGTCACGGTTCAGGATGTCTCGCGCCCGGCCGTCCATGGGATTTTTGTTGAGTATGCTTTGCAAATCGTCAATGCCGTGGTCCAGTTTGCCCTTGTCGAAATGGCCCATGTGCATTTTTTCGGCGAACTGGGACAGATGGGTCATGGCGTTGTCGTAGCGCTCCATTTCACGCGGGTTGTAGGTGTTATGAGCGGAGATGGCTTTCAGATCGGCTATGGCCTGGTTGGCGGGCCAGCTTTGTTCGTGTTCGTTAGGATAAGGCCGCTGGGCGGTTGCAAGAGTTGCGCCCAGCAAGAGAGTGGATAAGGCGACAGCGAGTGAAGTTTTGTTCGGCATACGTCGGACTAGACGCAGCAGGCGGGCGGTTGTGTACTGCATGACAAGATTTTAAGATGACCGCTTTTTCATCTATTTCAGGACATTCAATTCGACATAAGACGGTGCCTGGCGGGTGCGGTAGATGCGCTCGGTGGCGGGGACGAATTGATCGGGCGCGGCGGTGGGAATGTTTACGAAGGTCTGGGGATTGCGGTCGGTGAGCGGGAACCAGGAGCTTTGCATTTGCAGCATAATGCGGTGCCCCTTCTGAAAGCAATGGAAGGCGTCGGGCATGGTGAAGCGGATTTTTTCGGCGATGCCGGGCTGGAAGGGCGCGGGATTTTCGAAGCTGTTGCGGAACTTGCCGCGGAAGGGTTCGCCGCGCACCAGTTGCTGATAGCCGGCGAGTTTGCCGGGCGCGTCGTCGGGGTAAACGTCGATGAGCTTGACATCGAAATCGGAGTCGGTGCCGGTGGTGGAGACGAAGAGGGTGGGTGAGATGGGGCCGGCGATGGTGAGTTCTTCGGTAAGCGGATCGGTGACGTAGGTCAGGATGTCTTTGCGGCCGGAGAGGAAGCGCTGGTCGGCGTCCATGTAATCGATGGGCATGCTGGTGGTGGGCTTGGCGTAGAAGGGGACGGGATTGCTGGGGTCGCTTTCATAGCTGTCCGCGCCGAAGCCTTCGCTGGGCGGCTGGAAGCGGAGCGCGCCTTTGTCGTGGAGATAGAGTTTGGCGGGGGCGGCGCTGGCAGGAGGCCAGGAGGGGAACGAATGCCAAACGTTTTTTCCGGTTTCAAAGACGACGGCTTTGGCGAGTTTCGGGCTGGGCGCGTCTTTCAGGTAGTGGCGGAAGAAGGATAACTCGATTTCGTTGCGGAAGAAGACGGCGGTGTCGGTGTTGAAGGTGAGATCGCCGAGTTTTTCGCCGCTGGTTCTGCGCCAGGCACCGTGCGACCAGGGGCCCATGACCAGGTGGAGGTCGACATTCGGCGAGGTCTTGTTGATAGCTTGGAAAGTCTTGAGAGTTCCGGATAAGTCTTCGGCGTCGAACCAGCCTCCGACCACGAGCACGGCGGGTTTCACGTTTTTGAGGTGAGTCAGCAGGTTGCGCGGCTTCCAAAAGCTGTCATAGGTGGGATGCAGGTAGACGTCGGTCCAGTAGGGGTTCTTGAAGAGCAGGTATTGCTTATCGGAGTTAGCCAGCGCGCCCATTTGCAGATAGAACTGGTAGCCGTCCTTGGTGCCGTAATCGAACTCGGGATGCTTTTCGGGAAAAGCTGGATTTTTCTGTTTGCCGAAGCCGGTGTAGAAGCTGAAATTGGCGATCAGGAAGAGCGCGCCGTTGTGGTAGGCGTCGTCGCCCAGAAAGAGGTCGGCCATGGGGGCTTGCGGCGAGGCGGCGACTAAGGCGGGATGAGAGCGAACCAGGGCGCAGGAGGTGTAGAAGCCGTTGTAGGAGATTCCGTAGATGCCGGCTTTGCCATTGTTATTGGGGATGTTTTTTAGCAGCCAGTCGATGGTGTCGTAGGTGTCGGTGGATTCGTCTGTGTCTCTGGGGCCGCTGAGCTTGTCCTTGAGGATGGGCATGTCGACAAAGACGCCTTCTGATTGGTAGCGGCCGCGGACGTCCTGGAGGACGAAGATGAATTTGTCGGCGACGAATTGGGGCGAGGGGCCGAGGTGTTCGGGGAAGGCATTCGGCCCGTAGGGAGCGATGCCGTAAGGAGTGCGGGTGAGGAGGAGCGGGTATTTCTCGGTCTTGTCTTTGGGCGAGTAGACGATGGTGAAGAGATTGACGCCGTCGCGCATGGGGATGCGGAATTCGGATTTGTCGTAGGCAAGGGGAAGGTCGGGCGGGTCTGCGGAGAAAAGAGCGGGGGCGAGCAGTGCGGCGAGCAGCGTGAGGCGGAGGGAAGTTAACACTTACATTAAGTTACATGGCGGGCGGGTTCGTTACAGGGTGGGTTTGGTATCCTTCGGCCATCCGCTATGTCTTATGAGCCGCACGCTGACGTGGATTTTGTTCGCGATACCTCCGCTGAGGCATTGTCGGTGTTCCGCGAGACCCAGCGCAGGCGGACCTGCGGGCAGAAGCTAGCGGACGTTTTCGACCTGAGCGAAGGCTTGTTTGAGATGGTAAAGGCCGGGATGCGGCTTCGCTATCCGGCGGCGGACGAGCAGGAGGTGTTTCTGCGCGCGGTGGCGAGCCGGGTGCCGCGTGAGTTGATGATCCGGGCTTATGGCTGGGATCCTGCTTTGCATGAGTAGCCTGCGTGAGGCGGCAGTTGCGCTTTTCCAAAAGCTGGACCGGCTTGGCATTGCTTACGCCATAGGCGGAAGCTTCGCGAGTTCTGTCCATGGCGTGGCCCGCGCCACGCAGGATATCGACGTGGTGATTGATTTGCAGGCCAAGCAAGTCAAGGATTTTTGCAATGCGATTAGCGCCGAGTTTTATGTCGACGAAGGGGCGGTGGCCGAGGCGGTGACACGAGGAAGATCGTTTAACGTGATTCACTTTGAAGCCGGCCTCAAGATCGACTTATTCGTGGCGTCGCGGCACCCGCTTGGATCAGACCAATTAGCGCATAGCCGGCCGGAAGCAACGGCAATCCTGGGTGGTGAGCCTATCGAGGTAAGCGTCATTTCGGCCGCGGATATCTTGCTTGCCAAGCTCCTTTGGTACCGGGAAGGAGGAGAGGTTTCTGAAAGGCAGTGGAACGATATTTTTAACTTGGTTCTGACGCAGGGTGACCGGCTTCCTCGCGATTACCTGACGCTTCAGGCCAAGCGGCTTGGAGTAAGCGACTTGCTTGTTCGCTTGCTTTCTTGAACAGAGCTATACTGGCAAAGAAAAAGCGAACTTGTGGGGAACTTAGACGATCAGTTAGCCAGTTTGCGGCAGCGCATCGCGCTGATCGATGCCAAGTATGCGGATGCCGCGCCGGTGGTTCGGCCTCGGCGGTGCCGGATTGAGGAATGGGCGGACGGCGCAGTGGTGGAGAACGAGTTTGGGGCGCATTATCAGGCGGAGCGCTTGTTTGCCGGGCATCAGCCGCATGGGTCGGCCGATGTGGGCGCGCTTTGTGAGTTGCCCGACACGCTTTTGGATGTGTTGAGCGACGGCGAGATAAGCGGCGTTTCGCCGGAGCGGTGGGCGTTTCTGGACACAGAGACGACGGGGCTGGCGGGCGGGAGCGGGACTTATCCGTTCTTGATTGGCGTGGGGCGGATTACGCGCGACGGGTTTCGCGTGAGGCAGTTTTTTATGCGCGAGTTTGCGGAGGAGCGGAGCCAGTTGGCGGCGCTGGAATCGCATCTGCGCGAGTTTGAGGTGCTGATCACTTACAACGGCAAGAGTTATGATCAGCCGCTGCTGGAGACGCGCTTTCGCATGAACCGGACGAAGCCGCCATTTGGGCGCATGCGGCATCTGGATCTGCTGCATGGGGCGCGGCGGCTGTGGAAGCTGCGGCTGGAAAGCTGCAAACTGATTCAACTGGAGCAGCAGATTCTGGGCGTGCAGCGCGAAGGCGATTTGCCGGGGCACTTGATTCCGTTTGTGTATTTTGATTATTTGCGCGACCAGGAAGCGGCCCGGCTGGTTCCCATTTTTCACCACAACGCGATTGATATTTTGACGCTGGCTTGCCTGACCGCGATTGTTCCGGCGGCGTTTCGGCACACGGAGCGCGTGACGCGGGGCGAGGAATTGGCGGGGATTGCGCGCTGGCTGATGAATTCGGGCGAGTTCGCGGAGGCGCTGGAGGTGATGCAGCGGGCGGTGGATGCGGGATTGCCGGACCGGCTGTTGTTTCGCGCGCTTTGGGATGTGGCGTGCCTTGAAAAGAAGCTGGGGCTGGAGGCGCTGCGGACATGGAAAGAGCTGGCCGGGTGCCGGAATGAATATCGGGTTTGCGCGCTGGAGGAGTTAGCCAAGCATTACGAACATAAGGAGCCGAATTATGCGCTGGCTTTGCAGTTTACTTTGCAGGCGCTGAGTTTGGAGAGCAGCGAGGAGTTACTTCGGCGGCGGGAGAGACTGGAGAAGAAATGCGCTAAGAAGACTTTATTTCCGTCCAATAGCGGTCGCGCAGGCGCTGTGCGGCTTGGGGCAGCGGGCGAAACCATTCTCCTTTCGCCATCACTTCCGGGGCGGGAAACAGAATAGGATTTTCGCGCAGGGCTGGCGACAGCAGGGCGCGGGCGGCGGCGTTGGTGGTTCCGGCTCGGAGTTCGGTGGCGATGGCAGCGGCCACTGGCGGCCGCAGAAGATAGTTCAGGAATTTGTGGGCCAGGTCGGCGTGATCGCTTTCGCGCAGAATGGCGCAGTTGTCGGCATAGAGCGCGAAGCCTTCGCTGGGATAAGCGAAGCGGAGTTTGGGCGCGTTCTCCATGGCTTGCGCGGCCACTTGGCCCCACATCTGGGCCACTAAGACATCGCCGGCCACCACCTGGTCTTTCACTTCTTCATTCAGGTAGGCGCGCAGCAGCGGTTTTTGCTTTTCAGCCAGGTCGCGCGAGGCTTTTAGCTCGGCAGGATCTCCGGAATTGATGGAATGTTTTTCGCGCTTGAGACAAGCGCCGAAGACTTCGGCGGGATCGTCCAGCATGGTCACTCGGCGGTTGTAGGAGTTAGTCCAAAGGGCGGACCAGGAGAGCGGCGCGGGGTCCGCTTCCGATGAGTATAAGATGCCGGTGCCGCTGTGCATGTAAGGGATGGAGACGGCGAGATGCGGGTCCCATTCGGGTGACTGGAAGAGGGGGTCGAGATTTCCGAGATTGGGCAGCTTGGCGTGATCCAGAGGCAGAAGGAGCGCTAACTCGCGCATGGGCTGGATGAAGCTGTTGGAGGGAAAAACGACGTCCCAGCCGGAGTTGCCGCTCATGACTTTGGCGAGCATTTCCTCGGCGCTGCTATAAGTGGCGTAACGCACGCGGCAATGGAATTCGTTTTCAAAATTGGAGATGGTGTTGGCGGCAACGTAGCTTTCCCAGTTATAAACATTGAGGCGCGGGAGGCCCATGCGAAAGCAGCCAGCAGTGACGCCGGCAACCCCCAGAAGAAAGACACGGCGATTCATTGCGTTTTTCGCTCCAGACGCCCGGCCAGAAGAATGAGAGTGCCCAGGCCGCAGGTGATGAGCATGGAGAGCGCGTTGATGTCGGGGCTGACGCCTTTGCGCGCCAAGCCGTAGATGATCATGGGCAGGGTTTCGGAGTTGACGCCGGCCACCAGGCTTGTGATGACGTAATCGTCAAAGGAGACGGTGAAACACAGAAGCGCAGCTGCCAGGATTCCCGGCATGATGATGGGGATGGTGATGAGCTTGAAAACCTGCCATTCGTCCGCGCCGAGATCCAGGGCGGCCTCTTCTAATGTTGTGTCGAAAGCGCGCAGGCGAGCCAGTATGACGATGACGACATAGGCGAGTGAGAACGAAATGTGGGCCAGGATGACGGTGGGCATTCCCAGGTGGAGATGGAGAAAGCGGAAGATCCACTGAAACAGCACCAGAAGCGAGACTCCGGTGACAATTTCGGGCGTGAGCAGGGATAAATAGAAGGACTGCATCAGCCAAGGCACGCGTTTTTTCCAGAGCGCGTAGGCGGCCAGGGTGCCGAACGAAGTGGCAAAAATGGTGGCGACGGTGGCGATGAGGAAGCTGTTAATGGCGCCTTCGGCCAGGGCGGAATTCTGGAAGACGGCGGCGTACCAGTGGAAGGTGAAGCCTTGCCAGACGGAGAGCTTGGATGAGTTGAAGCTGAAGACGGCGAGCACGGCCAGCGGGGCGTAGAGGAAGAGATAGGCAAGCGCGGTGTAGAGTTCAAGAAAGCGCCTCATCATATTAAATCACGTGAACAAGATCTCATATGAGATCTTGCGCCTTTCTCGAAATCGCGGCAGTGATGGCGACCACGGCGAGCATTAGCAGCAGCGAAACAGCCGCGCCGAAGGGCCAATCGCGCGAGGCGGTGAATTGGTTTTGGACCAGATTGCCGATCATGACGGTTTTGCCGCCGCCCATCAGATCGGGCGCCAGGTACGCGCCCAGGCAGGGGATAAAAACCAGCAGCGTTCCAGCAATGATTCCTGGCTTGCTGAGCGGGATGATGACTTTCCAGATGACCACCAGCGGGTTCGCGCCCAGGTCGGCGGCGGCATCAATCAAGACGGGGTCGAGTTTTTCAATGGTGGCGTAGAGCGGCAAAACCGTGAATGGCAAATAGCCGTAGACGAGGCCCAGAATGACGGCGGGCGTGTTGAAGAGCAGCGGCATGGGCGCGTCGATGAGATGGGCGCCGAGCAGGACAGTGTTGATCAGTCCAGTGTCGCGCAGCAGGAACATCCAGGCGTAGATGCGGATGAGAAAGCTGGTCCAGAAAGGCAGCATGACCAGGTTCAGCAGCAGGGTTTTGCGCTGGCTGTAGCGGGCAATGTAGAGCGCCAGCGGGAAACCGAGAATGAGGCAGAGCAGCGTGGCGATGGCCGCAACCCAGAAGGAACGCCAGGCGATTTCCAGATACAAAAAATCGAAAACGCGGCGGTAGCTTTCCAGGCTGAAAGGCCGCATGACGCCGCCGTACGGGCCGCGCGAGAGCAGGCTGTAGAAAAAAACGATGAGCAGCGGGATGAAGAACAGCAGGATCATGACGGCGGCCGAGGGCGTTAGAAAAAGCTGCCACAAGCGGCGAATCATGCGCGCAGGCCTTCCATGCGAATTTTGTCGTCGGCCACGCGGAATTCGTCATCGATGAACCACCAGACATGGACCTCGTCGCCCGGCTGGAATTCGCAGTGATGCTGGGGCAGTTCGGCGATGCAGGGTGAGCCGTCGCTGAGGCGCGCGCGCAGGTGAATGCAGTTGCCCAGAAAACTGGTGGCCTGGACGGTGGCCATGGTGGAGCGGACTCCGTCGACGGGATGATCGCGCGAGACGCGCACCACTTCGGGACGCACGCCGATGCCATCCACCCAGTTGACGTCGCCCAGAAATTCGGCGACGAATTTGGAAGCGGGGCGGTTATAGACAGCCTGCGGCGTGCCCACCTGCTCCAGCACGCCGCCGTTCATGACGGCGATCTGGTCGGACATGGAGAGCGCTTCTTCCTGGTCGTGGGTGATGAACAGGAACGTGATGCCGACGCGGCGCTGGATGTCTTTCAGTTCGCGGCGCATCTGGCGGCGGAGCTTGGGATCGAGCGCCGACAGCGGCTCGTCCAGAAGCAGCACTTTGGGGCGCAGGACCAGCGATCGGGCCAGCGCGACACGCTGGCGTTCGCCGCCGGAGATTTGATTGGGCAGGCGGTCCTGCTTGCCCCAGAGTTCCACCAGCTCCAGCGCTTCCTCCACGCGGCTGTTGATGACGGCCTGGGACAGGCTGCGGCGCTCCAGGCCAAAGGCGACGTTTTTGCGGACGGTGAGATGGGGAAACAGGGCGTAGTTTTGAAAGACGGTGGTGACGTCGCGCTGATAGGGTTTCAGGCGGACGATAGAGCGGCCGTTGAGCAGGATGTCGCCAGAGGTGGGTGTGTCCAGGCCGGCAATCATGCGCAGGGTGGTGGTTTTGCCGCAGCCGGAAGGGCCAATGAGGGAATAAAATTCGCCGCGATTCAGGCGCAAGGAGACTTGGTCCACCGCGCGATGCGTCGGAAAGTGTTTAGAGAGAGCTCTTAGCTCTAAAACCGTTTCCACCGTGTTAATGCTCAATGCTAGCAGGAGTCCGGCGGAACTGAAACTTTTCCCAGCCTGGGGATGTCTGACTGGTGATGCTTGGGATTGCCTGTCTGGCGGTGAGTTTTCAGATGATGACGAAGATGAATGTGCGGCTGATGGGGCCGGGCATTCGTCCAGGCTCGAATGCGGCGCTGCCGAAGCTGATTTACCGCGCCGGGTCGAAATATGCGCGCATGGAAGACGCGCCGGAAGCGCGCCAGCAGATTGAGAAGATCACCATTATTGCCGAACCGGATGCTTACAGCGTGGACTTGATGGGCCACACCGGCACGCATGCCATTGACCAGGGCGGACCGGGCGATATCCATCTGCCCATGGTGCTGCCATTTGATCCGAATCACAAGCTGGGCATTTTGGACCGGCTGGAGTTTGGCTCGGAGCTGGATTTTTTCGTGAAGGCGGGGGCGGCGAAATCGGCCGGACCGATTATCAATGCGAAGCCGACCGACAAGTACACGCTGAGCCTGAATGGCGCGCAGGCGGAATTGATCACGCGCAATGGCTCCGGCGTGCCGGTTTTTATGAGCTGGACCAGCAAGGAGGGCGCTTACAAATATGAATACAGCGTTTATCAGGACGTGCCGTTTGACGCCAAGCTGTTTGCGCGGCCGGCGGGAATCAAGTTTCGCGAAATTCCACCAGCCACTCCCGATGAACTGAAGTGACGGTTCCGCGCCTCTATGAATTGTGGATTTGAAGAGGCGCGAATTGTTATCGATTTCAAGCGAGAATGGGATTCCTTACAGGACGCTGGGGCACACGGGCGAGAAGCTTTCCTGCATAGGCATGGGCGGCTTTCATCTGGGCAAAAAAGACATCAGTGAGAGTGATGCCATCAAGCTGGTGCATTCCGGCATTGACCAGGGAATCAACTTCATGGACAACTGCTGGGACTACAACAAGGGCATCAGCGAAGAGCGCATGGGCAAGGCGCTGAAGGACGGCGGCTACCGCCAGCGTGTGTTCCTGATGACGAAGATTGACGGGCGCACCAAGGAAGCTGCCGCGAAACAGATTGATGAATCGCTGAAGCGCTTGCAGACGGACCATGTGGATTTGCTGCAGTTTCATGAAGTGATTCGGTATGAGGATCCGGACAGGATTTTTGCGCAAGGCGGCGCCATTGAGGCGTTTCAGGATGCCAAGAAGGCGGGCAAGACGCGCTACATCGGATTCACTGGGCACAAAGATCCGCATATTCATTTGTACATGCTGGAAGTGGCGGACAAGCATGGCTTCCGGTTTGATTCGGTGCAGATGCCGATTAACTTGATGGACGCGCATTACCGCAGCTTTGGGAAGCTGGTGCTGCCGGAATTGAACAAGCGGAACGTGGGCGTGCTGGCCATGAAGAGCATGGGCGACACGGTGATTTTGAAAAGCAAGCTGGTGAGCGGCCTGGAGTGCCTATATTATTCGCTGAACCAGCCGGCGACGGTGGTGGTGACGGGCATTGACAAGCCGGAGATTCTGGCGCAGGCCATTCAGGCGGCGCGCACTTTTCAGAATGTTTCGAAGGAAGAATTGAATGCGCTGCTGGCGAAAACCAAGGACGCGGCGGCCAATGGCCAGTGGGAGCTGTTCAAGACCAGCAATCATTTTGACGGCACCGCGCAGAACGTGGAATGGCTTGGCGGTGAAAGTGCTCACGTAAAAGCGGTAGCCCCGCCGGCTGCCTAAAGGATGGGTCGAAAATGCGCTCCGACGCGCGGCTGGTAAAAGGGGTGATTCTGCGCGATCCTGAGGCTCTGGCAGGGCTTTATGACCGCTATGGGGCAATCGCATACACGATTTTGCTGCGGATCGCGGCTGACCAGGCAACGGCCCAGCGGCTATTGGAAGAGCTTTTCCGCAAAGTGCCTGATCTTATCAGCGAGTACAACGTCACCTGCCATTGCCTGGACGCGTGGATGGTGCTGACCAGCCGGAACTTCGGCATTGACCATATAAGGTCACTTCGATTGACGGTGAAGCGTGAACCAATGGGAGTTGCCGATGAGAAGCGCATCTTGGAGATGGCGTTTTTCGAAGGATCTTCGCTGAAAGATCTGGCGGAGAGACTGAACACGCCATCTCATCTGATAAGAGCGCGGCTCAAGGGAGCGCTGCAATCGGTTAAAGACGGGCTGAAAGTGCAGGCACGCTAATCGGGTCGGGGGTGGCTGCGCCGGAGAATTGCAGAATTTCGGCGTTTAGGCGGTCGGCTGCGGTGAGGAACAGGCCGTGCGGTTCGCCATCGTATTCGCTTAGGGTGGCGTTGGGAAGAATTTGCAAAGACCGGTGCGCCGACACCTGAATGGGCACGGTGGCATCTCCGGTGCCGTGGATCAGGCGCACGGGGATGCGGATGGATTTCATTTCGGCGCGGAAATCGGTCATGGACCAGGCGCGGGCGGTGGAGAGGGTGGAACGCAGCGTGCCGGTCAGGGCCATGGACTGGGTCCAATCCAGCACGGCTTCGGAAACGGTGTGGTGCAAGGCGGAGCGGCCGAAGAATTTGGGGCCGAACTCTTTTAGGAATGCGGGACGGTCCTGGCGGATGCTCTTTTCGATGTCTTCGAACACTTTGGGATCGACGCCGTCGGGATTGTCAGAGGTTTTCAGGAGGTAGGGCGGGACTGCGGAAACGAGGATGGCGCGGTCCACCCGATGCGCCCCATAACGGCTTAAGTAGCGAATGACTTCGCCGCCGCCCATGGAAAAGCCGACCAGGGTTGCGCCGGCGACGTCCAGCCTTTCCAGCAGCGAATGCAGGTCGGCGGCCAGGGTGTCGTAATCGTAGCCGCTCCAGGGTTTGCCGGACCAGCCGAAACCGCGGCGGTCGTAATTGATGACGCGCGCGCCGTGTTCGGCCAGAAAATTGGACTGGTGTTCCCACATGTCGCCGTTGAGCGGCCAGCCGTGGATGAGAACAACAGGCGCGCCGGTGCCCCAGTCGCGGTAATAAATCTCGGTGCCGTCGTGGGCGGTAATAAAGGGCATAAGTGTCTTTCTTCCTTTCGGAAGTTGGACGTTTATGCCCGGCAATCAGGGACGCTGGTAAAAGTTAGCGGCGCACCAGCCAAAAGAACGAGAAAGCCGAAGAGACCAGAAACAGATTGGCGGCCGCCAGCGAGAGGAAAGCTCTCTCCACGAGCTTGGATTTGCGGCTGACGAAGTTTTTAGCCCTTCTGGCGGGCTGGAAGTCGAAAGGCTTTCGGCGAACGGTTTGCATCATGAAATTTACACCTCAAAAGGCATATCGGCAGCCTGCGGAGCTTTAATAAATATTTTCGGCGGGAAGCATGAGGCGGATTCCGGCGGCGTCGGCTTCGTTGGAGTCGGCGAAGGCGTGGGTTTTTTCGAGAAGGGCGCGGGCTTTTTCCAGCTCTGAGAAATCAATGGCCGTGGTGTAGCGCTGCGCGAAATCAATGACGCGCACCAGGGCGCCGGTGCCGCCGTTGTGCGAAAGCGCCTTCAACGCCAGCAGGTAATTATTGCGGTAGACGGTGGGCACGATGATGCGGTTTTCTCCCGCCGCCACCAGTTCGGCATTCATCATGACGCGCGCGGCGCGGCCATTGCCATCCGCAAAGGGATGCACCTCTGAAACCAAAAACATCATAAAGATGGCGCGATGGAGGGGGCTGGCCAGGGCGCGGTAGATTTCAAAACCTTTGAGCAGCGTTCCCTCCACCAGATCCGGCGCGACGAAGATGGTGGAGCCGGCGCGATTCAGCTCAGTCTTGAAACGGCCGGGGCCTTTGTCGGGGCGTCCTTCCAGAATTTGCGCGTGACGGCTCTTCAGAAGGGCGGTTAGTTCCGCGAAGTCGCGCGGAAGACGGGACATTTCTGCCTGGTCGGAGACCACCCGCCAGGTGCCCAGAACGTCGTGGGCGTCTTGCGGCCGGGCTTTGGGAATGTGGCCTTTGAAGACGATGTCGGCCGCTTCGTCCACGGCGAATTCGGTGCCTTCAATGAAGTTGGAGAAGTAGGCTTCGAAAAACGGAAGCGCGGGACCGTCGGTGGGACGCGCCGGGCGGGTGACGGGCGCGGTTCGGGCCAGTTCCGCGAAAAGACGCTGGAACAGGTCCAGGCGATGGGGATCGTAAGGAAATCCGGCCGCCCGCGCAATGGACAGCGGCGATTGCATAACGGCATGGCGCGTTCCCAGCAGCGTGCCGATCATGGCATCGAGCTGCTGAAACTCGGCATGGAGGCCAAGCTGACCGGCGATTTCGCGGGCGTTGTCGCGCAGCCGCTGGACCGCAGTCTCGCCGCTTTGGCGCAGCATTTCGTCCAGCCGCTCTTCGATCTCGCGCTTGGTGAGAGTGCGGGCCACACCTTCGCGGGCGCGCGAGGGGCGCATATTTTCCAGATATGCCCGGGCGGGCGAAGCAATCCGCAGGCCTCCGATAAAAGGCCGGTCGCTTTCAAGCGGGGGCGGCCCTGGGCGCGGGCGCAGGATGGCCCCCGGAATTTCAATATTGCGTTTGTGATCGGTTATCAGAAAAACCGACCCGTCCGAAGCGGGCCGGTATTCCAAGGCCGTGCGGTCTGCAATTAAGGCGTCGGGAAGGTAAGCCGCCACCAGCGGCCAGAGATTTTGCTGCACAATTTTCTCTGGCGCGTCTTTCAGATTACGGGTGTAGAGCCGGGGGCCCAGTTTCCGCAGCCGTCCGGCTTTCACCTCGCGGGAGATGGCGGGCACCAGCTCTGGAGTGGAAAGAAAAGTCTCGGGCTTTTGTGAGAAAACGGGGATTAAGGGGCTCCTTTAGGGACATTTTAGCTAGTTTTTGGGAGTTAAGCGCCGGAAATTGTTAGTTTTTGGGGTTTAAGCCATCAGGAGGCTCTTACTTTACGATGACGCCGCAGGCGATGCGCGCGCCCGCGTTCCCGGCCGGGTCGGATTTCATGTCGTCCACTTTTTCGTGAATCACCAGCGCCGTGCCGCCGTTGGCGTAGATGGAATCAGGGCCGTCGGTGAAGGTGACGTTAGGGTCCAGCACCGTTTCCTTGGCCTTGCCGTTCTTCCCAACCTTGAAATTGACCATGTCGCCGGCGTGAGGGCCTTCGGGATTGTCCAGCCCGTGGTGCTTATTCTCCGGATTGAAATGGCCGCCGGCCGACTTGAAATCGGGAGCTTCGCAACTGGCTTTCTGGTGGATGTGGATGGCGTGCTCGCCGGGGGGAAGATCCATCAGGTCCAGCTTGATTTTGATTCCTCTCTCCGCCGGCATGATGAAAGCCTCGCCGACGCTTTCGCCTTTGGCATTTTGCAATTCCACTTTCTGGCTCTCCACTTTCGGGCCGGCCAAGGCCAAGGCAGTACTGAATCCTGCCGCCAGTGTGAATATTCGAATGGTTCTCATTGAGAATTTTCCTTTTCCCTCTCACTAGGATTATAGTGACGCACATCCTGCTGATTGAGGACAACCCGATAGATGCGCGCCTGATGCAGCGCGTGCTGAGCGGCAGAATGACCTGGCTGGATGATGGCCAGAAGGCGCTTGGTTATCTGCGCTCGCTCGAAACCGGGGGCGTTGCCGATCCGCCGAGCCTGGTGCTGCTGGATTTGCATCTGCCGAAATACGATGGCTTGCAGGTGCTGGCGGAATTTCGCCGGAGCGCTGCGGTACGGGATTTGCCGATATTTTTGCTGAGCTCGACGCCGGCTTCCGAAGTGGCCGAACTGGCGGAAAGCCGGAACGTGCAGGCCGACGCCTATCTGGAAAAACCGTTCGGGCTGCCGGAACTGGAACAGTTTGCGCGGCGCATTGGTGAGCTGATGGAAGCTAGTTTTTCGGAACCCAGAACGGTTGCTGCGTAGGCACGAAGGCCACCGGCACTTCGGTGACGAAGCCTTTCAGCCAGTCGGCGCATTCCTTCATGCCGGCCTGTTCGGACGGAATGTGCGTCATCAGAATCAGGGCTTTGTGCTTGCCTTCTGACGACGCGTCGTCCACATATTCGACGGTTTCCCATTCGGGCACTTCGCCGATCAGCAGCACTTCCACGCTGCCGCTTTCCAGCATGCGGATTTGCGGCGGCGAGCCGGCCGCGCCGGGCATCAGCCCAATCTTTGTCACCCTTAATTTAGGGTCGCCCACGACGCGCATGGCGACAATGCCCAGCCTGTTTTTGACGTCCAGCGCCAGAGACTCTAACGACTGTTCGGGCAGCACAAAAAGGCGCGGATCTTTCGCGTCCTGATAGCTCTGCCAGCCGAGCGCGTCCACCATGCCTTTCAAAATTCCGTCGGGCTGATGCTTGTGCCAGTGGTCATGAAAGCGCCAGACCACCATGTGATGTTCGCGGATGAACGCTTCCTTGTCGGCCAGCACGGCGTCCTGCTGCGATTCCAATTCGGCGGTGCCGTCCTGATGGCTGTAAAACGTGGGCTCATGCGTGATGACCAGGTTCTTGCCTTCGGCCGCCGCGCGCTTGATGACATCAAAGGTGGCCATCATGGTGACGGCAACGCCGGTGATTTTTTCGTTCGGATCGCCCGCCTTGAACGTGTCGACGGTGGGCGTGGTCCATTTGACGCCGACATTTTTCTGGATGCGGTCGATAATTTGCTGGGCGGTGATGGCTTCCTGCGCGAAGCAGGAGATGCCGGCAAGAAGGAATGTCAGGAACTTCACTTAAAGGATGCCTTTCGTTTCGTCGATGGTCACAATTTGGTTGGGCGACAGATTGCTGAATTTTTGTTTGAAGCCGCTGGGCCATTCTATCGACACGCTAGGGATGAAGTCGGCGCGCGCCAGGCCGAAGGTGAGGTTCAGGTCGCTCTGGGAGCAATAGCTGGAGCCGCTGTGGACGGTTTGCCACTGCTGGCCGACACGCACCACTGCGCCGAGCGCGCTGCGATTGCTTTTTTCGCCGATGAGATGGAAGGCAATCCAGTTGTTGCGGTTGCCGCCGTCGTTGCGATAAAGCAAGGCGGGGCCTTCGTTGTTGTTGATGAGGATGTCCAGGTCGCCGTCGTGGTCGAAATCGGCGTAAGCTGCGCCGCGGGCGACAATCGGTTTGCTGAAATCAGCGCCTAACTGGCTGCTGGTGTTTTCGAATTTTCCGCCAAGATTGTGGAACATCAGCGGCGCTTCGCGGTATTGCACGCTGGGCTGGGCTTTGCTGATTTCAGGCTCAATGTGGCCGTTGGCGGCAAAGATATCGGGCCAGCCGTCCAGATCGTAATCGAAGAAAAAAGCGGCGAAGGTGAGCTTGAAAAGGCTGTCGCGGCCGATGAGCGAGGACGGCGCGGTGTCGACAAAAAAGCCGTTGCCTTCGTTGTGATAGAGCCCCAGCATTTGATTGGCGAAGTTGCCGATGAGGACGTGCGGGCGGCCGGAACGGTCGTAATCAGCGGCATCGATGCCCATGGCCCCGCGCGCGGTTCCGTCTTCGCCGTAAGCGATGCCAGCCTGCAGCCCGACTTCGGTGAAGGTGCCGTTGCCATTGTTTTTATAGAGCTTGTTGGCCTGCGTATCGTTGGCGAGGAGGATGTCGGGCCAGGTGTCGCCGTTGTAATCGAAGATCAGAACACCCAGCGATTTGCTGGTGTTGTCGTTGAGGCCAGCTTTCTGGGTGACGTCTTCAAAATGGCCGCGGCCCATGTTGTGGAACAGATGCGAGGCGGTGCCTTTGTAGGCGTCGGCGGTGCAGTAGGATTTCGACGTGCCGTCGAGCGAGCACCAGAGGTCTGAATTCGTGCTCCAGGTGGCGTAGTCGGCGACGATGAGGTCGGGAAGGCCGTCTTTGTCGTAGTCGAACCAGGCGGCGCTGGTGCCGAAGCGGGCGTTTTGGATTCCGCTTTCCTTGGTGACGTCTTTGAATTTTCCATGGCCTTGGTTGTGGAAGAGATGATCGCCTTCAATGGCGGTGATGTAAATATCGGGCAGGCCGTCGTTATCGTAGTCGGCGACGGCGACGCCCATGCCGTAGATTTCGATGTCCAGGCCGCTGTTTTTGCTGATATCGGTGAATGTTCCGTTGCGGTTGTTGTGATAGAGGGCGGGGGTGGATTTGCGGCCAGTCGGGAGGAAGTCTTTGCCGTTGATTAAGAGGATGTCGGCGTAGCCGTCGTTGTCCAGATCGATGAAGGCGCAGCCGGCGCCCATGGTTTCGGGAAGGTAGCGTTTGCCGGTTGCGCCGGAGTTGTGGGTGAAGTGAAGTCCGGCGGAGGTGGTGATGTCGGTGAATTGCACCGCTTGCGCCAGCGTTGCCAGCATTCCCATGCCAATGAGGATTAGGAAGTTACTCACTGGCGTGTGGCGGGGCCAGGGGGCGGATCAGGCGCAGCGCGGGCCGGGTGAGGAAGTCGTTCACATACGCCGCGTGCTCTGGGTCCATCGGGAAGTGTTCCGAAGCTTTATAGGGATAAGCGCTCATACCGTGAAACGGCAGCGGCAGCACGCTTTCGCTAAAGGCGGTGTTGGCGTCGGCGTCTTTGGCCCAGCCGTCCACCAGGAGCAGAAAATCACGCGTCCAGCCGGGCTTGGGCGGCGCGAGGCTGGCGGTAAATTCCAGCGACAGTTCGTCGCCGGAACCCATGATGACCATTTTGTCGTCGGCGGCCTGAACCAGGGAATTCACATTGCCGTAGCGGGTGTAGTTGCCGCGCGTGGGATTCCAATTGGAGACGGAATGAACCTGGCTATAGAAGAAGCGTTCGGGCTGCTGGCGCGCGGGATCGATGACGGCTTGCGAGAAGCCACGGAAATGAACGTCGGCGCTGGCCGCGTTCAGCGGATGCAGTTCCACTTGCGGCGCGCGGGAATTGTGAATCAAGAAAATTTCGTCCCAATAGACGCACAAGTTGGTGACGATGCGGACTTCACGGGAACTGGACAGAAACTTGCCCGCGAGATCCACCACCATGGTCTTCGGCTTGCCGGACGGAATGCCCATGTCTTCGACAACGGTTTTCCATTGGCCGTGTTCGTCCTTCACTTGCAGATACGGAAAGATGAGGCCCCGGCCATTTTGCGAAGCGCCAAGGAAAGTGCTGCCGTCGGCCCAATCCACCCAGCCATTCAAAACCAGCGCGGCTTTGTTGCTGGCGGCAACTTTGCCGAAATCCAGATCCAGGGTGTGGAGTTCGGCGACGCCCGACGTGTTGTGCTGGAAGGCATCAGGATAGGTGTTGTCAATTTTTGCCAAACGCGCGGTGGCGTCTGTATTGTGAGCGTCGGTGGCTTTGATGGCATGCAGTTTTTCAGAAGCGCTGAAGAGGCGGAATTCAGGATAGGGCGGCGACTTGAATTTGTCGTTGGTGTAGATGGCTTCGGCTTTGGGGTGGTCGACGGCGATGAGCTGCACCTGATCCAGATAAGAAACTTCGTGCAGTTCTTCGGTGATGTGAACGCTATATTTGCCGTTGCGCGCGCGCAAGGCATCGCCGGGAATTTGGATGTATTCGTCGTGGTCGACCGGAAAATAATGGCCGTCGCCGGAACTCGCGCCGAGCGGCGCAACGCCTAAAACATCGGTGATGAAGCGGTATTGTTCGCCGTCCCAGGTGAAGATCATGGGGCAGGAGCCGGAGAGGCGCTGGGCTTCGGGGATGGTGAGCGCGTCTATTTTTTGATGGGCTTCGTTTTGAATGAGGCCGTTGGGCCAGGTGATGCGAATAGTGTCGGCGTCGGCGCGGCCGTCGACGGCGAAGGCCAGTGGCGTGCCGTTGTAGATGCGCTTTTCATAGTATGCGCCGGATTTCATTTCGACTGTTGCGCCGTAGCCGGTTTTGAGATTTTTCAGGCCGGTGATGCGGACGGTGAGCCAGCGCTGATCGGGTGACGCGTTGGTGACCAGATGCAGTGTGCCGTCGGGCTGAAGTTCGACGTGGTCTTCGCGCCGGTCGTTGTTGAAATCGGCGCGGATGCGGGCGGGCGCTTTAAACGCGATGGGTTGGAAAGTGCCGCCCGTATTGTGAAGCGCCAACTGCGGTGTGACGATGTCGATAAGGCCGTCGTGATCATAATCAATGGCTTCGATGGATTTTGTTCCAGCGGGCAAGGCGTTTAGGTCGACGGCTTCGAATTGGCCGTTGAGGAGATCGCGATAAATCACGCCGGGACGGTCGGCATAGCTGACAATTAAATCGTGCGCGGCGGTTTCCACTTTCAAGGCCGTAGGGGCAGCGTCCAGAACGCTGCCTTTGACAAAGGGAAAGCTGGCGGTTTTGTCTTCGAATGTGCCATTGCCGTTGTTGCGCAACAGGACGGGCGCGGCGCCGAAGAGCAGAACGTCCAGGTCGTAATCGTGGTCGTAATCCAGAAAGACAGCTTTGGTGAGGCCGGCGGTGTTGGGCAGGTCAACGGCTTTGGTGAAGACGCCTTTGTTGTTGTGATAGAGCGCCGCGCCGGATTTGGTCAGGATGCAGAGATCGGGGCGGCCATCGTTATCGTAATCGCCGACGGCGATGCTGACTACGTCTTTGATGCCGTCGAGACCGGATGATTTCGATGGGGTGGCTGCGTGGTCGAGCAGCTCGATTTTGTCTTTCGACCAGACCAATAAATTTGAATCTATGAGGGCCATGCCGGTGGTGGCGGGGTCCCAGCCGGCGCTGACAATTTTGTCGTCATATTTGGTGGCGACCTCAGCGGCGGAAGGGCGCGCTTCGGCTGGATCAAAAAGCTCGGAATAAAAACAGGCTTCCATGTCTTCGGCGATGGCCGCGCCTTCCTGCTTCTTCTTGGCTTCCTCAAAGAGCGCGCGCTCACGCGCGGCGTCTTCGCGCTTGCCCAGGCGCTGGTAGGTGCCGAAGAGCTGGAAGTGAGGGCCGGCCAGATCGGGATTCAGGCGTTCGGCCTCCAGAAATTCAGGCAGCGCCGCCTCAAGATTATTTTGCGCGCGGTAGACGGCGGCCAGGTTGTAATGCGGAATGGCTTCGTTGGGGCGCAGCTTGATCATGCCCTTAAGCTGTTCGACGGCTTTGTCGTAATCGCCGGCGTGTTTATAAGTGATGCCGAGGTTGAACCAGGTATGCGGAATGGCGGGGTCGTCTTTCTGCGCTTGAATAAGCTGGGCGACCGCGGCGTCGGTCTGGCCGGCGCGCAGCAGGCCCAGGCCGTAGTTCACGCGGTCGCGCACGGAACCCGAAAGATCAAGCGCGCTTTTGAGTTCGGCGACGGCTTGCACATGGGTGTCGGGATTTTCGAAGAACGCTTTGCCCAAGTTGCGGTGTTCCCACAGGAATTGCTGGTTTTTGTCAGCGGGATTCACGTCGAAAATGGAGCCGCTGAGCGGCAGAAGAATGCACGCCGCAGCGACCAGGCCGCAGGCAACCGCTGATAAATTCATTAACTTTTCATTCTTGCACTTTCGGCGCGGCGCATGGGCATGCTGTCGATGAGGCGGAAGAGTTTTTCGGGATCAAGCACGGACTGCTGGCGGAGTTTTTCGGTTCCGTCCTTGCCAAGCAGGATGACTGTGAACGCTTTGTTATCGATGTGGAAATGCACGCGGAGCGGGCTTTGCTCCGGGATGATGAAGATGATGAGATCGCGCTCCTCAAAGCCAGGTCGATTAGCTTCGATCAAATCTGTTTGCTTCGTGAGGCGCTTGTCGCTAGAAGCGGGCGCGAAGAGCAGGAGGATGCGATTCTTCCATTGGAAATGCTTCAGATCAGGCGTTTGGGGCGACCAGGTGGAGATGAGCGACATAAGCAGCAGAAGTATCGGCATGTGGCGGCTGAGATCAAGATATCGAAAGGATAGCGAGCCTTGCCGCGTCCACTCATCAGATGAAAATTTTAAAGGTATGGATATTGAGTTTGGCCGCGATGATGGCTATGGCGGCGCAGCCGGCCAACGATGCCGACCGGGCATTTGTGGCGAAGGTGTCGCAGGGAGGCCTGTACGAGGTGGAGGCGGGCAAAGTGGCCGCGGCTCACGGCGTTGTTCCGGCAATAGAGGATTTTGGCTTCCTGGACACGCATGATCACGAAGCGGTGAACGGCGAACTGAAGCATATTGCGGCCATGACTGGCGTTTCCATAACGCCCGGCCTGAATGCGGAGTTTACGGCGCGGTTGGCCAAACTGAAGTCTATTCCGGCCAGCCAGTTCGACGCATACTACGATGCCGACATGAAGCAGATCCACAATAATGACGAGGGCTTATTTGTCCAAGAAGCCGAACAAGGGTCGGTGCCTTATCAGCAATTCGCGCGTCAGACGGCGGTGCTGGTCAAGGCGCATTTGGGCTGGCTCAACACGATACAGTAAAGGCTTGTTGAAACGACTATCGTTGTTGTTCGCTTTATCGGGCGGCTGGCTTTATGCTGACAGCCTGGCTGTGAATTAGCTGAACCAGCCTGCAATCGAGAGCTTATTTGCCGAGAGCGGATGCCAAGCCACGCAGCAGCCAATCGACAGGCGATCCGCCAACATCCGTGGACCATTCTGCACAGCAGCCAAGATGATGCAGGCGCCATTAACACGGAAAACTATTACAGCGCCTACAAGCTTGTGGCTTTTTATCTGGCTTATCTGGATGGAAAGCTGCCTATCACGGCAAATCCCTGACCCAGATATTGCGGAAGCTGATTGGCTCGCTCTTGTCGCCGTGGGCCTGCAGCTTAATGGGCGCGCTGTCGTACGCCTTATAAAAAGGCTTGCCAATGTAGCGGGTTTCGCCTTTCAGTTCAAAGTGATTTTCCACCACGACGCCATTGAAAAAGACCGTCACATAGGCGGGCGTCTTGAGTGAGCCGTCTTCGTTGAACAAGGGCTTGGTCCAGATCACATCGTAGGTCTCCCATTCGCCGGGTTTGCGGGCGGGGTTGGCCAAGGGAATGGCTTGCTTATAGATGCTGCCGGCCATGCCGTTCACGTAGGTCTTGTTGTTGTAGGCGTCCAGAATCTGCAACTCATAACCATCGTCGCCGGGGCCGGTGGAGGCCAGGAAGACGCCGCTGTTGCCGCGCGCCTGGCCGCTGCCGGTGATATCGGCGGGAACTTTCCATTCCAGGTGAAGCTGATAATTCTTGAAGGTCCGCTTGGTTTCGATGTTGCCGGAATCCTTCGCCTTGTTGACGGTGAGAAGGCCGTTGGCGACGGTCCATTTGGCGGGCGATTTGTCGCGGTTGGTCACCCACTGGTCGAGATTGGTGCCGTCGAAAAGAACGATGGCGTCCGACGGCGGGGCGGTGTTGTTGGCGCCGGGAGTCACCACGGGCGGGACGGGTTCCCAGACTTCGGTGTCTTCGGGCTTGGGCTTGGGCGTGTCCTGCGAGAACAGCGGCGTGGCGGCGGCAATCAGGGCCGCGAATGCGAGAAATGTCGAAAATTGAATACGCATGACATTGAGAATACACTCAACCGTTTTCACCGGAAGGCGGGAACAAAAACGCTGGGTCCGCCGCATTCGCGCAGAGCGGCGCAGGGTTGCGGCTTTCCATCTTTGCCCAGGCAGAGTTCCACTTCGCTGAGATAGCGGCCGCGGCAGGCGAGCGCCATTTCCGATTCGTGCAGCCCAGGGTTCGCTTGCGCTATGGCGCGTTTGAGATCGGCCACGCGCAGGATGGCCTGGCGAGCGGGATGCTGCAACTGCGGCGGCGCGTGAAAGCGGGAGAAGACGCGGCGCAGCAGAGCAAAATAATCATTGGCGTTGAGGCCGCTGCAGGAGCCGTGCGCGGCCCATTCATGTTCGACCAGTGAGGCGCTGGGCATGATGTCGAGCAGCGCGTTTGGATTGGCCGGACCGGGTGGATGGCCGCAGTGTTCGGGACCGGCGTTGGCGCCGTTGTATTGCGGCCAGAGGCCGTGAACAATAAGGCCGAGGTGTTTGGCGCATTCGGGACTGGTGGGGTGAGAATAGCAGAATTCGGGAGACCAGGAGAGGGTGAGGAGGTAGTAATCGAACTTGCCGGGTTGCTGGGATTGCGCGCGGCTCGGGGTGACAGAGAACAGGAGGACGGCGAGGAGAATCGATTTCATGGGTGCGCATTTCAGGGTAGCGGAACTACTTCAGTTTTCGAAATTCTTCTGAATCGATGCCGAGTTGACTCAGTATCAGGTTGTAAAGGGCCGGGCCCAATCTCGTTCGCGCCATGTATGGGAATCGTTGCGGCGCGCCCGTCTGGGCGATTCCATCGCTAGTGGCTGCCTGTCTGTCTGACCTGCTGAACCGAAGTTTGGCCGCAGTTCGGCGAAACTCGTCGGCACGGGCGCTAGGCAAGAACGATTTCAGTCGTGTCGGCTGGCAGTGGTTTGCCAGTTTCCCGGTATTCGGCCTCGATCATCGCAAACACCTGATCCAGTTCCGCCATCGCTTCGTTGCGCGTCGGCATGAGCGCGTAGCAGCCATCAATGGCGGGAACTTCGGCTACCCAACCGGACGGGCTATTGCGGTAAAGAATTACTTTGTAACCGTCTCGGGCCACATTCATAATGTTAGTCCACCAAGCTACCGAAGCGTTACCGGCTGCGAATCGGCATAATCAATGGCGTTAAACAAAAACTTAAACGTGGCATGCGGCTGGCCGCGGAAAGTGATCTCGGGGCCGAAGAGGAAAATCTTCCCTTCCCCCAAGCTGGCTTCCGCCACGGCCGTTCCGCCGTCCAGATATTGCTGGCCCCAGGCCCAGCCGCTCACCAGCGGCTTCGGCGTGCTGAACCAGCCCACCGGCGTGGAGCGTTTCTCTGGGGCTGCGGGCAGCAGGCGGAAGACCGGGCTGTTGTCGAAGAATACGTCCACGCTGTCGGGCATGCCGTAAGCCAGCGGATTCTGCGTATCGACATCCATCTTCAATAGCGAGCCGGGAATGTAGTATTTTTCGCGCGCCAGCGGATGCTCCTTGCCGTCTGCGCCAATCTGGTCCAGATAGCTGCCCATGGGCACGCCCATCACTTTCGCCATGCGCGTGGCGCTGCCGACGGCGATGATGCTGCCGCCCGATTCAACGAATTTCTTCAGCGCGGGGATGGTCTTCGATTCAGTAATGTTGCCCAGCATGCCGCGATATTGCTCCGGAATCTTGTCGGCGTCGGGCTGGCGATAATAGCGTTCCATGTCCGGATCACCGCCGCGAGAGCGGAATGCGCCGTCGGTGAAGATGATGACATCGAATTGTTTTTTCAAATCGCCCGCGTCGAGGGTTTGCGGATAAACCACCTGAAAGGGAAATTCGTATTGTTCAAAGAGCCAGCGGTCCCAGCCGCTCGGCATCAGGCCGCCGTATTGATCGAAGAGCGCGATGCGCTGCGGCTTCAGCTTAAACGAATCGCCGGCGGGCGCGCTGGCCAGCGCCACGGCATCCACGCCGAGCGTTTTGGCGGCTTGCTGAATGATAGGCGTGGCGGCGGGCGTGGCGGGAACCCAGATGCTGCCTGTGCCGAAGTCGCGGCCGTTGATCATCTGGGCTTTCTTCACCCAATAGACATCGCAATTTGCTTTCAGCAGGCGGTTGATGAGGACGAACGAATCGTTCATGCGATGGCTGACCAGGTAGCCGGCCGGTTTTTCCACGCCGGCCACGGTAGCGGGCGGGGGTTTCAGTAAGCCGTCAATCTTGGTGAAGCTTCCGTCAAACGGCTCCAGAATGCGGCTGAATTGCACACCCATTTGAAGCGCCAGCGTCCAGCCAGCGCTGTCATAAGGAGGAATGGGCGGACCGCCGGGATACTGAAAATCGTTCGGGTGATGCTGCGGCTCAAACATGTCCAGAATGTGCGGGCGAAACGCCTGCGCCGTCTTGATGACGTAAGAACCAGCGGGAAATTTCTGGACGCCGGCGCTGAACGGCGCGCTGGCCTGCATCACGGTGATGCCGTTCTTCAATAGCGTGTTGACGAATTTGGTGGCGGTGGGGAAATCGGCCTGGTCGGAAGGGATGACGTAGCCGCGCGGATCGCGCATGGCCGGATCATGCAGGACGGTTTTATAAAGTTCCGCATTCATGGTCTGGTAAGCGCCGTTCCCTGCCCCGCGCCGGGGTTCGTCGGCGGGCTTCTGTGTGGCTTTCAATGCCTCAATCCGGTCAGGCGTGATGGTCCAGTGATCTTCGCTGCCGTTCTGAATGGAGCGATGGCCCATGACGTAAAGGTTGTACAGCAGCGTTTCCCGGTTGCGCGAGGCGTAATCGGTGACGGCGCGGTTGTTGGTCATTTCGTAGTCGATGGACTGGCGGTAATGCCATTGCTGCGGCGCGATGGGCAGCGGCCAATCGCCGCTGGGCAACTGTTTGTCGGGAACCAGCGGAATGTTCATGGGCGTGGGGCTGCCGATAATTTCTGTCAGCAGGCCGATCATGTTATGGAAGTAAGCGATGGTGCGCAGGCCGCCGTTC
>Ga0116230_10000881_pt1 | contig 27280 bp, 24 predicted proteins | sample S1TSphfallax_3_FD_88678 | JGI IMG/M metagenome (GOLD analysis project Ga0116230, IMG submission 88678) | Host-associated microbial communities from peat moss isolated from Minnesota, USA - S1T2_Fd - Sphagnum fallax MG | ecosystem: Host-associated > Plants > Peat moss > Unclassified | place... | reverse complement strand
CGACATGTACCGCGAGAAGACATACATCGGACATCCGGCAAGTCTACACAACTGTTAGGTGTGACCTCATCTTCTCATGTCCGGCGACCGAGGACTACGCGACGTGAGCTGCGCGAGTCGAGAGCTCAATCATTCCACGTGAATCTTGCAAATACGCTGCGGGCAATTTGCTCACGTGCCGGCAACGGAAAGCCGTATTCCACATGATACTCGCGCAGCAGATCTTGACCGGCAAGCGATATCGTAAGGTTTCGCGTCGCCCGCCACGCAAGGCGGCTGTCGAGCTGCCAGTAGGCCGGCACCACCCCCACGACGGGTCCACCGGTGGGGCTGTTGTCGATGTGCAGCGCGTCCACCCACCTTAGGGCCGAGTCCAAGGTTATGCCGTGTGGCAAGTCCATACTCGACCGGAGGAACGCCTGCCCCTTCGGATCTGCCGTTTCGCCAAGCGAACCCGTGGTATCCATCTGACCGGGTTTGACATGCAAATGCTCAAGGAGCAAATCGTAGCCGACGTGCACCTGCCACCAGTCAGTTGCCTGGTAGGAGCTGGCGAGCTCGAGCCCGTCAGTGACGCCCTCCAAGTTATTCTGAAAATATACCGGATAAGGGAACGGGTAGACGGCCGTCGTGGCCGTTGCAGCGGTGCTGCGCAGATGGTCGTAATCGTTCAGGAACGTCGACAACGAGCCTGACCATTGCGATCCAAAGGTGGCGCGGTAGCCGAGCTCATAGGCGATCACCGTCTCCGTGAGGAAATTTTCGTTACCCTGGAGGTAGGCCGTGGGAAATACGAAGGGCGGCGGCGCATTCGTAAGCCCGGTGGGTACCAGCAAATCGCGGTCGTAACGGGAGGGGGTACGCACAGCGCGAGACACCGCGGCCCATAGCAGCTGTTGCGGCTGCAGATTCCACTGCCAGCGCACATTGGGTTCAAATTCGAAACCCGTGTAGTCGTTGTGCTCGAGCTTGGATCCCACGATCAGCGACATGGCCGGCACCAGCATGATTTGATCCTGCAGGAATCCGCTATAGAGATTCTGGTCCAGCTGCGGCGGCAGAAAACGCACGAACAATCCCTCGTCGAGCTCTTGCGTTGCTCGATACTCCAGACCCCAGACAATCTGTTGGCGCGAATGAGCGGCAAATTGATACTGAAACTGCATGTCATCCGTGTTCAGAGTGTCGGCAAGAGCGGTGGCGGGAAAGCCGCTGTAAAAGGGTGGCGCAGCGGGGCTTGCCGGGTAAGGCTGACTTAGATAAGTATGGTCATAATAAAGCTGTAGGCTCATCGACGAGCCGTTCGACCCTAGATGCGTCCAGCGGCCGAGGACATTGCCACCCGAAAAATCCTCCGCTCCGGCACCTCCCGCATCCTCGACGCCGTGATAGATGTCCCCTTGAAGCGTGAGTTGATCGCTGAGTGTGACCTCGTCATCCACACGAAACCCGCTGCGGCCCACCTGCCACGCATCCAGCGCGCTTTCGCCGCTGGTGGTGACCTCATGGCCGCGCCCGGTGTACTGACCGTACGCACGCACGTAGAGCCCTGTGGCTGGCTCGGCGCCGTATCTCAGCTCTTCTTGATCGTCCAGCTTATTGCCGCCGGCCGCTTCGGCATGCACTCCCTGCGTATCTCGGGCCGACTTGGTAATGATGTTGATCACGCCATTGACCGCATTGGCACCCCATAACGTGCCGCCTGGTCCGCTGATGACTTCGATGCGCTCGATATCCGAGAGCGGATAGTCCTGAACGTTCCATAGCACCCCGCCGTAGAGCGGCGTATACACGGCTCTCCCATCGATCAGCACCAACAGCTTGTTCGCCAGATTGGCATTGAATCCGCGCGCGCTGATCGCCCAGTCGTGGGCACTGATCTGCGCTACCTCGAGATTGTCGGCAAGCCTTAAGGCCTCCGGCAGGCTTGTCGCCCCGAAACGACGGATATCCTCACTGGTGATGACCTGAATGGCAGCAGCCGCCTGTATCAGCTTCTGCGGCCGCCGCGAGACCGAAGTCACCTGCACATTCATCAATTGTTCGAGGCTCATCTGCGACAGGTCAGCAGACGCCGATAACCCGTCAGTGAGTGCAGGCGCACTGTAGCTGGCAAGCGCCACGCACACCAGCAGCGCGATCAGCCTGTCACACCTGGCGCGAAAACAGTTCATCCGACCCCCACACCCCGAACCTTTACTTGTGCGCTGCGATTCGCCAACAACGCTTCCAGCCGAGCAAAATCCACGGGTTTGGTCATGTGTTCATTGAAGCCGGCGGCCGTGGCGCGTTCTATATCTCCTGACTGACCCCAACCGGTCAACGCGAAGAGCAGCGTCTCGCCGCCCCAGGGTTGATTCCGAATACGAGTGGCTATCTCATAGCCGGTCATACCCGGCATCCCGATATCCAAAATGCAAACGTCGGGCTTCTCTTGCAGCGCAGTCTCCAGAGCCGCCACGCCTGATTGAGCCACAAAGACCTCGTGGTTCCACATTCCTATGACGAGCGCCAGGCTTTCGGCGGCATCGACGTTGTCGTCGGCCACGAGGACCCGCAAGACCGAACCGTCATTCGTGTCAGTTCCTACGGCGAATTCCTTGTGGCGAGACGCTTGCTCGCCGAGACGAGGTCCGGGCAGTCGGATGGTGAAGGTGCTCCCGTGGCCCGCTCCGGCGCTGATTGCCTCTACCGTGCCCCCATGCAAGGCGACCAGTCCCCTCACCAGCGCCAGTCCGATCCCCAAGCCGCCCTCGCTCCGATCAATGGGTGAATCGATTTGCGCGAACATTTGGAATATCGTCGGCAGCACGGCCGGGTCAATGCCGATACCGTTGTCCGACACGTCAATGCGAAGTTCATCAGTCGTCGCCACCGCTTTTAGCTGTATGACACCCTCTGGATCCGTATATTTTGCTGCATTATTGAGCAGGTTGGAGAGGGCCTGAGAAAGGCGCAGTGGATCCGCATCGAGCTCCACGTGCTCGGCAGGTAGTGAGACTCGAAGCGAATGCCGCTTCGAATCGATGATGGGACGCGCTGTTTCAATTGCCGTCGATACCACCACGGCAAGACTGACGTTTTCCTTCTTGAGAACCATGTGTTGCCGGGTAATGCGCGACACATCGAGTAGATCGTCGAGCAGCAGACCCATTCGCGTGACTTGTCGCGAAATGATCTCGCGCGCCCACTCTCGCTGCCGATCATCGGCCGCATGGAGCCGCAGTAGCTCCGCCGCATTGCGAATTGGCGCCAGCGGATTGCGTAACTCGTGCGCGAGGGTCGCCAGAAACTCGTCCTTTCTGCGATCCGCTTCTCTGAGCGCAGCATCAGAGGTCTCGAGCGCGCGGGTTCGCACCTGCACCTCATCGAGCATGCGGTTGAAGGCATCGACCACCAGACCCATCTCGTCATCGGTCCTTTTGGCGGCGCGCTGCGAGTAGTCGCGTTCATCGACCACCCGACTCGCGACATGCGTCATCGAATCGAGCGGTGCAGAGATAGCCCGCTGCAACGGTGTGGACAGCATCAAGGAGGCGATGCTGCCCAGCACGGTGACCAGAAGAATGATCACGAGATAGGTCAGCATCCGCGGGAAAATATCGAACCGGGCTCGCAAATAAATGGTGCCGAGCGACTCGCCGTTCTGTGTGACGCGCTGAGTAAGTCGCATCTCATCACTCAACAGCGTCGTCGAGTCAGAAATATTGGCGAGCGTTGCGGGCGGGGCTGGTTGGCCGCGCTTCACATACGACGCGTAGAGCGATCCATTCGGCGCATAGAGCGCGGCCGCAAGCACCGCGCCATGGGCACGCAAGGCGCCAAGACTGCGCTGCGCCGCGGCCTGGTCGTCAAATGCGAGTGCGGGGGCGGTCGCAAGCGCGAGAATGCCTGCCTCCGTTGACAGCTGTGAGGCACTCGAATTCCGATACGTCGTCATGTCCACCAGCGACATGGCGACGGCGGCCAGAAACAAGGCAATGGCGGTGGTCCGGACAAAAACGGACATGAGCTTGCGGCGGACGCTGTGGCGGCGAACGCTCTGCGGCGTGCGGATCCATCGCAATGCACCGAAGAAAGGCGGCATCATCCCCCCTCGCGGTAAAATTGGGAATTGATCTCCAAGGCGTGCTGCAGAGGACACGGCAGATTGCTTTCCCCTACAGGCCGGCATGCAGACCTGTCGCGCAGTTCGCCGGTCTTTATGCGCTCAGCGACCGCCAGGAGATCCGAGCCGATGAGAAGACCCGCCCGCTTGGCGGCAGCCGTCGAGATCTCAAATCGGACATGCTTTTGTTCAATCAGGAAGTTGACCGTGCTCCCCTCCTCCAGCGCCCCCGGCTGGTCCGTCACAATCAGCACGGGACGTTCCTTCAGCGCCTCGATCAGCATGCTCAACTTGCCAGTTGCGCCAGGACCGATGTAAAGCATTTGCGCATCGCCGAGTTGGCCAAGACCCCGAATCGTCGTAACGCGCGCCGCCCTGCCTTGAATCGGGTGCTCCGGCAACAATCCTCTTAACTGCTCGGCCACATTCTCCGCGCCGAGAACGGCGATCGTGAATTGGGGGGCACTTGCCGAAGACGCTGGCCAAGTCACATAGCCCGCGAAGCGGTACAGAAATACGGCCTTGACGGCGTCCTCGGAATATTCGGCAGCACGAGCCGGAGTTGGTCCTGTTCCCGATAGGCCCAGCGAGACGACCATCATGAAGGTCATCCAACGCAGTCTTGGGGCGCCGAATGAAGCCTCTTTGAGCGTCATTGAGACAACGTCTTATGCGACGCACTGGTACCGGTTATGTAGCGATACGGCGGTCGCCCAATCGTCTCCCCCGCCTACCGCCATCTCCTGCACCTACATTATTGATCCCCGTTCACCGTACCGCGAACAACGGGACGTGAACTGTCCGAGCTTGCCCATTGGGCATGTCAGCAAAGCGCCTACGTCGGTGGCGGATAAATCCTACCGCTGAAGACATTTGGATGCCTCCCTGCCATGATGCCGTCAACGTACGAGGTTCCCCTCATGACCGTCCAACAAACCCTGGCGGCGCACATCAAGAACAGCGCAAGAACGACGTCGCACGTGCCGCTGCTCGTGGGCATCTGCGGAGCGCAGGGCAGCGGCAAGACAACCATGTCCGCAGAGATCCGCGCGCTGCTGGAACAGGATGGCCTGAGGGTCGTCGTCCTGTCCATCGACGATCTGTACTTCACGCGCGAAGCCCGTCGGGAACTGGGAGAGCGCGTGCACCCGCTGCTCCGCACCCGCGGGGTTCCCGGCACCCATGATGTGGAACTCGGCATGGCCGTCGTGAATGCCCTGGGCGGTACCGGCAGCGTGTCCATTCCGGCGTTCGACAAATCGCGCGACGATTGCGTTCCCACGTCGCAGTGGCGCCGCGTCGACGCACCGGTGGATATCTTGATTCTCGAGGGGTGGTGTGTGGGGGCGACGCCGCAAAGCGATTCCGCACTGTTCGCACCCATCAGCGATTGGGAACGCGAGTTCGATCCTCACGGCACGTGGCGGAGGTTCGTCAACGATTCACTCGCGGATCGCTACCAGCTGTTGTTTTCCCGGATCGATCTGCTGATTCTTCTCAAGGCACCCAGCTTCGATGTCGTCTTTGGCTGGCGGTTGGAGCAGGAACATTCACTGCGAAGTACGCTGGCGCAGCGCGGTGAGTACTCGGAACATGTCATGTCGGACACCGCGATATTGCACTTCATCAGTCACTACGAAAGACTGACGCGCCATATACTCGAGGAGATGCCCTCACGTGCTGATATCGTGGTGACGCTCGATCGTGAGCGGCACGCCACGGTCGAGCAACCGTAGAATTTCGCATGGCCCATCGTGGCCCACTCGTAGAAGGGGGTCTTTCGTTACACCGTCCTCTCGCACCAGCGCTCCACATCCGCCTCTCCACCCATGAGTGCCAATCCTGACGCAATCGACTCCAGTTCCGCGCCCGTGGCGATCTTGACTGGATCGAAACGCGCTTCGAATAGCGCTCGCACTGCCGGGACGAACGATGAGCCGCCGGTGAGGAAAACCCGGTCGATCTGATCGGCTGAAAGATCGGCGTCGGCCATGGCTTCATCAACAGCGGCTTGGATCGCGGCGAGCTCGCGGCTGATCCAGCCGGTGAAGTCGGAGCGTTCCACTGTCGCCGCCAGACTGATCCCGCCGGCGTTGAATTCAAACCGGGCGCTGGTTTCAACCGACAGCGTCTCCTTCAGCGTTGAGACTGCCTGATAGAGGAGGTAGCCATAGTTGCGATCGAGCAGTTCGACCAGCTTGGCGATCTTTTCCGGCTCCAGGGATTTGCGCGCCAGGGTCCGAATATCGTGCATGTCCCGCGAGGCGCGCATCAGGGCCAGCTGTTCCCACCGGGCAAAGCTGGTATAGAAGCGGTTGGGTGCGATCAAAATCTTGTTGAGATCGCGATAGCTCGATCCCTTGCCCAGAGCCGGCGAGACCAAATTATCGATGATGCGGTAGTCAAACGCGTCTCCCGCCACACCCACGCCGGATTGGCCCAAGGCGCGGGCGCCGAGGACACCGCCCTTGCGCTCGAAACGGATGATGGAAAAGTCACTCGTGCCGCCGCCGAAGTCGGCGACCAGGACCGTGGCGTCCTGGTCCAGGCGCCTCGCGAAGAAGAAGGCCGCCGCCACCGGCTCATAGGCGTAGAGGATATCGGTGAAACCCAACCGTTCGAACGCGCTCTGGTAACGCTTCAGCGCCAGGGCCATATCGGCGCTCGCGCCCACGAACCGCACCGGCCGCCCGACGATGACGCGGCCGCCCGCAGCGTCCAGCGCCCCGCCGCTTTTGTCGCGCAGCCGCAGCAGAAATTCCGCCAGCATATCCTCGAAGGCGTAGCGGCGGCCCAGGATCTGGGTTTCTTTGAACAAGGAACTGCCCGCATAGCTCTTGAACGACTGGATGAAGCGGGTCTCGCCGGGGTCGTCCAGATAGGCCTTGATGGCCCACGGCCCCGCATTCACCGCCCGGCCGGTCGGGTCCGCGAAATCATGATTGAAGCTTAAGGCCGAACGGAAGGTAACGGTGGGCGCGGACGGCGTCTCGAACGAGACCAATCGGGCAAGCTCGCTCCCATCGCCGATCGCCACCACCGTGTTGGTGGTGCCGAAATCGACACCGATGGCGGGCGTGCTCATAGGGCGCGCAGCATAGTCGCTCAGGGCTGAGGTGCCAAATCCTTCCGCCAAATTTAATGCGCATTCGGCGGTGGGGTTGCTGCCGGAACGAGATTCTTGAACAACGGCACCAGCAAGGTCACGACGACGAAGGCCAGCATCATGGTGCGGAACGTGTCTGCGAAGGCGAGCGTACTCGCCTCGCGAAAGCCGAGTTTCCAGAGGTGCTCGAGCGCCGCCTGATGGCCGATGCCGGGCCCCGCCGGCATTGCCGCATAGCGGCTCGTCAGCCCTTCAGTCAGCCGTTCCATGGGCAGGTTGGCGGGTGTGAGATGCGCCGCGATCTCCTCGAAATGCAGATTGGTCCTATCATTCAGAATGGCCGCGCTCAGCGCTATGCCGACCGCACCGCCAAGATTGCGCATCATGTTAAATAGCCCGCTGGCATATTTGAGCCGCGCGGGCGGCAGACTGCCGAGGCCGAGATTGACGCTGGGCGCCACGGAAAACACTTGGGGAAAACCGCGCAGCAACTGCGGCACCAGCAGTTCCGCACCACCCCAGTCATGGGTGATGAAGCTGAAGCTCCACATCGCCAGCGCAAAGCAGGCGAGTCCAAACATCAGCAACCAGCGGGAATCGAACCGCCGTGCCAGGAGGATATAGACCGGCGTGCCGATCAACGACGCGATGCCGGTGGAGAATATCGCGACGCCCGTCTGCCAGGCGCTGAAGCCACGCACGTAGCCCAGGAATAGCGGAGTGAGATAAATCGTGGTGAATATGCCGATACCGGTGACGAACGAGACAAGGCAGCCGAGCGTGAAATTTCGGTTGCCGAAAGCGCGCAGGTCCACCACGGGATTGCGATAGGTCAAGCTGCGGATGCAGAAGAGCACCAAAGAGATTCCGGCGATCCAGGCGGTGAGGGTGATGGTGGAATCGCTGAACCAGTTCCAGCGTGTGCCCTCCTCCAGCGTATATTCCAGCGTCCCGAGACCCAAGGCCATCAAAGCGATGCCGGGATAGTCGGCGCCGCGCAGCAACGAGAGATCCGGCTCGTCGATCCGCACCAAGACTGGTATCGACAACGTGATGGCCAATCCCGGAATGAGATTGACGTAGAAGAGCCAGTGCCAGTTGAGGGTATCGGTGATCCATCCGCCGATCACCGGGCCCAACGTGGGGGCAAGCGTCGCTATCGTGCCGATCACGGCTGCCGAGTAGATGCGGCGCTCTCCCTGGAAATAATAAAACGAGGACGTAAACACGGTCGGCACCATGGACGCGCCGAGCAAGCCCTGCAGCGCACGGAACACGATCATGCTTTGGATGTTCCAGGCCAACCCGCACAGCATGCTCGAGAGCGTGAAACCGGCCGCTGAGTAAGTGAACAGCCAGCGCGTGGAGAACACGCGGGTGAGCCAGCCCGAGAGCGGGATCATGACGATCTCCGCAATCAGATAGGCGGTCTGCACCCAGCTGATGTCATCCTGCGCGGCGGACAAGCCGCCGCCGATATCCTGCAGCGAGGATGCGACGATCTGGATGTCCAGCAAGGCGATGAACATGCCGCCGCACATCACGGCGAATGGCAAAATCGAGGGTTTGGACGCCGTATCGCTCATCGAGCGGTAGTCCTGGTGTCGACCTCCGCGGTGGTGGACAGGCCAGGCCGCAGCAATCGAAGTTCACTGTCGGTGGCATCGAGTAAGACGCGCACCGGCACGCGCTGCACGATTTTCGTAAAATTGCCGGTGGCGTTTTCGGCGGGGATGACGCTGAATACCGCGCCGGTGCCCGGGGCAAAACTCGCGACGTGGCCATGGAAGGCGTGACCGGGCAGGACATCGACGCTAAGCGTGGCGCTATTGCCCGGAGCCATGTGGGTCAGTTGATCTTCCTTGAAATTGGCGTCCACCCACAACCCTTCGGCCGGAATGACCGAGATGAGGTATGACCCGGCGCTGACATAGGCGCCGACTTGGGCCGCGCGGTTGCCGACATAGCCGTCGACCGGTGAGACGATGTCGGTGTAGCCGACGTTCAGATCGGCGGTGCGCAAAGCAGATCGCGCCTGCGCGAGCGCGGCCTCGGCCTCGGCGATCTGGGCGATCAACACGTTCTGTTGCTGGCGGCTCGCCCCGAGAGTCGCGGTGGCGGCGGCCACCGCCGCGTGCGCCTGGTCATCGAGCGATGCCGTGCGCTGCGCCTCCTGGCCCGTTGCCGCGCCGCTCGAGGCGAGGCCTTGGAATCGTTTCGCATCCAGGCTCGCGAACGAAAGCTGCGCCGATTTGGCGACGAGTTCCGCTTCCTGTTGGCGGACGATGGCCTGTTGCAGGATATATCGCGCGCGGACCGCTTGCAGCGACGCCTCACGCGCATCGACGACCGCCCTCGCATTATCCAGCGCTGTCTGGTAGTCGCTGCGGTCCAGTTGTATCAATAGCTGGCCCGCCTTGACACGCTGGTTGTCGCTCACCAGCACTTTCGCGATGAAGCCGCCGACATGCGGGGCGATGGCCGTGACGTTGCCACCCACATAGGCGTCGTCCGTGCTCTCGAGGAAGCGGCCCACCGTCCACCACCGATAGCCGAGCGCTGCCGCGCCGAGCGCGGCCAGCAGCGCGATTCCCGCGATGGCCACACGTCGCCGCGCCTTCGCGGGATTGCCGCTGACGGGCGGCGCGCCGGAGACAGCGACACTACTCATGGTGGACCTCCAAAAAAGCGGAATTCTCGCCGAGTGTTTGATAACGCTTGCGGATCTTTTCCTTGGCTGCCGGTCCGGCCATCACACGAAAAGCCGGGCTGGATAATGGCCGGCCACTTTTCTTGTCCACCAACACCGGTTCGGCAATGTCCCCGGTCGCGGCGTCCGCGACGACCAACGCCAGGCCTTCGGGCGCGAAATGCCGGTTGCCCCACGCCAAGATCGCCAGCATCACCGTGCGAAAATCCCGCCCGGCATCGGTCAGCCGGTATTCATGGCGGCGGGGATGCGCGGAATATTGATGCCGCTCCAGCATGCCGGCCTCGACCAGGCGGGTCAGCCGTCGGGCGAGGATGTTGGGCGCGATCCCCAGGCTCTTCTCGAATTCGTCGAAACGCTTAAGGCCGTACAGCGCATCGCGCAGGATTAGAACGCTCCATTCGTCGCCCACCCGTTCGAGGCTGCGGGCAATGGGACATTGGCTAACACTTTTCGACATGGCGCGGAACCTCCAGTGACTATCAACTTGCAAGTAACATAGCCGTGTGACTATCATTATGCAAGTTACATCGATAGGGAGGTGTGCCGTGCAGGGTTGTGCCATGCGGGAAAGATGTCGAACCTTGGGTGCCAGCATGCTCGCCGCGCTCACGCTGATGGGCTGCAAGAGCGGCCCGGACTATGCCGCGCCCAAGGTAGCTCTCATGCCCTACCACACCCGACTCGTCGCTGCGGCTCCCGTGGCGCCGCTCGATGTCTGGTGGACCGGTTTTCACGATCCGGAGCTGACGCTGATTGTCGAGCGTGCACTCGTGCAGAATCTCGACCTGGCGGCCGCGCTCGCGCGGGTCGAGCGGGCCCGCGCCGTGGCGCGCGAGAGCGGGGCACGGCTCCTGCCCTCGGGGGCACTGCAAGCGTCGGTCATCCCGCTGCGACAATCGCTCGACAGCCCGATTGGCACGATCGCGGAGCATTTGCCCGGCTACCACCGGGACCAAGTGCTGTATGACGCCGGCGCCGCCGCCAGCTGGGAAATCGATTTGTCCGGCGGATTGCATCGCAACGTCGAGACCGCCGGCGCCCTCGCCCAGGCGGCGGAAGCCGATCAGATGGGGATCCGCGTCACGGTGGTGGCCGATGCCGCCGACGCCTACCTGCAGATCCGCGGCTATCAGGCGCGCCTGGCTTATGCGGAAGGCCAGATCGCCGCCGACTCGCATCTCCTCGACCTCGTGAAATTGCGCCAGGCAAACGGTGTAGCCACCGACCGCGAAGTCGCACAAGCCGATGCTTTGACGTTTCAGGCCCGCGCCCTGTTACCGCCGCTGCGGATGGGCATGGAGGCTCAACTGAATCGGCTGGACGTTCTCTTGGGTGTCCAACCTGGCACCTATGCCGAGGAGATCGGCGCGGGAGCCGACATCCCGAGCATTCCCGCGGTCGATCCCGCCGATCCTGCTGATCTATTGCGACGTCGTCCCGACGTCATAGCGGCTGAGCGCCGCCTCGCGGCATCCAATGCGCAGATTGGTGCGGCCATGGCGGAATACTATCCCAAGATTTCGGTGTCGGCGTTGCTGGGTTTCGAGTCTCTGTCCAGTCAACACTTGCTGACCGGCGCCGGGTTCCAGCCCGAAGCCATGGCGGGCTTGCATTGGCGGCTGTTCGATTTCGGCAAGGTCGACGCCGAAGTCGCCGCAGCGCGAGGCGCCAACGCCGAAGCGCTGGCCGATTACCGCGCCGCGGTGCTGCGCGCCACCCTGGATGTGGAGAACGCCCTGACGGCGTTGGTGCAATCAGCGCAGGAGGTACGCGAACTCACCCGGGAAACGGACTCGCTGGTGCGCGCCCGCGACACGGCCGAAGAGGCCTATCGTGGCGGCGTGGTCACCCTGATCGATGTGCTCGACAGTGACCGGCAGCTGCTGATCGCCCAAGACGATCTCGCCCGGGTGAAGGCGGATACGGCGCGCGCCGCCGTCAGTTCCTATCGCGCGTTAGGCGGCGGCTGGTGAGGCGCTCACGCGAACGAGCCGCGGCTCGCCTATCCGCGCCTTCCTTTTGAATTGGAGCGCAGTTGATCTGCCTATGCGACCGGATACGGTCCTTCCGCAAAGCTCCTGTCATGGTAGCCTTTGCTGCCGACTTCTCGAGCGAGCGTGCTGCGGAACGCCTGGCCGGCGTGTAGGCACTTGAGTGCAAACGCGAAATCGTACTTCGGTGTCCAGCCGAGTTCCGTCATTGCGCGCTTATTCACATAGACGCGATCAATGTGCGGAAATAACTTCCATTGGCGGGCCGCGTAAAACGCCTCGCATTCTGGGAAAAGCCGCCGTACCACGCTTGGAGCGTCATGGGCCAATAGCGGTAGGTCATCCCGCGTGAACGGAGTCGTCGCTGAGACGATATACCGTGAAAAGCCGATCTGTGCCGCCCGTTCCAACGCTCGCATGACGGCCGAGACGGCGTCTTCTATATCCACCCGTCGATACAACAATTCGTTGAGCTGAGCATTGGCCGTTTCGTATTGGTGCCGCACCTCAGCACTATCGTCCTCCTCCGCAAAGAACCGCGATGTACGCAAGACGACAACGGGCAGGCGATGGCGCTTGTGCGTCAGCTCGCATAGGTCTTCGGCCATGACTTTGCTGACCCCGTAGATGTTTCTCGGCCCCGGGGCCAGCTCCTCGGTTACCCAAACCGCAGCGGTGGAATTCGTGCCGTTCAGCTGATGAGCCGAACGCGCTGGTGGTGCTCACGTATACAAAGCTCTTCACTCCGTTGGACACGGCGGCCTCGAGCAAGACGAGCGTACCCGTGACGTTCGTATCGATGAACTGCTGCCAGCTATGGGTTGCGACATGCGGTTTGTGCAGCGTCGCCGCATGCACGACGGCGGTCGCCCGCCTCATACAGCCCGCGACGAACGCCCGGTCACAGATTGACCCCACGTGATCGGTAAATGGCGAGGGTTTCAGGTCGATTCCAATGGCAGATCCCCCGTCTGCACGGATGCTCCGGATCAACGCCTCGCCGAGATGCCCGGCACTTCCAGTGACCAGAATTGGCATGTGTTTCCTATGCGCCCGACGTATTAGTCAAATATTGGTCCTGACGCAGCATAACCCAGTATCATTTTCAGCGGGTGGCTCTGCTTCACTTTGTTGCGCAACCGCCGCCGCAGCCCCTTGCTAGTGTTGACAAAATGATCTCCATGCAAATCGAACGCATCAGCGCTTTCTCAGACGGCGACATCGGTGGCAATCCCGCCGGTGTCGTCATCGCGGACCTATTGCCGACACCGGACGAAATGCAAGCGATCGCCAAAGAGGTCGGCTACTCCGAGACCACGTTCGCTGCCCGTGAGGAAGGAACATGGCGCGTTCGATACTTCTCGCCGGAAGCCGAAGTGCCGTTTTGCGGTCACGCCACCATTGCGCTCGGCGCCGCGCTGGCAAAGCGCCACGGCGATGGGGAATTCAAGCTCAAGATCAATGGGGGCGAGATTTCCGTGGCAGGTCGTCGGGAAGCGGGTCTTTTCGCCGCAGCATTGCAATCGCCATCCACCCGAAGCGCGCCCGCCGACCCGGACGCGACGGCTGAGGTGCTGGAACTCTTTGGCCTGGCGGGAGATCATCTGGACCACCGCATTCCACCGGCGCTCATTCATGCCGGCGCCGATCACCTCGTGCTCATGCTCCGCGATCGCACGACGCTCGCCGCCATGCGCTACCCCTTCGAGAGCGGTCGCACACTCATGCGACGCAACGGCTGGGTAACGGTCCTCCTCGGTTATGCGGAATCGTCCCAGCGCTTCCATACCCGTAACGCATTCGCCGCGGGTGGCGTCTACGAGGACCCCGCCACCGGGGCATCCACCGCCGCATTGGCGGGTTATCTCAGGGATTTGGGCTGGGCGCACCGCGGCCGCATCGACGTACTGCAGGGGGACGACATGGGGATGCCCTCGCGATTGCGCGCGGAGATGTCGAGTCAGCCCGGCGCCTCGATCCGCGTCTCGGGAACGGCGCGATTCATGTGAGTGAGAACAAGGGTCCGCCAATGACGACGATCGCTTCGGCGTCGAGTGCTCCGCGTCCGGCCTTTGCACGATGGATGCACACCACGAACGACATCACGCGCATGTTTCTCGAGGCCGGGCAGGTCCCGGACCTGATTAGCCTCGCTGGCGGTCTCCCCGAAGCCGATACATTCCCCGCCGCAGAGCTTGCCGACGCCGCCCGTCGCGCAATCGAGGAACATCCTCGCGAGGTTCTTGGTTACGGACCGATCGAGGGACTGCCGGAGCTTCGTGACGCGATCGCGCGGCGCTTCAGTACGCCGGCACTGGTGCTCGCGCGCGCCAACATCCTGGTGACGACGTCCAGCATGCAGGGACTCGACCTGATCGGCAAAGTGCTGCTGGACGAAGGCGGCTTGATCGCCGGGCAGTCTCCGACCTATCTTGGCGCGCTCGATGCATGGCGCCCTCGCTCGCCTTCGTTCCGCAATCTGATGCTCGACGATGCGGACCTCGATCCTTGCCCCATTCTGGCGGGCACACAATTCGCTTATACCGTACCCAATTTTTCCAACCCGACCGGACGACTCGTTGGGCTGCCAATGCGGCAAGCGCTGGTCGATGCCGCGCACAGTACGGGAACGTGGCTGGTCGAGGACGATCCCTACGGATCCCTGTATTACGACGGCGCGCCGCTATCGCGCCTGATCGAGTTGTCGGCACAGAAGGACTCCGCTCGCCCGTATGCGGGGCCGGTCGTCTACATGGGCACCCTGTCGAAGGAGATCGCGCCCGGTCTACGCATCGGCTGGACCATCGCAGCCGCGGAAATGATCGAGGCACTGACGCGTGCCAAGCAGGGTTCGGACATGTGCACGAGCGGGGTGACGCAGCGCATCGCCCTGGCAGCGCTCGATGCCGGCCTGATCGAGTCGATCCATCCGACGATCATCGCGACCTATCGCGAGCGCCGCGATGCGCTGTGCAATGCGCTGTCGACCCACCTCGCGAAGTGGTTCGACTGGACTCAACCGGCGGGCGGGATGTTCGTTTGGGCGGTCGCCAAAGATCCGGCATTCAATACGGACCGATTGCTGCAACACGCCATGGCGGAACGCGTATGCTTTGCGCCCAGCAGCGTTTTCGACTCTAGCGGCGCGTACCGGCGGGCGATCCGCTTGAACTTCACCCTCAACGCGCCGCAACGCCTCGCGGAGGGCGTGGAACGCCTGGCCACCGCCATCGAACGATATCGACGGGAGGAAATTCGGAGACGTTAGCACGACGCGGCAGCCACTTCGAACTCGGCCTGTGCCGGTGCGCCGGGTAGCATCGGGAGTTCAACCACGAATTCCGCCCCGGCAGTCGGTCGACGATGAGCCGTGATGGTGCCCCCGTGCAACGTAACGATGGCCCGGCAGATGGAAAGGCCGAGTCCGATACCCGGCACTGAATTCGGTTGTTTGCCACGGTAAAATTTTCTGAAAACGGCGTCGGTATCACCTGGGGGCAAGCCACAGCCTTCGTCGGTAACGCGAATCTCGATGGTGTTCCCGAAGCAACCCGCGGAGATAGTGATGGGGCTGCCTGCCTGGCTGTACTTTGCGGCGTTCTCGAGCAGATTCGTCAATAGCTTCTCGAAAACCAATGCATCGACGTACACCCACATCAGGTCATTCGGCATGGCGGGAATGACGTTATGCTGCGCAAGGCAATTGCCAACCCGATTGAGGGCGCTTGATACCAAGGTCTCGACCGGGTACCAACGTCGCTCGAGTACTACCGGAGTGGATTCGAGCCGAGTCATCTCGAGAATCTTGTTGACGGTGTCTGACATCTGGCGCGCTTCTGCGACCAGAAATTGGACCCGCTCCCAATAAATCGGGTTTGCAGGCGCACCAGGCCCATCGAGAAGACTCGATGCCGCGCCTTCGATGACCATCAACGGCTGCCGGAGATCATGGGAGACAGACGCTAACAGCGAGCTACGCATGTGCTCTTCCTCAGCCGCCCGCTCCGCTTCGTGCGCTGCCCGAACGAGCCTTTTTCTTTCCATCGCCGCGGCCACCTGTCTTGCACAGTGTCCGAGGAACCGTGTCTGCGGAGCAGTAAGACGTCCTCCCGGGGACCGCGGCCGAACCATCATCACACCCAGCGCGCGATCCGCCACCACGAGCGGCAGATAGAAGGCCTCATTGTCAGAATGGACCGTTGTACTCGTCCCCGCCCGGCGCCGATGACGGAAGGCCCATTCCGCGATCTGCTGGTCTGTCGGATCGGAGGCTAATTGTCCGTGGCTGACCTCGAGGAGCACCGGCGCAGCGCCCTCCGCTGGCCTGAAAAACACCGCGTCGCGTCCTACCGCCCGCGCGACGTGGCGACGCGCGGCCTGATAAATCTGAGCATCGTCGGTGGCGCGGGCGAGATCCCGTGTAAGCGAATACAGCACGGCAACTCGTCGCGCATGACCCAGGGCCGCAAGATCTCGTTCGCGCAGTTCCGAGGTCAGTTCGCTGATGACCACACCCACGAACAGCATCACGCCAACCGTCATCACCAATCGCGGGTCCGCGATGCGCAGCGAAAAGAAGGGAACGGTAAAGAAGAAATCGAACGCGACGGAACTGGCGATGGCGGCGACGATCGACGGCCCCCGACCATGGCGTGCGGCAACGACGACCACGCCGACCATATACACCATGACCAGGCTGTCGAGTGCCACCCAAGGCGCGAGTGCATACGCGGCCAGCGAACACAATGCGGTAGTGACGAGACCGGCGCCGTACGCTCGCAGCGTGGAACCGGCCGACGGAATAGCCTGCTTCGCTGTCGGTCGAGGCGCAAGCCATTGCCGGGTTCGCCAATAGGCGAGGCCAGCCAATCGCCGGCTTACCGTCGCGAGATCGTGACGAGTCCCGTGTTTGTGCGCTTCGGGGGTGTCCGATTGGGGCAGGCCGGGTGCAGGGCAAGGCGGTCTCGATTCGCGGTCAGTCGGCACGTACAGATTCCCGACTGGCGGCCCGACCAGTACACCATCCTGTCGCACCGGCAGGCGCGCCACCCATCTCGATGTTAACGGAACATCGGCTAATTCAGCAGATGACTTGACCGTGTTTTACCAGTCGGCAATCCTCCGATCAAGCGGTAGCCGACGCCAAACTCGGTGATGATGTGTGATGGACGAGAAGGGTTGACCTCGAGTTTTTTCCGCAGGTTGCCGACACATGCGCGCAGCTGCAGCGATCTGCCCGAGTCGGGGCCCCAGACCTCCTTCATGATTTCGGCCTCCGTGACCACCCGATTACGTCCTCGTACCAGCGCCTCGAGGACGCGATATTCAAGCCGCGTCAACCGCTGACCGTGCCTATTACCCCGGCGCACGACGCGTCGGCCCAAGTCAATTGCAACACCATCGAGCTCGAGAACACCGCTCGGCAGCCAGCCACCGCGTGCGTGAAATCGCAGTGCGGCGCGCACGCGAGCCAGCAGCTCAGGCGAGCGGCAGGGCGTCACGATGTAGTCATCCGCACCCGCATCGAAGGCCGCGAGCCGGCGCGCTTCGACGCCGCCCGCGGACAGAGCTAATATCGGCATGAACGACCAGCTGCGGATGGCCTTGATGAGACGGATGCCATCAAGATCGGGCACGCTCATTCGGACCATCATCACGTCCGGCGGCCGCGATGTTGCTCGCCGTTCGCCGTCCGCGCAGGTGTCGCAAGCCACAACGCTGAAGCCATCGGCTTCCAACGCCAACCTCAGAATCCGCTGCGAACCACGATCATCGTCGACGATCTGCACAACATGCCTTCGTAGCGTCATGTGTGTCGGGGCCTCACGCATGCATTACACGTCGCACCGCGCCTAGAAGTGGTAGTTCAGGTCAACTCCTGCCGTGAGCGGCTGGTTGGTGACCACCCGATTGAACGAGGTGGTGGCTTCGAGTAGTTGAAACAGGTTTTCGAGTTGCGCGTGCTTGTTGAAGGCATTGTTTACAAAGAGAGTCGCGCTCCAGCCATCACCGGACTGGATACCGGCGCGCAGATTCGTCAGGGCATACCCAGGGAGCTGTTGATACTCGCCGTTCGTCGAAAAGCCGTACGGAAATTCCAGCGAGTAACGGGCGCCGGTATAGGAGGTCTCCACGCGTCCCGTGAAGGAGTATTTGTCGGTCAGCGGTTTCAAATAACTCAAGATGCCATCGGCGGTCACCGGTGCTACCTCGGGCAGCTTGTTTTTTGGGACGATCTGCCAGAACGGGCCCGGATCCAGGGTCTCCTCGAGGTAACCGGCGGTCACCTCGAGGTTGAAACCCGCACCCAGCACGGCCACGACGTCAAACTCAGTTCCATAGATCGTCGCGTGTTTGCCATTGATGTTGAGTGCCCACACATTGGGATACGCCTCGAGCTGGATGTTTTGCCAATCCTCGTAATAGACGCTGGCGTTGACGGTCAGACGGCGGTCGAGAAACCGGGCCTTTTCGCCAATTTCGTAACTCCAGACCTTGTCCGGCGAATAACTGGTGGGCCACTTGCCGCTTGGATAGTGATAGGCAGCGAAAGCCGGCCCCCAAACCGCACCGGTTGTTGGATAGACCGCGTCGCCTCCACCCGGACGAAAGCCGTTCGACACGGTCGCGTAGACCATGAGGTCCCGGTCAAAATCGTAGGAGAGATTAAATTTCGGATCGACGCTGGTGGAGTTCTGCGTGATCAGTCCGGAACACGATGGCTTGGCCGCCCCAAAACCCGACCCCCACCCACTGATGCACGAGGAGAACTTGTAGTCGTATTTGTTGACGCGTACGCCGACATCGCCCTTCAGTTGACTCGTAAAGGCGTAGGTCGCGTTGCCGAAGATCGCGTACTGATTGAGCGTCGTCGGCGAGTTGGCATCAAACCAGTGGGGCGTCGTCGCCGGCGCGAACGTACCTAAGTCCATATAGGTTCCATAGGTAGGCGTGGTGCCGTTGAACGTCCACAGGGAGTAGAAATGGCTGTAGTACGCGCCGCCGACCCAGGTGAGCGCTCCGGTGTCCTTCGAGGTGAAGCGCAATTCTTCGCTGAATTGCTTGGACGGATCGTTCTCGTAACCGTATGCCTCGCCGGTTCCCGTGGGGCCATAGTATCCGGGAGGCGGCAGTCCGTAGTTGGAAGCGTAGGTTGCGGCCGTATTCGGATTATTGAATTCCTCGCTCGCATCCTGGGTTTGGGTCGACCTGCGGGTCCAATACGCGCTGACGGAGGTGATGTCGAAGGGATCGAGCGTGTAATTGACGTTGACACTGGAGACCGTGATCTCATCGGTCAAAGGCTCGGCAATATCGAACGGCTGATAATGCGCGTTTTGTATGCCCGGAGAACTGTCATAGGCGCTGACGCCACTCTGCCTGCTGGTCTCGTAAAACATCGATGGCGTGATCGTCAAATCGTCGTTCGGTTTCCAGAGCAAGGTGGCGCGAGCGCTATACAGATGATAGGCATTGGAACCTTTGTAATCCGCAGTGACGGGAGCGTTTTGGACGTCGCCGCGGATGGCGCCAGTCGAGTCCACTCTCGGGAAGGGATTGGCGACGATGCGGTTGATCCACCCACTGGTGTAGTTCTCGGTTCCGACCAGTCGCAGTGCCAAGGTGTCGTTGATCAACGGAAAGTTGACCATGAAATTATCATTGTGATTGAGCCCGCCGCCATCGGTGCCCGATACGATGCTTTGCGCCGAGGCGTGAAACTCGGTCAAATCCGGCTGATTGGTGATCAGCCGAACCGTGCCGCCCATGGATCCCGAGCCGAACAGTGTGCCTTGTGGCCCACGCAGCACTTCGATGCGACTCAAGTCATAGAGCGAGGGATCAATCACCACGTGGCCATTTTGTGCGCTGGCCGGGCCCGATAAGGGGACATCGTCAAGATAGAATCCGACCGTGGCGGAATTGCCGCCGCTCGAGGTCATGCCGCGCATTTCGATTTCGGTCTGACTGGGCCCTTCGCTCTTCAGCGAGACACCCGGTGTTGCCTGCGCCAAGCTGGCGAATGAGGTGATCCCGCGGGCCTGCAAATCGGCGCCGGTCACGGCAGCAATGCTGATGGGCGTGTCCTGCACCGTAGAGATGCGCTTCTGCGCGGTCACTACCACTTCGTCGAGCTGGCCCGAATTATCGGCATCAGTGGCCGCCAAGGCGCGACCCGAATGACACGTCGAGACAATGACCGTACCGCCCCACACGGCGGCCACGCTGAATTTCGCGATCCTCTTCATCGTTCTGCTCCCTTTATTCATCCCAGAAAACAGCGCTCGCTGCCGATCAACACGAGCTCGCTGCGACGACAGCTGCGTCGCAGCCTCACAGATCAGGCCTTAAAAAATTCAAAAAAAGAGTTGGTGCATGGCCGTGGGCGCACGCACCTCGCTGAGGCACGGAGGATGAGTGAATCTGCTTTAATCGAGCCAGTACGGCCAGACAAAGTCTTGTAGATCGATTACGGGCCGCTCCGCGTAAGTGAACCCCTCGACAGGACTCGTACCGATTGCACCAAGATGGCGCGCACAGTCCAAAAATTAACGCGCTTCGCGGCGTCGGAGTGCGCCAGCCGGTTTGTTCGAGTAGATTTGCAGGTCAATTCCGCGTAGAACTTGGCTGCTGAAGAGCGCCTGAACATCGTCATGCGGGCGCACACACACGGAAGTACCACGCGTCGATGCCGCAAACTCTACCCGCAGTCTCTCTTCAGGATTTGCCCCTCCTTCTCGTCGTCGAGGACGACCCCCGTATACGCGGCCTGCTCAGAAGCGTCTTGCGCGCAAACGGCTTCCGAACACTCGAGGCTGACACGGTGAAGTCCGCGCTCGAGATCGCCGTGAATGCCCTCCCACACCTCATCTTCGTGGATCTCGGTTTGCCCGATGGCGATGGCGTCGACCTCATTCGCCGCGTGAGGGAGTGGTCGTCCGTCCCGATCTTCGTTCTCTCCGGGCGCGAACGATTGCACGAGAAGGTCGCCGGGCTCAACGCCGGCGCGGACGATTATTTGACTAAGCCGTTCGCTCCAGAGGAGCTCCTCGCTCGGGTACGCACTGCCCTCCGGCGCATGGCGGCGCGTGACCGGCCGGTCTGCACTTCATCGTTCGAAACCGGGGACTTGCGGATAGACATGATTCGTCGACTGGTCAGCGTTCGAGGTCGACGGATCTACTTGACCCCTACGGAGTACCGGCTGCTGGTCGTGCTGGTCCAGCAAGCCGGCTGCGTGGTGACGCATGAGCGCTTGTTGTCGGAGGTTTGGGGTCCCAGCAAAGCTGATTTCACTCACTATACTCATATCTACATGACGCACCTGCGCCGCAAGTTGGAACCGGACCCGATGAATCCCATCTACCTGTTGACCGAGACGGGGATCGGATATCGGATGTCTGCGCCGGACTGACCCTACGCCTACTCGCTTTAGCGTTTTCTTGCCCCCGCCGATCGTGCGGTCGCCCGACCTCACCGAAATCCTCCAGGGTTGCGTTCGGCCTCCGACTTGATTAACCGCAACCACGCTGGCAGCGTCTCCTCGAGCGTGCGCTGCATGGTTTCGGGCATGAGCCGCGGCAGCCAGCCGTCGAAAGACTCGTCTGTCCGTAGCAGTATGCCTAGATCGGTCGGCAGGATTTCCCACCGATGCAACGCGTGGGTACCGAACGCCTTTCCCGTCCATGTGAGCCGTTCCTTTGGCGCTACCTCCTGGAGGGTGGAGATGATCGTCAGGCCCTTGGACTTCCACTTGAATACGCTGCCTGGCTGGAGTGGGCCATTGAGCACGGCGGTTTGGACCAGCGCGTTCCATGTCGGCCACCGATCGATGGTCGACAACAGATCCCACACCCGTTCCGGTGTCGCCGCAATCTGGATCTGTGCTTGCGAAAACGCGGCGGCGACCCGCGGCTCCCGCGGTGTGTTGGGTGGCACGCTCATTGGTGACTCCATGGTGCATCCGTCCGTACCGAAGCGAGTGAGCTTTCTGTTGGAGGCTATTGTGCGCAACCCCCGGGGATCGCACAATTGCATAAATAGTAGAGTGAGAAATGCAAAAATGCATAGCACGGTTGGGCCGGCATCGTTTGACTGGTCACTGATGAGGTCATTCCTGGCGGTGATCGAGAAGGGCAGCCTGCTCGCTGCCGCGCGACAACTTCGCGTCAATCAGTCGACGCTGGGTCGGCACGTGGCGGAGCTCGAGCGGCAGCTCGGCACGGTGTTGTTCGAGCGTACGGGTCGCGGCCTGGTGGCGACCTCTGCTGCACGATCAATCGCCGATCAAGCCCGCGCCATGGCGGATAACGCCGAGGCGATCGGACGGACGTTGACTGGCCAGAGCAAGCAGCTCGCGGGATCGGTCCGTATTACCGCCAGCGAGACCGTGGCAACCTACCTATTGCCGCCGCTTCTCGCCCGGTTCCGGGCGCGCGAGACCGGTATCGCCATCGACATCATGGCATCCAACGCGGTGAGTAACCTGCTGCGGCGGGAGGCCGACATCGCGGTGCGCATGGTGCGGCCGACACAAACCTCGTTGGTCGCGCGGCGCGTTGGCGAGGTTCGGATCGGAGCGTATGCACGGAAGGACTATCTGCGACGTCGCGGCGTGCCCGGCAAGCTCGGCGAGATGCGCCACCACGATCTCATTGGTTTGGATCGGGACGACTCGATAGTTCGTGCCTTCAACTCATTCGGACAGCGGATCGAACGGGATTCCTTCATGATCCGCAGCGACGACCATCTCGTTCTCTGGCAGGCCCTGTGCGCCGGGTTGGGGATTGGGTTTGTGGCGACCTGGCTCGCGGATCGTGAGCCGTCGCTCGAACGCGTTCTGCCCGATCTTCCCATGCCGGCGCTGCCGGTCTGGCTGGCCGTCCACCGCGAGATACGGTCCAGCGCGAGGATTCGTGCCTTGTACGACTTTCTGGCGGCGGGAATTCCTTCGGCGCTGGCGTGAGTGATCACAACCGCCGGCAGTTGACAGGCAACACACTGCTTGCCTATTCTTAATGCAAGTTATTACTTGCATGTAGTTCGTGGCAGAGAGTGACGATCCCGATACCTTGTTCAGGGCTTTGGCGGACCCCAGTCGCCGCAGGCTGCTGGACCTGTTGCATGCGCATGACGGCCGCACACTCCATGAACTGTGCGAACACCTCGATATGACCCGGCAGGGCGTGACCCAGCACCTTGATTTGCTGGAGGCCGCCCACTTGGTCGCCACCGTACGGCGCGGACGCGAGAAATTGCATTTCCTCAATCCGGTGCCACTGCAGCAAATCTATGAGCGCTGGATCGCCAAATTCGAAAAGCCGCGCCTTAAGGCGATTGCGGAATTGAAGAAACGACTGGAGACGTCCAATGGCTAGATCAACCTTCGTTTACGTAACCTACATCCGCACGACACCGGAGAGGCTGTGGTCCGCATTGACCACTGACGGGGAGTTCATGCGACAGTATTGGTTCGGCACCCACTGCGAAAGCCAATGGACGGCGGGAGCGCCGTGGAAGATGGTATCGAGCAGCGGGCTGATCTCGGACGCCGGCGAGATCATCGAGGCGGAGCCGCCCCACCGATTAGTGATACGGTGGCAGCATCAGAACAGGCCGGAACTCATGGCGGAGGGCGACTCACGCTGCACGCTTGAACTCGAGCCTATTGGAGCCGCCGTTAAGCTCACCATCACCCACTCGATCGAGCGCGACCCATCGAAATTGATAGAGGCGGTATCGGGCGGGTGGCCGAAGATCATCTCTAATCTGAAATCTCTGCTGGAGACCGGGGCGATCGCGCTGCAGGATGCGTATCCGCCAGCGCAGAAATGACGCCATTCAACGTGCTGCACGATTTCGATCACCCTTCCAATAATTGGGAGAATGCGGGTGCTTTGCGTGCGGCAGGCACAGGCCACGCTCGAGTCCGGCCGCCCCGCACTAGCTTTCTAAAAACGCAACAATCGGAGTGCGACCCGGGGCATGCGTCGCTACAGTGCCGACCCGGAAGCTTTGATCGGAGTAGCACCATGCAGCACGCGGAAAATCAGGCTCGGCGTAGCGCCGAACACCGGCACGTGGGACTGATGCAGCAACTCGCCCGGTACATCGACCAGCACGCCGATGAGCCGCTGTCGCTCAAGACCCTGGCGAAGCAAGCACAGCTCTCGCCGGCCTATCTGCAGCGGGTGTTCAAGGGGGCCCTCGGTGTCTCGCCAAAGGCGTACCACGATGCGGCACGGCTGAGACTGCTGAAGGGCGCACTCAAGGCCGGCAAGACCGTCGTGGATTCGCTCAATGAGGCGGGATTTCAATCGACCAGCCGCATCTACGGGCACGCCACCCGCACGCTGGGCATGACCCCAGCGACGTACCGTTCCGGAGGTGTCGGTGAGTCTGTTAGCTATGCGTTTCGTCACACGCGGCTCGGCCCGCTGTTGATGGCGGCCACAGCTCGTGGCGTGTGCTTTGCGCAATTCGGCCAGAGCGAGAAGTCCCTCGTCGAGCAACTGCGGGCGGAATTCCCCAAGGCGGTTGTTCAGGAGTCCGATGCGACCCATTCGCCTGCGTTGGACGCGTGGATCGACGCGTTGGAAGCACACATCGAGGGACACGCGCCGCGCCCGGATGTTCCGGTGGATCTGCGTGGCACAGCGTTCCAAATTCGCGTGTGGCGATTCCTCCTCGAGGTGCCGGAGGGCGACGTCGTGAGCTATACCGAAGTCGCGACGGGTATCGGCGCCCCGCAGTCAGTGCGTGCCGCCGCCTCGGCGTGCGCCGCCAACCGAATTGCCGTACTCGTGCCCTGTCATCGGGTGTTGCGAAGGGATGGGGGCTTGGGCGGCTATCGCTGGGGGCTCGAACGCAAGCGCGTGCTGATCGACCACGAACGCGCCCGGCGCGTGCCATGAGTACCGGGATCCTGCACCCGCCCGGCTACCACGTGAGCCTCCGCGGCCATAGGCTTTGGGTCGAGGAGGAGGGAGCCGGGGAGACGGTGCTGCTCCTATCAGGGTTCGGGCCGGCGGGGTCCCACCTGATTTTTCACCCGCATTTCTCCGCTCTCGCGGACAGCTACCGAGTGATCTATTGCGACTTGCACGGCCGCGGCAAAGCGGATCGGCCGACCGACCCCGCACAGATCACGTTCAATGACGATGTCGCAGACGTCGCCGAACTCATCTCGAGCCTCGGGACGGCGCCAGTCCATTTATACGGTTTCTCGTATGGCGGCCTGATTGCACAAGAAATCGCGCTTTCTCACCCCCACCTCGTCCGCACTGTCACGCTCGCCAATACCTTGCATAGCCCCGAGATGTGGCAGCTGAATCATGTCAATATCAACCGGGAGCTGGCGAATCAGCATCCAGAGGCCTGGTCGCGCATTCTGGAATTACGCCGGCAGGGAGTCTCTTCCACGGACCCACGCATGCAGCAAGAATTCTCGGTAGCCGCGCGACTCGTCCGCTTCTTCAATCCAGACAATGCCACTCTGTTGCAGAGCGAACCGGGCTCACGCAATCTCGAGTTATATCCCGTGTTCTGCGGCGCGGACGTGGATTTCATCATCGGTGGCCAGTTGCCGGCGATTCCGGATTTCCGGCCTCGACTGAAGTGCCTTCAGGCTCCCCTCTTGGTTCTTGCCGGGCGCTATGATCGGGCGTTGTACCCGCGGATGCAGCGTCAGTTCGTGGACTTCGCGCCTCGGGCGCGTCTGGTCATCATGGAGCGCAGCGGCTCGTTTGCACATATCGAGCAGCCGGCGGCCGTGTTCGAGACGCTGAAGGAGTTCTGGAGCGATGCGGCGTAGCGCGGGTCGCGCGCAAGGGTAGTTTCCCGCGCGCTTATCGGGTTCCGGCAGCCGAGCGCAACGACAGCGCCACGGAAAGTCCGCGACCATCCAATCCGGGCCCTAAATGCACTGAACTGCCCAAGGCCTCCGCCAGACGCCGAACGATGGCGAGTCCCAAGCCGGTTCCTTGGGGTTCCGAACCCGGTATTCGGAAAAACCGCTCAAACACGGCGTTTTGTAATTCCGGAACGATTCCGGGCCCGCTGTCCTTGACGGTAAGGTCGACGGCCTGGCCCCTCTGGTGCAGCGTCACCCAGACCGAGCCTCCGGCGGGGGTGTAGCGGATCGCATTATCGACCAGGTTCTCAACGATTGAATCGAACGCGAGGACGTTGGCCTCAACCGCGGCAGACTCTGGCGCATCCAACGATAACGTGATTCCCTTACGACGTGCCGCGGGCACGAGCGCTGCGAGTCGCTGCCGCAGCAACTCGGCCGCATCGATCGTCTCTAACTTGGAAAACACCGGCGAGGCGTCGATGCGTGCGGTCATCAACAACTGAGAGAGTAGATGGGATAGGCGGGCGGCGCCTTGATCGAGCCGAATCACCGCGGCACGACGCGCCACATCATCATGAGCGGCAACGACTTGGTGCGCGGACGCGGTCAGGGCGGCAATCGGAGTGCGCAGCTCGTGCGCGGCATCGGCGAGAAATCCGCGTTCCGCGTCGAGCCTGCGGGCCTCGCGGGCGAGCAGTCCGTTGAACGCCGCGACGAGGGGGGCGGTTTCCTCGTAACCGAGTTGATCATCGATGGGCTCGAGGTCCCCGAGCCGCCGCCGTGACACCGAAGCTGCCATTTGCTTGATCGGCCGAATACCGCGCTTGGCGGCCCAACCCAGCGCGCCGATACAGGCCGCAAAGATCACGATCTGTGACACGCCAATGATGCGCAGCATCGGCCAGACCGACGACCAGCGGGTGGCATCGCTTTCTGCCACCATCACCGAGAGGGTGGCATCGACGCTCTTCCTCACAATGGTTCGAAAATGCACGCCATTGCGAATGACTTCGCCAAAACCGGCGGGTGCCGGCCAGGGAACATCGGTAGCGGCCCCTGCATGGTAGATCACGTGATTGTTCTGATCGAGAATCTGAAAGGTTGCCGAGTAATTCCGGGCATTCTCGAGCGTCTCGATGATGCCTTCGACGAATACGTGCTCGACGGCACCCACCCGCTCGCGAAGTTGCGCCGGATCGTGGGCTACAGCCGCCGCGGTTTCGGCGAGAATCGTTGCGAAATACCCCATCCGCCGGTCAAGGTCGCCGTTTTCGTAGCGGGTCATGACGACGAACAGGCATCCAATCAGAACGGCCCAGAGGATGCCCATGGCCACGATCTGCCAGCCAATCAAGCGCCGGATGAAGGAGGCGTGCTGCATCAGCCGTTTTCCAGAACGTAACCCACTCCCCGCACCGTCCCGATCAACTCATTGCCGAGCTTCGTGCGCAAGCTGTGGATGTGTACATCGACGGCATTGCTATCGATAGCGTATTCGGCTTCCGAT
>Ga0116230_10000879_pt1 | contig 27287 bp, 29 predicted proteins | sample S1TSphfallax_3_FD_88678 | JGI IMG/M metagenome (GOLD analysis project Ga0116230, IMG submission 88678) | Host-associated microbial communities from peat moss isolated from Minnesota, USA - S1T2_Fd - Sphagnum fallax MG | ecosystem: Host-associated > Plants > Peat moss > Unclassified | place... | reverse complement strand
GGTTTTTCAGGCGCTTTGCCGATCTTCTGACACGCGGCCAGATAATCATCGACGCTTTCCCGAAAAGCGGCCTTCAATCCGCTAACCGTATCGGCGTGAAATCCAATGACATCATTAATGCCCGCGATGCGGCCTGCAAAAATGTCATCGTCAGCATCAAATTCCACGGCGGCGCTGTAACCCCGATATTCCAATACTTTGCTCATGGTTTTACCCCCAACTTGATCAAAAATTCCCGCGCATCTCGCACCTGATAACGCTTGGCTTCCTTCGCCGGATGCGGGCGATGGAAGCTGCCGACCATCTGGTTCTTCTCGAACGTGACACGCGATCCCGCGCCCTCGATGACCTTGCAACCGATCGCGACGAACAAGGCTTCGATCGCCGCCCATCGGATGTTGGACGATACGGGGTTTACGAAAATCGCAGCCAACGTCTTTCGGTGCGCGTTATTCACGCTAGCGAAATATGATAGCGTAAAGTCGTTTGCAAGCAAGAAGTGCTAGCGTCCGCTCACGCCCAGGACCGATCATCCTTTGGCAGCCTGCCTTCATCGTCAATCAGCCGGACGCGGTGGGGTGGGTCGTTTGACCAACGGTAGAACACGACGTTGCGGTCCGCGGCCAAGGCGCCAGGCGCCAAACTGGGGATGATGATCGCGGCGATGCCGCCGGTAATCAGCCGCCGGGCGAGGTCCCATGTTGGCGGTTTGCCGCCGCGGAGGAAAATGGCTTCCCATGGGCTGGCGAGGATTCCGGCGTCGGCGCCGTACATCGCCAGGGTATCGAGGTCCGTCAGGTCCGCCACATCCGCGCAATCGACATCGTAGGCGCAGATGGTCAGCGGTTGGGCCTTGAACGCGAAACCCTGCTGCGCCTCTCGCCAGGCGGTTTCCATCCGGCGCGAGGTGTATAAAGCCGGCACGCCCACCGGGTTGAAGCGGCCACCGTAGCGCGCCGCCCCGTCCCCGGACAGCGGCGCAAAAGACCAGCGTGGGTTATGGGCACGGTACACCGTGCCCGCGAACCTCACGCGTAGCCACCGACCGTGATGCGGTCCAGATATCGCTTCACCGCCTCGGCCCTGCCTTCCTTCACCAGCGCCTCGGCGGTCTGGTCTCCGAAAGACGGCAAAGGCTGCGAGCGGTACCAGGCAAACGCCTGTTGCGGGGAGCCGGCCCAGTCCTTCACCCGATTCAGAATTTCCACCACATCTCGCAGCCGCGCCTGGGTGGCAGGGGTGGTGACGCGGGCGGATTTGGTGACGGCATCGCGCGACAGCCCGGACGCAGCCGCGAGTTCACCCCGCGTGATATGGAGCAAATCGCTCAGCCGGTCGGCCGCAACCAATCCGCCGGCAGCGGCCGTGATGGTCAAAAACTCTGGCTCGGTCATGAATACCACTCAAATTGACTTAGATCGGGCGAATGTAAGAGGCAGCCGACGTTTGGGCAACCGTTCCGCGGCGGCCTAAGCCCGCAGCGGCTTAACCTTTGCGGCCGGCAGATCAAGGTGAATCGTCTCGCCGACGGTTAACGCTGCCGGCGCTGCTTGCAGGAACACCGTCACCCGCCGTGGCGCCGCGCATTCCAGCCGCCAGCCGGCGCCTTGTTCGCGGATGGCCAAAATGATGGCGGGCAGACCGGCTTCGCTCAGCCCGATGTCCTCCGCCCGGATCGCGTACCAGGCGCCCGCTTCCTCCCAGATGTTCTGGTAGCCAAGCAATTCGGCCGCCGCGACGCTGACCGGGTGGTCGAAAACCTGGCCGGGCGTGCCTTGCTGAATGATCGCGCCACCCGCCAACAGCACCATCCAGTCCGCGAGGCCCGCCACCGCCGGATCATGCGTCGCCGCCAGCGCCGGGATTTGCCGCTTACCGATGGCCTCGATCAGCCAGGCCAGCACCGCGTCGCGCGTGAAGGAATCCAGCGCGGCGGACGGCTCGTCCAGCAGCAGCAACGATGGATGGCGCGCCAGCGCCCGTGCCAGGGCCACACGCTGCGCCTCGCCGCCGGACAGGCCCGCCGCCCCGCGCGCCGCCAGTGGGCCGATGCCCAATTCTTCCAGGAGCGCCCGCGCCTGCATGAGCCGGTCCTTGCCGCGCAGCGGATAGGCCACGTTCTGCAGCGCGGTCAGATGCGGAAACAGCGCCGCCCCTTGCGGCATATAGCCGATCGGCCGCGCTTCCGGCGCCAGCCCTGCCCAGGGTTCGCCGACCGCCGGCAACAGCCCGGCCAGCGCTTTCAACAGCGTGGTCTTGCCCGCGCCGGACCGGCCCAGCAGCGCGGTGAACCCCCGGATCTCGAACCGCGCCGCGAGTTCGATCGGCTTCGCCACACGATAGTCGACCTTCAATGCGGTTTCCGCGCGGTGACCTCGATTTCGATTTTCATCCGCGGATCGGACAAGCCGGCGGCAAACATCGTCGCCGCCGGCCTGATCTCGCCCAGATATTTCTTGAATACGGGCCAGCAGCGCTCGAACTCCTCGCCGCCGCCGGGAACGATGTAGCGGACCCGCACGATATCGGAAAATCCGCTGCCGGCTTCCGCCAATGCCAAACCGATGTTCACGAAACACTGCTCGGCCTGGGCGACGATGTCATCGCGGATCGTCATGGTTTTGTAGTCAAACCCGGTGGTGCCGGAGACAAACACCCATTCGCCCTCCACCACCGCGCGGGAATAGCCGACATCGCGCTCGAAGGTCGAACCGGAGTCGATCAGCCGGCGCATGGCGCGGCCCTATGGGAGCCGGCGGCGCGCCCGCAGCCCGAGCCAGAGCGGCACCGGCAAGGCGGCGGCGAGGAACGCCGCCAGCAATGGAAAGACCGCGGAAATGCCGGTATCCTGAACATCGGTCCAAAGTTGCACGGGCATCCCGGCGGGGAAATAGGCAATGATCAGAACGATGCCGAATTCGCCCATTGCGCGGACCCAGCACAGGGCCAAGGCCGCGGCGAGGCCACGCTGCGCCAGCGGCAGGGTCACCCGGAAGAACACCCGCAATGGCGGGTCGCCCAAAGTGCGCGCCACCGCTTCCAGCTCCGCCGGCACCTCCGCGAGCGCGGCCCGGGCCGCGATGATATAGGTCGGCAGCGCGGCATAAAGCGCGGCCAGCACGAATGCCGCCGGTGTGTTGGTCAGCACCAGGCCGAACCGCGCGAAGGTCACGCCCACCGGCGCCGCCGGGCCGTAAAACGCCGCCAGCAAGATGCCCAAAGCCAAGGTCGGCATCAGCATCGGGATCAGCACCGCCGCCTCCGCCGCGGCGCTCAGCCGCCCGTGCGCGCGCGCCAAAAACAACGCAAAGGGCGTGCCCAGCAGCGCGATCAACACGACCGCCACGCCGCCACCAACCAGGGACGTCTCGATCGCCCGCAAATCTTCGGCCGAAAGTCCCGTTTGTCCCCAATCGCCGCCGGTGACCAGCCCAAACAGCGGCACGCACAGAAACGCCGCGACCAAGACCAGAAGTCCTGCCCGGGCGGCGCGCATGGTCAGACCGGTTTGCCCTCGCCGGGGTTATAGCCGTAATGGGCGAAGATCGCCTGCGCCTCCGGCGAGGTCAAAAACGCCGCGAAGGCGCGCGCGGCGGCCGGATCCGGCGCGTCCGCCAGCGGCGCGGCATAGAACACCAGCGGGCTCGGATGCATCGGCTTGCCTTTGATCACCAGCGTCGCCTTGGAATACCAGCTTTTGGCGAAGGCCGGCGACGAGAAATTGATCTGCGGCGGCAGCTTTATGTACGGCAGCTTCTGCGAAATCACCGCGCTTTCATAACCCAAGGTCGCGTCAATCTGGCCCTCTTGCAGCCGCGCCAGCAGCGACGGCTCGGCGAAAATCTGTGCCGGGTTCATCATGGAGCCGCTGATGCGCGCCGCCAGGCCCGGCATTTTGTAGTAAATTTCCGCGAGCTGCAGGCAGTATAGGTTATATGCGCCTTGCGGGTCCGCGGTCGGATCGGTGCGGCCATAGCGCAGCCCCGGGCTGCCGAGTACCTCGACCCAGCCGGCCGGGCCGGCCTTTTCGAAGGCTGGCGCGAAGGTCGAGGCCGGCGAATAGGCCAGCACGAAATCGGTGCTCGCCACCGGCACCGCGTGGCTGACCAGCCCGGCCTGCTCCACCACCTTCACCGGTCCGGCCGAGACCGACACGAACACATCCGCGGTCATCGATTTGGCCGCCAGCAGATGCGCCAGCGCCATCGCCGCCTGGCCGATGCCGTAAAATTTGATGCCGGTCTTGGCCTCGAAGGCAGGGCCGATGCCCTTGTCCATCACCACGCCCATCGACCCGGCATAGACCACGGTGACCGCCCCCGCGGCCCAGGCCGGCGCGGCGGCGCCAGCGGCCAGCAGGGCGGGAGTGGCGGCGAGAACCCGGCGGCGCGTGATCGGCATGTGAAATCCTTCCCAAGATTGCTTTGGCGATATAGCCGGCCAACCATATCGTCAATGCGACGTACCCATGCTTGTGTTCCGCATGGCGGCAACGGAACTCACTTTGCGCATTCGCGTGCTGCGGGGCGCGGACATCATCATCGGGCCCGGCCGCGCGGACCTGCTCGGCCATATCGCCACCACCGGGTCGATCGCCGCCGCGGGCCGACAGATGAACATGAGCTACAAGCGTGCCTGGGAACTGGTGGAAGCCATGAATGCCGGCTTCGCCACACCCTTGGTCGCCGCCGCCAAGGGTGGCGCCGGCGGCGGCGGCGCGCGCCTCACCGAAACCGGCCAGGCCGTGCTGTCCGCCTATCGCGCCATTCAAAGCGCCGCGACGCAAGCCGCGCAGCCGGGGCTCGCAACCCTTTTCGACGCATTATCGGTTCCGCCAGACCCCGAAACCGGGTAGGGAAGAGGAGAATGATTACTGACCTTCCCAACATCCTCACCCTTTCCCGAATCGCCGCCATCCCGCTGCTGGTGCTGCTGGTCGCGGTCGGCGCGCCGCTGGCGGACCTGCTCGCCGCTCTGTTGTTCGCGATCGCCGCGATCACCGACTATCTGGACGGCCGGCTCGCCCGCGAGATGCTGCAACTCTCCGATTTCGGCCGCATGCTGGACCCGATCGCCGATAAGCTGCTGATTGGCGCCACCTTGATGGCGCTGGTGGGGTTTGGCCATCTGCCCGGCTGGGGCATTTACCCCGCCATCGTCATCATGCTGCGGGAAATCCTGGTCAGCGGCTTGCGCGAATACCTCGCGGAAATCCGCGTCGGCCTGCCGGTCACCCGCCTCGCCAAATGGAAGACCGGCGTGCAGATGGTGGCCCTCGGCCTGCTGCTGCTGGGCAGAAGCGGGGCGCATCTGATCGGCCTCGGCTGGCTGCCGATGGCCTGGATCGGCGGCACTTTGCTCTGGATGGCCGCCACGCTCACTTTGATCACCGGCTGGGACTATCTGAACGCCGGGCTGCGCCACGTCACGGCAGCGCGGCCGTCGATCTGAAGTTTGCGCGCTTTGGGGATTATCGGCTGGTCGGGCAGCGGTAAGACCACGCTGATCACGGCTCTGATCCCGCTGTTGCGGGCACGCGGCCTCAGCGTCTCCACCATCAAGCACGCCCACCATGACCTGAAGCTGGACACGCCGGGCAAGGACAGCTTTCGCCATGCCGAAGCAGGGGCTGACGAGGTGATCCTCGCCACCGGCGGCGGTTTTGCGTTGTTTTCGCGGGGGCGACCGACGCTGCCGGACCTGCTGGCGCGCTTGGCCCCGGTTGATCTTGTCCTGGTCGAGGGGTTCAAGAGCGACCCGATCCCGAAACTGGAAATCTATCGCGCGTCCTTCGGCAAGCCGCCGCTCTGGCCCGGCATGGACGTGCTGGCGATCGCCTCGGACGCGGCCCTCCCCGATTGCCCGGCGCCGGTGCTGGCCCTGGATGACGTCCCCGCGATTGCGGATTTCATCATTGCCGCAGTTCGGCTAAACACGCCGGGACGCGTTAAGGAGTAATGACTTTGCGGCCATTCCTGGTTGTCGGCCTGCTTCTGGTTCTGTCTGCCTGTGCCAGCGAGCGCCAGTTCGCCCGCGACACCTGGCCGTTCGGCAATCCGAACGCGCCGGCCGCGGATACCGAGAACGGGCTGCGCGCGATCGGCCAGGTCGCCGTGGTGGCGCCGATCCCGCCGCAGGCCGGCGATGTCTGGCCCGGCCCGGTCGCGCCGGTGCCGACCATCAGCCAGATGGAGCAGAACATGAGCACGCCGCTCGGCGAGAAATTTACGCCGTCGCTGCCCTCGCCCTACCCGCCGGGCCAGGGGCCGGCGGATGATGACGGGGCCACCTCCTCCGTTCCGCCGCTGCCGAGCGCGACCCCGCCGATCGTGCCGACGCCGCTGCCCAGCGTCACGCCCCAAAGCGTGACCACGCCGGGGATCACGCCGCCGGCCTCCACCGTGGCCCCGCTACCGCAGCTGACACCGGGAGGTCCCGCGCCGTCCTCAAGCCACCTGCCTTAATGCGGGTGCTGTACTTCGCCTGGCTGCGCGAAAAACTCGGCACCGCGGCGGAAGACCTGGCGATCCCGCCGCGGGTGGCGACGGTGGGCGAACTGATCGAATGGCTGAAGGCAACCAGCCCCCGCCACGCCGCCGCGTTTGCGGGCGAAAACATCGTGCGCTGCGCCGTGGACCAGGAATTCGCCGCGGCTGACGCGCCGATCGGCAGTGCCCGCGAGATCGCGTTTTTTCCACCCGTCACGGGTGGCTGAAACTTGGCGCGGATCAGCGTGCAGGAAGCCGATTTTGACGCCGGCGCGGAGTTGCGCCGTCTGAGTGATCATGCCGCTGGCGGCATCGGCAGCTTCATCGGCATCGTGCGGGCCAATCCTGAGGCGCCACGCCGGGTCACCGCGCTGACGCTGGAGCATTATCCGGGCATGACCGAAAAGGCGCTGGCCAAGATCGCCGCCGAGGCGGAAGCGCGCTGGACGCTGACCGGCTGCACCATCATCCACCGCGTCGGCCGGCTGCTGCCGGGCGATAACATCGTGTTCGTCGGCGCCGCCAGCCCGCATCGCGAGGCCGCGCTTGCCGCCACCGCCTTCCTGATCGACTGGCTGAAAACCGCCGCGCCGTTCTGGAAAAACGAAGAATATTCCACAGGCGAAACAGAATGGGTTGCCGCCCGCGAGGCGGATGAGCGGGCGGCCAGATCGTGGGATGACAGCAGGTAGCAAGGGCAGAGCGTCGCGAGGGCTATTGATTCCATGGCCCGCACTGGCGCTTATGGCCTTTTCGTTCTAAAATAGAAACGTTTTTTCCAAACCGGATTTCCGTTGAGGGCTTGGCTGCGCTCCGCCCATCCTACGGAGCGTGCCCGCAACAAAAACGGAGCGCCTGCGCGCCCCGTTTTGTTAGTCAGAAAATTTGGCTTAAGCGGAGTAATACATCTCGAACTCGACCGGGTGCGGGGTGTGTTCGAATTTGTACACGTCTTTCCATTTCAGCTCGATATAGCTTTCGATCTGCTCTTCCGAGAACACATCACCGGCCAGCAGGAAGTCGTGATCCGCTTCCAGCGCCAGCAGCGCCTCGCGCAGGGACCCGCACACCGTCGGGATGCCTTTCAGCTCTTCCGGCGGCAGGTCATACAAATCCTTGTCCATCGGATCGCCCGGATGGATTTTGTTCTTGATGCCGTCCATGGCTGCCATCGCGATGGCGGAGAAGCCGAGATATGGGTTAGCGGTGGGGTCCGGGAACCGGACTTCCACACGCTTTGCCTTCGGGCTGGTGGTGTACGGAATCCGGCAGGAGGCGGAGCGGTTGCGGGCCGAATAGGCCAGCAACACCGGCGCCTCGAACCCTGGAATCAGCCGCTTGTAGCTGTTGGTGGAAGGGTTGGTGAACGCGTTGATCGCCTTGGCGTGCTTGATGATCCCGCCGATCGCATACAGGCACATTTCCGACAGATCGGCGTAGCCGTTGCCGGCGAACAGCGGCTTGCCGGCTTTCCAGATGGAAATATGCGTGTGCATGCCGGAGCCGTTATCGCCATAGATCGGCTTTGGCATGAACGTCGCGGTCTTGCCGTAGGAATGGGCGACGTTGTGGACGCAGTATTTGTAGATCTGCATCTGGTCGGCCATTTTCGTCAGCGTGCCGAACCGGGTGCCCAGCTCATGCTGGCTTTGCGCAACCTCATGGTGATGCTTCTCGATCGGCAGGCCCATCTCGCCCATCGCGGAGAGCATTTCGGCGCGCAGATCGGAGTCGCCATCCACCGGCGGGACCGGGAAATAGCCGCCCTTGACGGCCGGGCGGTGGCCCATATTGCCTTCCGGATAGTCGATCATCGATGAGCCGGGGCCTTCGATGCTCTCCACCTTGTAATGGCCCATATTGCCGGCGGTGCCGAACTTCACGGAGTCAAAGATGAAGAACTCGGCCTCGGCGCCGATCACCACGGTATCGCCGATGCCGGAGGACTTCACATAGGCTTCCACCGCTTTCGCGGTCGAACGCGGGTCACGCGCGTAGCCCTGGCCGGTGGAGGGTTCCACGATGTCGCAGAACAGGATCATGCTCGGCTTGGCCGCGAACGGGTCCATCACCGCCGTCTCCAGATCGGGCTGCAAAATCATGTCGGACTCGTTGATCGCCTTCCAGCCGGCGATCGAGGAGCCATCGAACATGAAGCCGTCCTTCAGCGCGTCCGCGTCCACGGTCGAAACATGCTGGGCGGTGTGCTGCCACTTGCCCTTCGGGTCGGTAAACCGCAGGTCGACATATTCGACCCCGTTTTCCTTCATCAGATCCAGAACTTTCGTTACGCCATCAGCGCCTGAAGCGGGCTTTTTCGCCATGCTTTTATCCCCGTTGAAATTGAACTGTTGACCGTGAAATTTCGGCACCGCACCATGCGGTCACGGATTGCCTTTTGCAACCTGGTTTCCCTGATTTTCTTTGCGTTAGATCGCCTGTTCGCCCTTCTCGCCGGTGCGGATCCGGATCGCTTCCTCGACGGTGGAGATGAAAATCTTGCCGTCGCCGATGCGGCCAGTCCGTGCCGCGTTCATGATCGCCTCGACGGCCCGTTCCACCACCGCGTCCTCGCAAATCACTTCCAGCTTCACTTTCGGCAAAAAATCCACCACGTATTCGGCACCGCGGTAGAGCTCCGTATGACCCTTCTGCCGGCCGAACCCCTTGGCCTCGACGACGGTGATGCCCTGCAGACCAACCTCGTGCAGCGCCTCCTTCACCTCGTCCAGCTTGAATGGCTTGATGATCGCTTCGATCTTTTTCATCTGGTCCACGCCCGGGCCCAGGCCCCGGCGTCCTCCTTACATTTGCGTGCGGCCCGCGCGGATGCGCGCCAGCCAGGGGGCTGGCAACAGCCAGCCTTGCACGTGGCGTGCCAGACCGCAATTTGATCGCCCGTGCCAGCCCAACGTATGATTGCAGGTCCGTAACTTCGGTGCCGGGGTCACGGCCTGCTCATGCGGCGGCGGACGGCTGCATAATCTTTGGGCATCATCGGCCAGCACCTTGCCGCCCCACGCGGTCCGGCGGATAATGCCGAGGATCGATGATCCGAGGATGCAGCGTGAAACTCCCGAACCGACAGTTGAGCGCGACCGGCACGACGATTTTCACCGTCATGTCGGCATTGGCCGTGCAGCACAACGCCATCAATCTCGGCCAGGGCTTCCCTGACACGGAAGGCCCGGCGGATGTGATCCAGGCCGCCGCGGACGCGCTGCTTGACCAGCGCAACCAGTACCCGCCGCTGACCGGCCTGCCGGAACTGAAAGCGGCCGTGGCCGCCGCCAACCGCCGCTTCTACGGCCTGGCGATCGATGCCGCGCAAGGCGTGGTGGTCACCTCCGGCGCCACCGAGGCGATCACCGCCTGTCTGATGGCGCTGATCGACCCCGGCGACGAGGTGGTGCTGATCGAGCCGCTCTACGACACCTATCTGCCGGTGGTGACGATGCTGGGCGGTATTCCCCGGCTGGTGCGGTTGAACCCGCCGGACTGGGCCTTGCCGCGGGATGCGCTGCGCGCCGCCTTCACCGACCGAACCAAGCTGCTGCTCCTGAACTCGCCGCAAAACCCCACCGGCAAGGTATTCACCGCCGCGGAGCTCGGCTTCATCGCGGAGCTGGTGCGCGAGCATCACGCCTATGCGGTTTGCGACGAGGTCTACGAGCACCTGGTGTTCGAAGGTGCCAGGCATATTCCGCTGATGACGCTGCCCGGCATGGCCGAGCGAACCTTGCGGATCGGTTCGGCCGGCAAGACCTTCTCGCTCACCGGCTGGAAAGTCGGCTACGTCTCCGGGCCGCCGGGGCTGATCAGCGTGGTGGCGAAGGCGCACCAGAACCTCACCTTCACCACCGCGCCCAATCTACAACGGGCCATCGCCCTCGGCCTGAGCAAGCCCGACGACTATTTTCATGCGCTCGCGGCGGAATTGCAGGCGCGCCGGGACTTTTTCGCGGCCGGTCTGGCCCGGCTCGGGTTTCGCACCTTGGCCACCGACGGCAGCTATTTCATCACCGCGGACGCCGCCTCGCTCGGCTTCGCGGACGATGATCTCGCGTTCTGTAAGACCATCACGGAACAGGCCGGCGTCGCCGCCATTCCGGTCTCCGCCTTTTACGCGTCCGACCCGCCGACGCATTATGTCCGCTTCGCCTTCTGCAAGCGGATCGACGTGCTTGGGCAAGCGCTGGAGCGCCTGGAAGCCTGGCTCGCTCGCCCGAAAAAGTTGACGGCGACCGGCTGACGGCGTTACCACCCGCGCGCTCCCTGATGGCGGACGTAGCTCAGTTGGTAGAGCGCCGGTTTGTGGTACCGGTTGTCGCGGGTTCGATCCCCGTCGTTCGCCCCAATCAGGCTTGAGCGGTCCCATGAGCCTCGCGGGGTTGGTTCTCGCTGGCGGCTCCGGCACGCGTTTCGGCGGCGTGGACAAGGCGCTGCTGGAACTATGCGGCCAGCCGCTCATCGCGCACCTGCTCTCCCGGCTACGGCCGCAGGTTGCCGACATTGCGATCAGCGCCAACGGCGATCCGGCGCGGTTCCACGACGATCATCTGCCCGTGCTGGCGGACGGCGCGCTGGCGGGGCGCGGTCCGCTGGCGGGCGTGGCCGCCGGTCTCGCCTGGGCCGCCGCCGCCGGCGCCGAAGCGCTGCTCACAGTGCCGGTCGACACGCCGTTTATCCCCCGCGATCTCGCGGCGCGGCTATCCCCGGCGCCATCCGTCGCGGTATGGCGAGAACGCCAGCACCACCTGGTCACGCTGTGGCCGGTCACCGCGCTGCCGGTTTTACAAACCTACCTGGCGGCCCCCGGAGACCATCGAGTCCGTGACGCGCTCGCGTTGATCCAGGCGCGTCCGGTGCGTTTCACCACCCCGACCGACCCCTTTCTGAATATCAATACCCCGGCGGACCTGGAAGCCGCCGCCCACCGCCTGGCCACCGACCGCTGACCACTACGTCCGGCCGAACAACGTCTCCAGATCGGCCTTCGTCAGCTTCAGAAAGGTCGGCCGGCCGTGGCTGCAGGTCGCGGCTCGTGGTGTCGCCTCCATGCCCCGCAGCAGCGCCGCCATCTCTTCCGGCGCCAGCCGCCGCCCGGCGCGGATCGAACGGTGACAGGCCAGCCGCGCCAACGCCGCGTCCAGCCGCGACTCCAGGGCCAGCGGCGTGTCGGCGTCCCGGAATTCATCCGCCAGATCGCGCAGCATCGCCGCGGCGTCGGCGTCTTTCAGCGCGGCCGGCACCGCGCGCACCAGGACCGCGCCTGGCCCGAACGCCTCGATCTCCAGCCCCAGCCGCGCCAGCGCGCTCGCCTGCGCCAGCAAACGCGATGCATCGGTCATCGGCAGATCCACCACCACCGGCAGCAGCAAGGGCTGCGCCGCCACCCGCCCAGCCAGAAACTCGCCGCGCAGCCGCTCCTCGGTCAGCCGCTCATGCGCGGCGTGCTGGTCCACGATCACCAGCGCCCCATCCGCCGCCACCGCCAGCACATAGGTATCGAGGATCTGCGCCACCGGCGCGCCCAACGGGTAATTCAGCGCCGCCGGCGCCGCGGGCATGAGTCCGCGCGCCGAAGGCGGTGACAGCAGCGCCAGCTCGGCCTCCGCGAACCCGCGCGCCGCCACGCTCGGCGCCGGCGCTGGCGACCGCAGGTTCAGACCCGGCCGGAAGGCCGGCGGCGCGCCGTCCAGGCTGATCGGCCGCTCCAGCAGCCGGCCGATCGCGCCGATCACCAGGCTGCGCACCCCGTTCGCATCGGCAAACCGCAACTCGGTCTTCGCCGGATGCACGTTCACGTCCAGCGCCTCTGGGGGCAAGGTCAGCCGCAAAGCCGCCACCGGATGCCGCCCGGCTGGCACCACGTCCCGATAGGCCAGCCGCAGCGCCATCCGCAGCAACGGATCGGCCACCGGCCGCCGGTTGACCACGAAGCTTTGCAGGACTGGCGTCGCCCGGGTGGTGCTGGCCGGCGCGGCGTAGCCTTCCAGCATCACACCGTCCCGCTCGGCCTCCAGCTTGAGCATCGCCGCCGCGGTATCACGGCCGAACAAAGCCGCGACCCGCGCCGGCTCGGCTTGCGCCGGCAGGTCGAACACCACCCGCTCATCGGCCACCAGCCGGAACGCGATTTCCGGCGCCGCCAGCGCCAGCCGCCACACGGCGCGCTCCGCCGCGTCCCCCTCCGCCCGCGGCGAGCGCAAGAATTTCCGCCGCGCCGGCGTTGCGTAGAACAAATCCTCCACGATCGCGCGCGTCCCCTGCCCGCCCGCCGCCGGCACCGTCTCCGTCACCTCCCCGCCAGCCACGGTGATCCGATAGGCGCCATCCTGCCCGGCCGGCCGGCTGATCAGCGTCAGCCGCGCCGCCGCCCCGATCGAGGGCAGCGCCTCGCCGCGAAAGCCCAGGGTCGCGATGTCCACCAGAGCCTCGTCCGTGAGTTTGGAGGTGGCGTGGCGTTCGATCGCCAGCGCCAGCTGCGCCCGCGCGATTCCGGCGCCGTCATCGATCACCTCGATCCGTGCGATGCCGCCGCCAGACAGGAGCACTTCGATGCGGGACGCGCCGGCATCGATCGCATTCTCCACCAGTTCCTTCACCGCCGCGGCCGGCCGCTCGATCACCTCGCCGGCGGCGATGCGGTTGACGGTTTGTGGGGAAAGCCGGCGAATCGGGGACAGCATCCCCGCAGCCTATCGCAGTATCGCTTAACGTCGAACCTTCGCCCCGCCAAATCCGGCGCGCGATGCCAACGGCCTCCGATAACGGGTCATCATCGGCGGCCGTTGGTGTCAAACCCGCGCCTTCGCCAAGGCCGGCGTCGGGAGGCTCTGACCGACCGGCACGGCCAATTGCGGGGCAATCGCGCGCGCGGTCGGCTGGCCAAGCAGGAAGCCCTGCAACTGATGGCAGCCATTCTGCCGCAAATAGGCGAGTTGCGCGGCGGTCTCGACCCCTTTCGCGATCACCTCCAAGCCGAGATTGCGCGCGAGCGAGAGGATCGCGACGACGATCGCGTCGGCATTATCGTCCTGTCCGATCGCCGCGATGAAGCGCCGGTCGATCTTCAGCCGGCCGAACGGATAGTCGGCGAGGTTACCAAGCGAGGCATAGCCGGTGCCGAAATCATCCAGCGCCAGCCTCACACCGGTGGCGCGCAGGGCGCTTAAGGCCTTGGCCGCGCCCGCGGCGTTTTCGGTCAGCAGCCGCTCGGTGATCTCGAGCTCGAGCCGCGGCGGGGGCAGACCGGTCCGCTGCAGGATCGCGGTGATCCGGCCAGGCAGCTGCGGATCACGGAACTGCAGGCCGGAGAGGTTGACCGACATGGTGAGGTTCCCGGCCGCCTGCCGTAGCAACTCGGCACAGGCGGTCTCGATCACGAAGTTGCCGATATCGTGGATCGTCTCGGTCTGTTCGGCGAGCGGGATCAACACGGCCGGCGGAATCACGCCGTCCTTGGGATGCGTCCAGCGCGCCAAGGCTTCGAACCCGCTCAAGGCCAGGTCCGCGCCGCGGAATATTGGCTGATAGACCAGGCTGATTTCGCCCGCCGCCAGCGCCCCGCGCAAATCCTCGGCGAGGCGTTGCGGGTCCATGGCCGCGGCGCGGAAGATGTCGCGCTTGATCCCGGCGCCGAAACTCTGCGCCTCGTCATGGGTGAACATGTGGCAGAAACCGCCGCCGGCGCGGTTGGCCTGTTTCAGCGCGAACGCGCTCGCCTTCATCAGCGCATCCGCGTCGGTCGCATGGTCCGGATAGAGGGCGGCGCCGATCGAGACGCCGAGCTTGATCAGCTGGGCGTCAACCACAAACGATTCATGGAACGCCGCCTCCAGCCTTCCGGCCAGCATGATCGCGCGGTTCGGCGGGCCGGCAGCCACCACCATCAGGCCGAAGCGGTCATCGCCGATACGCGCCAGGACATCCTCCGGCGTCAACAGCGCGCCGATCCTGTCCGCGACCAGTTTGAGCAACAGATCGCCACCGCCGCGCCCGATCTTCTCGTTCACCGCCTTGAACTGGTCGAGATCGATCTGGAAGATCGCCGTGGTGCCGCCATCGCGGTCATTGGCCGCGATCGCCGCCGCCAGGCGCTCACCGAACAGCCTGCGATTGGGCAGCCCGGTCAGATCGTCATAATTCAGCATTCTGGCGATCCGCGCCTGATCGGCGCGGCGTTCGGTGACGTCCCGGATCGCCGTCACGGTCGCGGGCAGCCCGTCATAGGCGATCGCGTGGCTGCTGAGCTCGATGTGGATCACGGTCTTGTCGGCGCGCAGCAACGGCAGCTCGACTATCTGCGGTTGCGGCGCCTCCAGCTCGGCGCGCCACGCCGCCGCCTGCTCAGGCGGGGCCAGGGCCGCGAAACTCTGGCCGACCAGCTCGCGCTCGCGGCAGCCCACCATACGGATCAGCGCCCGGTTCACCTGCAGGACGACGCCGGCCCGGTGGATCAGCAGACCGTCAAAGGTGGCATCCGCCAGTTGCCGGATCCATAGCCGGCGGGCGGTCTCCTCGGCCCCGAAGCGGGCGCGAAACCAGGCATGGTCCAGCCGCGTGCCGATCACGCTGAGCGCCAGCACCAGAAGCGCCACCAGGATCGGAAAATCGCCGCAATAGGCAAAGGTCATGCCCACCGGTTACGGGCGGTAGGTTAGCAAAAGATGAACAAACCGGGCCGAGGGTGCATAAACAAAACGTCATCAATCGGCGCGCGGGGCCCGTTCAAGGATTGTCGCGACGGCAACAGTCGCTTCTTGCAAAGAATAATTGTTTATAGGAGTGAATGATCCGGGATGACCATCTTGCCAGCCGAAGGAGTCGATCATGACCGAGCCGCCCACCCCGCGCGCCACCGTGAAGCGCTATCACTGGCTCGCCAAATACGACGAGGAGACCATCCACGCGATTCTGGATGCGATGCCGATGTGCAGCGTCGGCTACGTGCATGACGGCAAGCCGGTGGTCACGCCGACGCTGCAATGGCGGGACGGCAACCGGATCTTCTGGCACGGCTCTTCCGCCAGCCGGATGCTGCGCGCGGTCGACACGCAAGACGTCTGCGTCTGCGTTTCGATCATCGACGGTCTGGTGCTGGCCCGCTCGGCCTATAACTATAACCTCAACCACCGTTCGGTGATGGTATTCGGGACCGCCCAAAAAGTCACCGATGACGCGGAAAAGCGCCACCAGCTGGAACATTTCGTCAACCGCGTCGTCCCCGGCCAGTGGGACCGGCTGCGCCCGGTCAGCGATAAGGAGCTGAAGGCGACCACGCTGATGTCCTTGGCGCTGACCGAAGCCTCGGCCAAAGTCCGCACCGGCCCGCCCGAGGACGACGAGGACGACTACGAATTCCCGGTCTGGGCCGGGGTGGTGCCAGTCGATTTCCGGATCGCGGCGCCGATTCCCGATCCGCGCAATCTGCCCGGCGTCGAGATGCCGGACGACGTGCTGAAATTCCGGCTCGGCTGAAACCATGAGAATCCTGGTGTTTCAGCACGCGGCGGCCGAGCATCCCGGCAGTTTTCGGGACGTCATGGCCGCCGGCGGCCACACCACGCATGCCGTGGAGCTGGACGAAGGCGAGACAATTCCCGATCTCGCGGGCTACGACGCGCTGCTGGTCATGGGCGGCCCGATGGATGTCTGGCAGGAGCCGCAATTTCCTTGGCTGAAGGAGGAGAAGGCCGCCATTCATGATTGGGTCAATGCCGGCCGACCGTATCTCGGCATGTGCCTCGGCGCGCAGCTGCTGGCGGAGGCCTGCGGCGGCGCCGTCCGCCCGATGACCGCGCCGCCGGAAGTCGGCATCGACAGAGTCAGCACTTTTCCCGATCCGATTTTCGCCGGCGTCGGCGCGCTATGTACCTGTTTCCAATGGCACGCGGCCGAAGTGGTGGAGCTTCCCCCGGCGGCGCGGCTGATCGCGACCGGACCTGGCTGCCGGGTGCAGGGCTTCGCGATCGGCGAACACGCCTATGGGCTGCAATTCCATCTGGAGCTGACCGACACCACCGCCATCGAATGGGGCGCAATGCCGGAATACGCGGCGGCGCTGGAGGCCGTGCAAGGCCAGGGCGCGCTGCCCCGGCTGCAGGCGGAGGTTGCCAGCCATATCGGTGAGTTGCAGGATGCGGCGGCCAGGATTTTCGGCAATTTTCTCGACATCGCGGCGCGTGCCACCGCGCCGGTTCAGGAGTGATTGATGAGCGCTGCGACCACCGCCGGCTACTATCCGCACACCGAGGAGACCGCCAGGCAACTGGCCGAATCGCTGCGCGAAAACAGCGTGGAATTCGTCCGCTTCGAGCTGCCGGACCTGGCCGGCCTGTCGCGCGGCAAGACCGTGCCGATCGACCATGTCGAATCCTATGTGAAGAACGGCCTGAACCTGTATGGCGGCACTGTCACGCTGGACACCAATTCGATCCCGATCGCCGGCACCGGCTACAACGAGGATGTCAACTTCACCGACTGTCTGATGGTGGCGGATCCGGACACGGTCAGCAACGTGCCATGGCTCGCCAACACCGCCCGCGTGATCTGCGACACCCGATGGTATGACGGCCGGCCGCAGGATGCCGCGCCGCGAATGGTGCTGAAACGCGTGCTGGCCGCCGCGGCGGCGCTCGGCTACGGCGTCAAAATGGGCCACGAATACGAATTCTACGTGGTCGATCCCGAGACCCGCAAACCGATCTATACCGGCCAGCCGATTTTCGTGACCGCCCGCATCCACCAATACCCGCAAATGGACAAATTGCTGCGCGTGCTGCAGGCGAGCGGCGTGGACATGATCACCGCCAATGGCGAGCACGGCCCCGGCCAGTGGGAGCTGAATTTCGCCGCGCTGGACGGCATCGCCGCCGCCGACCGCGCCTTCGTGTTCAAGAACACGGTGAAGGAGTATCTGGCTTATGAAGGCCTGCTCGCCACCTTCATGACCAAGCCGTATAAAGGCCTGTCAGGCTCCTGCTCGCATTTCCACGTGTCCCTGTTCGACCTTGACAGCGGCGACAATGCGTTTCTGGACAGCGAAAACAAGGATGGCATGAGCGGGCTGATGCAGAATTTCGTGCAAGGCATATTGGACCACGCGCCGGCCGCGCAGGCGCTGTGGAACCCCACCACCAATTGCTACCGGCGCATCCGCCCGCATACCTTCGCGCCGTCCAACATCTCCTGGGGCGTGGAAGACCGCTCCGCCTCGGTCCGCATCAAGGCGTCCAAGGACAAGCGCCAGCATCTGGAAGTGCGCGTTCCCTCGGCATTGTCCAACCCGTATCTGACCGCCGCGGCGACCATCGCGGCCGGCCTGCTCGGCGTGAAAGCCGGAAGCATTTTGGCGCCGGAACGCGCCGGGCTGAAGGAAAACGACCCCTCTTTCGCGAAACTACCGACCGAACTGCACGAATCCCTGGCCGCGCTGGCCGCGGACGAAGCGCTGACGGACATGCTCGGCGCTGAATTCGTGACCATGTACGGCAAGGTCAAGACCGCGGAAATGCTGCGCCTGCGCGACGAAATCCCGGCGGCCGAGACCAACGAGTACTTCGAACTGTATTGAGCCGCGCTACTCCGACTTCAGATGCGCGATCAGCCGTTCGGTCGCGGTCGCCTTGTCCACCTGTTCCAGCGCGCCATACTCGGCGGCCAGGCGATCCAGGGCTGACTCGTAGATCTGCCGCTCCGAGAAACTCTGGTCCGGCTGGCCGGCATTGCGGTGCAGGTCGCGCACCACTTCGGCGATCGCGGACGGGTCCCCGGAATTGATCTTCGCCTCGTATTCCTGGGCGCGCCGCGACCACATGGTCCGCTTGATCCGCGCGCGGCCTTTCAACGTTGCCAGAACCTCATCGAACTGCTTGCGGGAGGCGAGCTTGCGCAGTCCGGCGGTGCGCGCCTTGTTGGTCGGCACCCGCAGGGTCATCCGGTTTTCGTCAAAGGTGATGTGGATCAGTTCCAGCGTATGGCCGGCGATCTCCTCGGTCGCGATGCGCTCGACCTTGCCGACGCCATGGGTCGGGTAGACCACGAAATCGCCATCCACGAAAATCTCGGCTTTCGCCATGGCGCGCGGCGGTGTCTGCGGCCGCATCGGACCGGCCGGCACGCCGGAATGGCTGATCGGCGCCGGCGCGGGCGGCGTCGGCTTCGCGACCTCCGTGCTCTCGGCTTCCGGCTCCGGCGCGGCCACGACCTTGGCCGGCTCCGGCGGGCTGGACTGAACGGCCGGTTCAGGCGCGTTTTGCTCGGCGGCGGCTTTCGCGGCCTTGGCCGGCGGCGGCTTAACGGCCTCGGCTTTACTCTCCGCCGGCTTGGCGGGCTTGGCTGGCGATTTTGGTTCGGGCTTGGGCTTGGTCGCGGATGTCACTGATGTTACCGTCGCTGGTTTGGGTTTCACGCCGGCCGAGACTTTTGGTCTCGCCGCGCTGGGAGTTGGCGTCGCCGGAGGCGACTTGTTAGCGCCCGATGTGGATTTCGCCGGGTTGGTTCTGCCTTTGTCGACCATGCGTCCCTGTTTGCCGTCTCGCTCGCGGTGATGTCCCACCAGGCATTTCGCCCGGTTCACGAAACCGACTTATAGCAAAATCCCCTGCTGCCGTCACGGTCGTAACAATCGCCGGGGCGGCGGGGGTCAGGGTGTGCCGGGATTGGGCGAGAGCAGGGCTTCCTTGCCGGGCTTATCCTTCCACTCGTCGGCGTCATCCGGCGGCGTGCCTTTCCGCGTGATATTGGGCCACTCCTTCGCGAAAATCCGGTTGCGTTCGACCCAGGCGGTGGCACGGTCGTCGCTGTCCGGCAGAATTGCCTCGGCTGGGCATTCGGGCTCGCACACGCCGCAATCGATGCACTCGTCTGGATGGATCACCAGCATGTTCTCGCCGACATAAAAACAATCGACCGGGCAAACCTCCACGCAGTCCATGAACTTGCATTTGATACAGTTTTCGGTGACCACATAGGTCATCAGGCGCTCCTAATTTTCGGCTGGTCAGCGGCGGATATGCCCGCCGCCAGAAGTTTAGGCAAGGTCAGGCGATCTCCTGGTACAACGCCCGCGCCTCCGGAGCGCCCAGCCGCCGCCGCGCCAGCGCCGCCACCTGGATCACGATCACGCCGCGCGGCAGCGGTAGCGTGACGATATCGCCTGGCCGCAACCGGGCATGGGGCTTGTCGGTCGGCTGCCGGTTGATCCGGACCAGACCCTGCTCAATCAGCGCCGCGGCGACCGCGCGGGTTTTGCAAAACCGCGCGAAAAACAGGAATTTGTCCAGCCGCTGCCAGCGATCATCCTCTTCCGACAGGCTCATTCAGGAGGCGCGCTGCAACCCGCCGCCCTTCAGGCGGGCCAGAGCCGCGAAAGGATTGTCAGGATGCGGCGGCGGTTCCGGCGGGGGTGCCGCCGGCCGCACCGGCGCGGCCCCTTTCGCCCGCGCCAGCCGCGACGGTGCCGGCGGCCCGTACATGCCCGCCGCGAGCGCCGGGGCGGGGATGATCCGGAACCCTAGCGCATGAAGTGCGGCCGCCAGATGCTCGGGTTTCACGGACAGGCGCGACCCCAGCGTCACCGGCAGCGCCACGGGATGGCGGCGGATCGCATAATGCAGCTCCCCGGCCAGCCGCTCGGCGATGTCCAGCCGCAGCATCACCGGGCCGGCCGGCAGCCAACCCAGAGCCAGCGCCATCGGCGCCGTCCAGCCGCGCGGCGGATAATCGGCGGAGACCAGCCCCGGCGCCGGCAGCTCCGGCGTGGGCAGCCGGTGCCAGATCGCCAGCAGCAACGCCCGTAGCGCCGCCGCGCGGGGTTTCAATAATTGCGGCAGCAGCAGCGCGAACCGGCCGGCCAGCACCCCGCGCTGTTTCAGCAAGGTCCGCAATTTCGGGTCCACCGGCTCCGCCGCCATCAGGCCGGCCGCTTCGCCCAGCCGGTGCAGAATACCGCGCAGTTCCGCCGGCGGCTCGCGCATCGCCAGAAACAACGGCGCCAGTACCGCCTCGATCTCGGCCGTGACAAAATTCTGCAACCGCAACCGTAACCGCTCGCGCGCGGCGCCATCCACGAATTCGCTAGGCAGAATCTCGACCGCGGGCCGCAGCATCGTCGCGCCCGGCCGTAGCCGGGCGATGTCGGCGCCCTCCCAGCTGATTACCTGCCGGGGCGACAGAGTGAAGGCGGCATCCGCGGCCGTTTCCGCCCGGAGAATCCGCCGCGGCATCTCCTGAGTCAGCGCCCGCCGCGCCGCGCGGGCCAGGAACTTCTTCTCCTGGCCCTGGGTTGCCGGGTCCGGATGAAAGGCGAATCCCTCGACATGGCCGACCTCGTGGCCCTCCACGAAAACCGCGCCGCGCGGCGTGACCGCCGCCAACAGCTCCTCGGTCTCGTTCGCTTCCAGCCGGCGCGTGATGTGGGCGGCGCGGCGGTCCACGAAGCGGGCCATCAGCTTCTGGTGCAGCGTGTCGGAAATCTTGTCTTCCACCGTCCGCGCCTTATTGGCCCAGGGCGCGGCGTCCCGCATCCAGTCGGCGCGGGCCGTGATATAGGCCCAGACCCGTACATCGGCCAGACGCTGCATCAGCGTGTCGATATCGCCCTCGACCTTGTCCAGCGCATCGAACTCCGCGCCGATCCAGGTCTCCGGCAGCACGCCGTCCTTGCGCAGATGCCCGAACACCCGCGCGCATAGTTTGGCGTGGGTATCGGTCGCCAGCTTACGGAAGTCCGGGATCTGGCACGCCTCCCACAGCAGCCTGGTGGCCCCGCGTCCGACCGCGGCGGCACGGATGTCCGCGTCAGCCATCAGCACGGCCAGGGTCTGCACGTCCGTCGCGTCCTGTCCGCGCACCAGGCCGGGCTTTTGCGGCGGCGCCATCAGGCTGTCCAGGAGTTGGTCCGGCGAGGCGAAATTCAGTTCGGCGTTGCGCCAGCACAATTGCGCCAGCGGCTCGAAGGCGTGGCCTTCGACGGCGTTGACCAGTTCATCGCCCAGAGGCGGGCATTCCGCGGTCACGCCGAACGTGCCATCCCGCATCCCGCGCCCGGCCCGGCCCGCGATCTGCGCCACCTCCGGCGCGGTCAGCAGCCGCGGACGGTGGCCGTCAAATTTCGATAGTCCGGCGAAGGCGACATGGTCGACATCCATGTTCAAACCCATGCCGATCGCGTCCGTCGCGACCAGGAAATCCACCTCTTTTTCCTGGTACAAGGCCACCTGGGCGTTGCGCGTGCGCGGCGACAGCCGGCCCATCACCACCGCGCAGCCGCCGCGCCGACGACGCACAGCCTCGGCAATCGCGTAGACCTCCGCGCCGGAGAACGCGACGATCGCCGAGCGCGGCGGCAGGCGGGAGAGTTTTGCCGGCCCCGCGTAGGTGAGCTCGGACAGTCGCGGCCGGGTTTCGATCTCGGCGTCCGGGATCAGCCGCTTCAGCAGCCGGCGGATCGTCTCCGCGCCCAGAAACATGGTCTCCACCATCCCGCGCGCGTGCAGCAGCCGGTCCGTGAACACGTGGCCGCGATCGGGATCGGCGCAAAGCTGGATCTCGTCGACCGCCAGGAATTCCACCGGCCGGTCCAGCGGCATGGCTTCCACCGTGCAAGAGAAATACCGCGCCCCAGGCGGCACGATTTTTTCCTCGCCGGTGATCAGCGCCACATGGTCGGCGCCCTTGGCCGCCAACATGCGGTCAAAATTCTCGCGTGCCAGCAGCCGCAGCGGAAAGCCGATGATGCCGGAGGAATGGCCGAGCATGCGCGTGATGGCGAGATGCGTCTTGCCGGTGTTGGTGGGACCGAGGACGGCCTTCACCCGAGGCGTGAATCCGGACATGCGTGAATTGTTGTGGTAATTCTCCGGTTTTGCAAGCCGCACTTGCGCCGGGACCGGCTTGATCCTTTCAGGAGCCGCGCCTAACTGACCGCCGGGTAAAATTCCGGCAATTTTTTATGAGGGCACCATGACGGAAACATCCACCGAAGAAACCCGCAATTTCGGCGCCGAGGTCGGGCGTCTGCTCGATCTGGTGGTCCACTCATTATATTCCGACCGCGAGATTTTCCTGCGCGAGCTGGTCGCCAATGCCGCCGACGCGACGGACAAGCGCCGTTTCCTGGCGCTGTCCGATGAAAGCCTCGCCCTGCCGGAAAGCCCGGCGATTAAAATCTCGCTGGACAAGCTGGCCCAGACCATCACGATCGCGGACCAGGGCACCGGCATGAGCAAGGAGGAGCTGGCCGAGCACCTGGGCACCATCGCCCGCTCCGGCACCTCCGCCTTCACCGCCAGCCTGGCTGAAACCAAGCCGGAGGAACGCCCCAGCCTGATCGGCCAGTTCGGCGTCGGCTTCTACTCCGCCTTCATGGTGGCGGACGAGGTGGAGGTGATCTCCCGCAAGATCGGCAGCGAGGAAGCCTGGTCCTGGACCTCCGCCGGCCGCGGCGTGTTCACCCTGAAGCCCGCCGCGCGCGAGGCCACCGGCACCACGATCATCCTGCATCTCAAGCCGGACGCGGAGGATTTTCTGGAACCCTACCGGGTGAAAAACATCATCCGGAAATGGGCGGACCACATCGCCATCCCGATCGAGCTGGAAGAGGACGGCAAGTTCAACGCGGTGACCGAGGGCACCGCGCTGTGGCGCAAGCCCCGGGCGGATATCTCCAAACAGGACTACGCCGAATTTTACCGCCATCTGGGCCATATGTTCGACGAGCCGTGGGCCACCATCCATTGGCGCGCCGAGGGCACGCTGGAATTCTCGGCCTTGCTGTTCATCCCGTCCTCCAAACCGTTCATGCCGGTCGAGGAGACGCGCGACTCCAAAGTCCGCCTGCACGTCAAACGCATGTTCATCACGGACGAAGCCAAACTGCTGCCGAGCTGGCTGAGTTTCGTGGTCGGCATCGTCGACACCGAGGATCTGCCGCTGAACGTCAGCCGCGAGATTCTGCAGACCACGCCGGTGTTGGACAAAATCCGCAAGGCGCTGGTCAACCGCGTGCTGTCAGAGCTGAAAAACCGCGCCAAGGACGTGGATGACTATAAGAAATTCCAGGAGAATTTCGGCCCGGTGCTGAAAGAGGGCATCTATGAGGATACCGGCCATGCCGCGGAAATCGCCGGGCTGCTGCGCTTTGAATCCACCAAGGAAGCCGCGACCACGCTGGACGAGTACATCGCCCGGCTGCCGGAAGGCCAGGATGCGATCTACTATCTGGCCGGGCTGGAAGGCGGCAATCTGAAAGGCTCGCCGCAGCTGGAGGGCTTCGCCACCAAGGGCTACGAGGTGCTGCTGCTGGGCGACGCGATTGACGCGTTCTGGCCCAGCCGCCTTGGCAGCTACAAAGACAAGAAGCTGAAGAGCGTCAGCCAGGCGGGCGAGATTTTCGCCGCCGCCGAAGCCGGCGAGGACATCACCGCGTTATCCGCGGCGCTGGCGAAGGCGCTCGGCGACAAGGTTTCGGGCGTCACCGCCTCCACCCGCCTGTCCGGCAGCCCGGCCATGCTGGTCGCCGCCGAAAGCGGCCCTGACCTGTCCATGCAGCGCCTGCTGCGGCGCGCCGGCCGGCCGGTTTACGGCCCCGCGCCAAAACTGGAAATCAACCCGGACCATCCGCTGATCAAGGCGCTGGCGGGCCGCGCGGACGTCGAGGCCGATGCCGCCATACTGCTGGACCTGGCGAAATTGCAGGAAGGCGATCTGCCGGAGGACCCGGCCAGCTTCGTGCGAAACATCGCGGCGGCGCTGGCGAAGGATTAGCTTTCAACCCGCAGAATTTCCCGCACCATGTCGGCGTCCGCGGCGTCCAGCGCCGCGGACGCGATTTCCTGACATTGCGCCAGGCTGACCCGCCGGATCGCCCGCTTCACCCGTGGCACCGCGTTGCCGTGCATGGAAAGCTGCCGGATGCCGAGGCCGATCAGCAGCGGCACCGCCGGCTCCCGGCTGGCCAGCTCTCCACACAGCGAAACCGGGATGCCGCGCCGCGCCGCCGCTTGCGCCGTGCAGCGGATCAGCTGCAGGATCGCCGGCTCCAGCGGATCGTATAGCTTGCTGCCCACCGGCAGGCCGCGATCGGCCGCCAGCGTGTACATCGTCAAATCATTGGTGCCGATCGCGAAAAAATCCGCGTGCCGCGCCAGATGCGCCGCCGCCAGTGCCGCCGCCGGCGTCTCCACCATGATCCCCAGCGGCGGCTGCTCCGCCGCCATCGCCACCCCGCGGCGCTTGAGCCGCCGCCACACCCGATCATAAATTTTTCGCGCCGCGGTCAGCTCCGCGACGAACCCGACCATCGGCAGCATGATCCGCACCGGGCCCGCCGCGCCGGCGCGCAAAATCGCCGCGAGCTGCGTCTCCAGCAACGCCGGGTGCCGCAGCAGCAGCCGGATGCCGCGCAGGCCCAGCGCCGGATTCGGCTCCGCGGCGTCCGGGAGATACGGACTCAGCGCCTCGACGTCTTTATCGGAGCCCCAGTCCAGCACGCGGATGGTCACCGGCTCGCCATCCATCGCCTCGATGATGTCCTGGTAGATCCGCGTTTGCGTGTCCTCATCCGGCAGCACCGCCCGGTTCATGAACATGAATTCGCTGCGCAACAGGCCAATCCCATGCGCGCCGGATTGCGCGATCATCGGCAGTTCGAACGGGAGCTCCAGATTCGCTTGCAACTCGATCGCCACATGGTCCGTGGTTTCCGCCGGCAGATGCTGCAACCGCGCCAGCACCTTGCGCGCCCGTGTCGCCGCGGTCAGGCGTGACCGCGCCGCGGCCAGGCTGGCCGGGGTGGGATTCAGGATGATCTCGCCGGCGTCGCCATCCACGATCGCGGTGTCGCCCGGCTTCACCGCTTCCAGCACGCCGGTCGCCCCCAGCACCGCCGGCAGGCCGAGGGCGCGCAGCATCACGGCGGTATGGCCGTCCGCGCCGCCCTCCGCGGTGAAAATGCCGGCGAAATTGCTGGGCTGAATCAGCGCGGCGTCCGCCGGCCGCAGCGTCTCCGCCGCCAGGATGGTCCCCGGCGCCAGGTCCGTGAAGCTGCGGAACGGCTGGCGCGTCAGGTTCCTGAGCAGCCGCCGGCCGATCTCCCGCACCTCCTCCGCCCGCCGCAGCCGCCCTTCCCGGTCCGATCCGGTCAGCGCCAGGATCGCGGCCGCTTGCGCCTCCACTTCTTCCTGCACCGCCGCCTCCGGGCAGATCAGCCCGTTCGCGATCCGGCTCCGCGCGCCCCGCACCAGCCGCGAATTTCCCAGCATGTGCAGATAGGCGTCAATCAGCGGCGACAGCTCCGCCTCGCTTTGCTCCGGCAGGCTGGCGAGCTTGGCCTTCAGCTTGCTCAGCTGCTTGCGGGAAAATAGGATCGCCTCGTCCAGCCGCGACATTTCGCCGTCGATTTCGGTGGCGTCGACCACCCGGTGCTGGACTTCCAAGGCCGGTTCCGCGGCCTCATGCACCGGGCCGATGCCGATGCCGGAGGACACCGGATGCCCGGTGAACCGCTGCTCACCCCGCGCCTTGGGGACTCTTTTTTCGATCACATTCCCCCCGCCTGGCTTATTCTCTCCGCGATACAACGTAAGGCGGCGGCAGGCGAGACCGGAATGGTCCCGTAGCGCGTTCCATTTTTGAGAATATGGCGGGCGGATGGTTGACGGACCGGCGGCGGGGCGGCAACCGTCTCCCGAACCTCGCCGCCAAAGCGGCGGGATCGTTTCCCCGCCGGGATTTTCCGCTGCCTCAGCACGCGTTACGGGCTGAACACCAGTACCGCCGGGCGCGGCATCCAGGCAGGCGACCATGGCAGGGCCGATCCTGTCCGGCCAGGCAAATGAACTGGATTGCTGGATGAAGGACATCCCGCCGGGCGCTGACCCGGACCTCTTCCAGGACTTTGCCGTAAAAATCACGTATGTTGGTCTTTCGTCCGATTTGATGCAATTCCCCCGAGACATGTATCAAAATCCGCCATTGTTAGTCAGATGGCAGATTTATGACAATACCGGTTTTCACGGAAATGCTGATAGAAAGGTTCAGGACAAAATCAACGGATTTCTGGATTCGGCCCGAAAAACCCCGAAAAATCTAGCTTCTTCTGTTGGCTGGCCTAACTCGGTGTTCCGGCGATTTTTGATACAGAATACCTAATAGTGTAACATTCGCTATAAGAATGGTAAAAATATCACTTGAAACGCTTATGCCAGTTCGTCACCCCGAGAATCGGTTGCTGCGAATATTTCCAAGTCCAGTTGGATACCGCGTGCGCCCAAAGCGATTAGATTGGCGGAGGAAATTGAGAACCCTTCATTTGTCGCATTCATGAATACCCCACAGGACAGATCAAACTCATATTTCGCGCCGAGAGCACGCCAGATGTTGAGGTCGCTTGGCAATTTTCCGAGTAATTCCCGAATTTGTGAATCTAAGTTCTCAGGCGTTCGGTCTTCGGCATTGAGTAACCAAAGGCCGCCCTTACGTTCGATTTTTTGGCCTGTTTTTTTACCGATATCGATCTGACTTTTTCGACAGCTATAAGAAGGTTCACAACCGAGAATTCTTGAAATTTCATCAGGATCGAGGTCATCGCCCTTAATTCGTAGAGCTGCCGTGGATTGATCTAGATGCGGCAAACGATCCATTCTCCGTTCGGGTCAAACACCCACATAATTGTTACACTATATCCAATTCTGCATTATATTAACTCTCGAACCAAACCCCTCGTTGGACCACTTCAAGCAATTTCTCAAAAGTCAGGCTTCGCCGGGTCTCCTTATAGCCAGGAATTTTTCG
>Ga0116230_10000876_pt1 | contig 27396 bp, 26 predicted proteins | sample S1TSphfallax_3_FD_88678 | JGI IMG/M metagenome (GOLD analysis project Ga0116230, IMG submission 88678) | Host-associated microbial communities from peat moss isolated from Minnesota, USA - S1T2_Fd - Sphagnum fallax MG | ecosystem: Host-associated > Plants > Peat moss > Unclassified | place... | reverse complement strand
CCAGAGAAACGGCGAGATCTCGCGCCACTTCAGCGCGATGCCCGACGGCGAGGTCTCCGTCGACACGCCAATCGTGCCGTCGCCGTTATCCCTCACTGTGGGTTGCGACAGCATATACAACAGACTCACGAAGGATGTCTCGGGCCGGCGCGAACCGGCGTAGCGGCCCGCGATCATGCGCGCATGGTCGGCCGCGGTATGCGCATCGACGGTGGAGTTCGCGACGGCTGCGGGCCAATAGCGATCGGTGAATCCGTGGAATAGCATGCTGCGAATGCCGAGGGTCGCACCGTCCTTGCCGGCGCTGTTCAAGGAGACCAAGAGCCCGACCCCGTCATCGATGAATAAGTGCATATCGCTGTGGAACCACTGGGTGTCGCCGCCATGGGCGATGACACGATGACCGTTTAGGTTGTCCTCGTAGAATCCGAGCAACATTCGATTGATGCCTGGCAAGATGGTGAGCGCCGAGGTGTGCATTTCTTTGGCCGTTTCGGGTTTGAGAATCGCGTGCTCGCCGTAGCGGCCGTCCTGCAAGTGGGCAATCATGAAGTGCGACATATCATCACCGGTCGAGGTCAGCGCGCCGGCGGGCGCGGGCCCGACGATTTCGAAGGGCTGCGCCGGCAACGATGCCGACTGATAGCCCTTCGACAGGGTGGCTTTGAAGCGCGCGGGCACGGGCTGACGAAACGTGGAGTTCGTCATCGCGAGCGGCTTGAAGAGATGCTCATCCATGTACTCATCGAATGAGACCGCGGCGGTACGCGCAACGATATACCCCGCGAGCGCCGTGGCGTAATTCGAATACGCCGGGGTCTCGCCCGGCGCAAAAATGCGTGCCGGTACATATACTTTGAGAAACTCGCCGAGCGGTACCACCCCATCCGCTTCGACCCCGATGAGACCCGTCAGCCGTTCCTCGAAACCCGCGGTGTGAGTCATGATGTTGCGCAGGGTCACCGGTTTGCCATCGCGCGCGGGAATGACGAAATCGAGGTAGCCGTTGACGTCGGCATCGAGATCGATCTTGCCCTGCTCGACCAACTGCATGACCGCCGTCCAGGTAAACAGCTTCGAGGTCGAACCCCATCGAAACAATGTCGCTTTGGGGTCGACGGTCGTGTGCTGCTCGACATCGGCGTAGCCGTAGCCTTTTTCGAGGAGCACCTCGCCATTCTTGACGATGACCACGACCGCCCCCGCGACATCGCCCGTCTTGAGCGCGTACGGCATATACCCATCGAGCCATGCTTCTGCATCCTCCGCCGTCAGCATGGGCGCTTCCGTGGCCGGGGACGTGGCCGGCGTTTGGGCAGCGAATCCCATGGTCAGCATGCAGCAGGCGATTAACTTGATTGTCAGGGTGCGCATAAAGCTCTCGATGGGGTGGTCGACGAAGGTTACCGAGGAAGCTTAGAACACATCAGCCCGAACCCAAGGTAAGATCGATGCGTGAATCAACCTGTCTCGTCTTGGTTCCAGCGGTTCCTGCTGCCTGGTCTTGCCTTCAAAGCCGTGGTGATCGGCGGTGGTTACGCGACGGGCCGCGAGCTTGCGGAGTTCTTCTTTCCGTCGGGCGCGCAGGGGGGTCTGCTGGCGATCGTCCTGGCCATGTGCATTTGGAGCGTGGTGTGCGCCGTCACGTTCTCTCTGGCCCGTGCGACAGCCAGTTGGGATTACCGTTCATTTTTCAAAAGGCTCCTGGGACCGTTCTGGGTGGTTTTCGAAAGCGCCTATTTGCTGTTCATCGTCTTGATCCTGGCAGTATTTGGTGCGGCAGCCGGCGCCATTGGGGAAGCGGTGCTCGGCTGGCCGCCGTTCGCCGGCACTGTGTGCCTCATCGTCTGCATCTGCGCGGTTTGCACCTACGGCACCGCGTCGGTGGAGCGCTTGTTCAAGTGGGTGTCGTTCGTGCTCTATGGGGTGTACGGCCTGTTCGTGATTCTGTCGATGTCGGCCTTCGGCCACCGCATCGCCCTCAATTGGGCCGCCGGATCCATCCAACCCGGCTGGGCACTCGGCGGCTTGACCTACGCGGGTTACAACGTCGTCGGTGCCGTCATCGTGCTTCCGGTGCTTCGTCATTTGACCAGTTCCAAAGATGCGCTGCTTGCCGGAATCCTCGCGGGGCCGCTCGCCATGATACCCGCGGCCGCTTTCTTCGTCTGCATGATCGCCTTCGTGCCGCAAATCGCGGATCAGACTCTGCCCTCGGATTATCTTTTGCAGCGGCTCAATTTTCCGGCGTTTCACGCCGCCTTTCAGTTCATGATTTTTCTCGCGCTGCTGGAGAGCGGTACCGGCTGCGTCCATGCAGTCAACGAACGCATCGCCGAAGCGTATCGGAGCCGCCGGGGGCGCCCGCTGCCGGCCGCCGTGCGTTTGAGTATGACGGCAGCCCTGCTGTTCATATCGATCGTACTTGCGACCCGCTTTGGACTCGTCACCTTGATCGCCCGCGGGTATCGCGCGCTGGCCTACGTATTTCTGGCCATCTTCGTAGTGCCGGTCATGACCATCGGCATTCAGAATCTATACCGCAGGTCGATTCCCACCTCGCAGCGCGCTTAACGGCGTCGCACGGCCATCAACGCCACCAGGGCAGCCGCCGCGGCGCATTCCACATACCACGCGGGTGCCAACGCCGAGCCGGCCACGGTGGTCGTCAGCCACGTCAAGGCCGCCGGCGCGAAGCCGCCAAAAATGGTGAACGCAGCGTTATAGACCAACGACAAACCGATGGCCCGCTGCGCTACCGGAAACAGACCGGACAGCAACGTCGGCGCCAGGCCGACGAAGCTCGAGACCATCCCGCCGAGCACCGCGACCACCACGATCAGCACGGGCATGGAGCGCGCCGTATCGAGCCACAAAAACAACGGGATGATGCAGACAAGGAGCGCCACGGCGCCCAACGTCATCACCCGCGCGGTGCCGATGCGGTCGGCCGCGGCACCGAACGCAAAGCAGCCGCTCACGAACACGACATTCTCCACCAGGGACGCACCGAAGGCCTGCGACGCACTGAAGCCGAACGCGCGCTGCACGAATACCGGCAGGAAGATCAGCAGCACATACACCGCCACCGCCCACAGCGTCGAGATGCCGAAGCCGATGAGCAGCGCGGACGCATTGTCGCGAAACACCCGTACCAGCGGCAGCACCGCGCGCTCGCGCTCCAAGCGTGGCGCTTGCGCACGGAAGGCCGGCGTCTCCGCGAGCGCCCGGCGCAGATACAGACCGACCGGCACAATCGACAGACCAATCACGAACGGCACGCGCCAGCCCCAGCGCACGACCTCCTCCCTGGGCATAGACGCCGTGACCGCGAACGCCACCAAGGCGCCCAAGATATTCGACATGCCCATACTGGCCTGCAGCCACGCCGTGTAACGCGCCTTCTTGCCGTCCGGCGCATGTTCGACCAGGAACGCCGCGGCGCTGCCGATCTCACCGCCGGCCGAGAATCCCTGTAGCACGCGTCCGCCGATGAGCAACACCGGCGCCCCCAGGCCGATCGCCGCATACGACGGCGCGACGGCGATGACCAGGGTGCCGCAGGCCATCACCAAAATGGTCAACGTCAGCGCGGCCTTGCGGCCGGCGTGATCGCCGTACAGACCGATCACGATGGCGCCCAGAGGCCGGATGACGAAGCCTAAGCCAAAGACCAAAAACGCTTTGATGAGGTCGGCGCCGGGCGCCCCTTGCGGAAAGAAGTTCGCGCCGATGTAGATCGCGAACGCGGCGTACACCGCAAAATCGTACCACTCCAACAGATTGCCGACCGACGCGGCCAGGATCGCGCGCGTGCCCCCAGTCATCTCCGCCGGAGCCCCGGCCAACTATTGTCCCTTCAGTGTCTGCCCGTCTTGCGTCACCACGTCGATCAACTGCCCCGCGGGCGTCCCATCGCGCATCGGGTGATAAGTGACCGTGACCTTGTCCCCGGGCTTCAATGAGCTCGGTTTCCAGCCATTGCGCTTCAAACCACTGATGGTGGTCAACTCGAGACTCAGCGGTTTTTCAGTCTTGTCCGGGCCGAGGACGACCAGTTCGACCCAGGTATGCGGACTACCCCACTGAAATTCCTTGACGGTCCCGGCCGCGTTCAAGGTTTGCGTGGCATCGAACATGGCAAAGGAATGATGCGCCGTTACGGGCGTGACCGACAACGCACCCACCGCGATCAGCGCGGCAAGCGCGGCCAGCGAAGTTTTCGACATCGTGAAAAAATCTCTCATTTGGTGAACTTGATCGACTGCTTGCCGGTGGCGTCGCGCACATTGCGTTCATTGGTACAAAAGGACTCGGTAAAGTCCTCATCCGGTATCCGCTTCAGATAGGCTGTGGCGGTCACCGGACGGGTCAATGCCTTCACGTCGTCGAGGGTGGCTTCCACCTTCAGCTCGTCGGCAGATACCCGGCTGATCCGCTGCACCAGATGTGCGGCGGCGCTATGCGGCGCCGTCCCATCGATGTTGTTGGCGCCGCCTAAGCTGATGGTGTCGACCACCAGCGTATTGCCTTCCCAATGGCCGATCGAATCCCCGTAGAACATGGGGTATAGTTCATCCGCCGGTAGATGACCGCGATTGAGGTAGATCCGCGACCAACCGCCGTTCTCCTTCAGGATCGCCACCTTGTAAGGTGTGTGAAAGATCTCGAGCGGCGGCCCACCCCCCGTCAGCAAACGGATCGCTCCGGAGGGCAGACACGTCGTACCGGCGCTTTGATAGGGATTGCCGGCGGCCGCATCCGCCAGGCGTTGATCGTAAATGGCCTGGTATTCCGGCGTGTAGGGATACACCACGAACTTCACGCCGTTCTTCTCCGCCGTCGGTCCAAACTTTCCCCCCTCATCCAGATGCCAGACGCCGTCGAAATTCCGCGGATCGAATCGCGACTGGTGGTTCCTCGCGCCGGTCGCCGGCCGGGCGAGGACCGTCATGAGAGCGAGCGTCAGAGCGGCAAACGAACGACCGATCAAGGATTTATTGATTATCACATTCAAACGGTATGCGACCATATAGGTAACGTCAACTAGCGCCGAGATAGCGCGGATGAATCAGTCGGTACAAGCCTTCAGTGAGTGGCTTTCCGCCACGCCGCTCAGCCTGCATATCCAAACCGTCGCTTGGGTCATTCCCACCGTCCAGACCGTGCACATCCTGTCGATCGCACTCGTGATCTCCTCGGCCGCCATGGTGGATCTACGTGTCCTCGGCGTCATGTCGCTGAGTCAGCCGCTGGCCGTCGTCAGCCGGCGTTTTTTGCCGGGGATATGGTGGATGCTCGTGGTCTTGCTGCTGTCCGGGGTCACTCTCATCATTGGCGAACCGGGGCGTTCGCTCGGCAACCCGGCGTTCATTCTCAAGATGTGCATGCTGGCCGCGGTGCTGATCCTGACGCGGATCTTTCAGCAAGGGATCATGCGCGACGATCGCTTCTGGGAAAGTACTTCCCGCCGGCGTCGGAACGCCCGTCTGCTTGCGGTCGTGTCGCTGGTGCTGTGGGTGGGCATCGTGTTCGCCGGACGCTGGATCGCGTACGTCGATATCGGTGCGGACTGAGCCGATGAATCTCGCGGGACTTCTCCTCTGGTTGCACGACACGGCCTTCGCCACAAGTATTCGCGATGGCGAATTCCTCTTTCCATGCATCGAGTGCCTGCACGTGCTCGCGCTCACGCTGGTGGTCGGCTCGATTTCCATCGTCGATCTGCGATTGTTGGGGCTCGCCTCCCGCGGGCGCAGCGTGGCGGCGGTCACCGCGGAGGTGTTGCCCTTGACCTGGACCGCCTTCGCGTTCGCCGTCCTGACCGGAGCCGCCCTGTTTGCATCGCATGCGGTCGGCTACGCCAGCAATTTCCAATTTCGCATGAAGATGCTATTCCTCGTGTTCGCCGGAGTTAACATGTTCGCCTTTCACGCGATCGTGCGGCGAGACCGCCCAGTCTGGCTTGACGCCCATATCACCCCATGGCCTGGAAGACTGGCCGGGGTCCTCTCGTTGCTGCTGTGGATCGGCATCGTCGCGTTCGGCCGCTGGATCGGTTTCGAACACGTTCGTTGACGGCAACCCGCATCACCCTGCTCGTCACTTGCGCGCACGGCACCGGCGGGGCATTCTCCACGCTGTATCCCACAGCTTGAGCCCCATGCGGAATGTCCTGATGCTTTTGACGGTGGCGCTGCTGCTCTGGCTGAGCAACGCCCACGCGCAATCGCCTGACCCCGCCCCGGGTCCGCGACCGCTCTATCGCTTTCGCGAAGCCATGATTCCGATGCGCGATGGAGTGCATCTACAAACCGTCATCATGGCGCCCCTGAATGCATCGCGGCCGTTGCCGATACTGCTGCGGCGTACGCCCTACGGGGTCCCCGAAAAAGCCTGGACGGAAATTCCCGACAATTTGAGTGCGCTCGCCGCGGATGGCTATATCTTCGTGGTGCAGAACATCCGTGGAAGATTCAAATCCGAAGGGGTTTTCAGCCTTTCCGAAGATTCCAAAGTGGATCCGGGCAAGGGGACGATCGAAACGCGCGATGCCTGGGACACGATCGACTGGCTGGTCAAGAACGTGCCACTGAACAACGGCCGAGTCGGCATCTTCGGCGTGTCCTACGATGGCTATACGGCGGCGGCCACCTTGCTCGATCCGCATCCGGCGTTGAAAGCGGTCAGTGAGCAGGCGTCCCCCGCCGATCAATGGATGAACGACGATGACCATCGCTATGGCGCGCTGCGGCTCAGCTACGATTTCGAATACGCGGTGTACGAAGAGGCCGACAAGAACGCCAACACGCATTTCGGCTTCGATCGCTGGGACACCTACGACTGGTACCTGGCCGCGGGCCCGTTATCGACGCTCAACGACAAGTACGTACACGGCAAAATCCGCTACTGGAACGAGACGATCGCTCACCCGAATTATGATGCCTTCTGGCAGCAACAAGCCTGGGTCAAGGGCTTGCACCGTTCTTCAGTCCCGAACCTGAACGTCGCCGGCTTCTGGGACCAGGAAGATCCGTGGGGCCCGTGGCAGATCTACCGTCATGCGGCCGAGTCCGATCCCGGGCACACGAACCTGATCGTGGCGGGACCGTGGTTCCACGGCTCGTGGCGCCGTGCCAGCATCTCCACCTTGGGTCCGATGCCTCTGGGCCAGGATACGTCGCAGGCCTTCAGGCAGCTCATCGAAGCGCCGTTCTTTGCTTATTGGCTGCATGATGCGGGGACCAAGCCCGACTGGGCGGCGAAGATTTTCCAAACCGGGACCAATGTCTGGCGAACTTACCCGACTTGGCCACCCGTATCGACGCCGACGAGCCTCTATCTACACGCGGACGGAAGTTTGGGTTTCGATCCCCCCGGCGCCGCAGAACGTGCGGCCCACCGGCAATATGTGTCTGATCCGGCGAATCCGGTGCCATACCGCCAGCGGCCTATTTCGCCGACCTACCCGGCCGGAGATTGGCGGACTTGGGAGTCGGCCGATCAACGCTTCGTCGATCACCGGCCCGACGTGCTGAGCTATGTCAGTGCGCCGTTGCCCGCCGATCTTACAGTGGCCGGCGAGGTCTCCGCGGAGCTGTATGCCTCGACCTCCGGCACGGACAGCGATTTCATCGTCAAGCTCATCGATGTATTCCCCGAGGACGCGCAAGAGCCACCCTGGACTGCGGATGCGGGACCTGCACCCGGGAAATTTGCCGAGGTCGAGAACGGCTATCAGCTGCCCATCGCCATGGAGGTGAGGCGCGGCCGCTATCTCTCGAGCTTCGAGCATCCGAGCGCACTGGTTGCCGGGCGGCCGGCTCGCTGGGACGTGCCCCTGCGCGACCGCGATCACGTGTTCCGCGCCGGTCATCGGATCATGGTCCAGGTGCAATCCACATGGTTTCCGCTGATCGACCGCAATCCGCAAACCTTTACACCGAGCATCTACACGGCCAAGTCGAGCGATTTCGTTGTCGCCACCCAGACGGTTTACTCGACCCCAACGCTACCCTCGCGCATCATCCTGCCGGTGGTGGCCGCAGCAAGCCCTTAGACGGGTTAAACTTATCCCATGACACAAACCATCCCAACCGGCTTGCAACTGCGCTCCCTCATCAAATCCACTGGCGAGCTCGAACTCTCCCTGGTGAGTATCCCCACGCCCGCTCCCGGCCCCAACGAAGTGCTGGTCCGCGTCGACGCTGCGCCACTCAACCCTTCCGATCTGGGTCTGCTGTTCGGCGCTGCGGACATGAGTGCCGCCGTCCAACGCGGCACGAAAGATCAACCCCTCATCACGGCCGCAGTGCCCGAGGCCGCGATTCAGAGCATGGCCGGAAGGTTCGACCAATCCATGCCCGTGGGCAACGAAGGCGCGGGCCTCGTCATCGGCACCGGGACTTCCGCTGCCGCGCAAGCACTGCTCGGTAAAACCGTTGCCGTGCTCGGCGGCGCCATGTACTCCCAGTTCCGCTGTGTGCATGTCGAGCAATGCCTGCCGCTGCCTCCCGGCGCCAGCGCGTCCGACGGCGCCTCCTCCTTCGTCAATCCCATGACCGCGCTGGCCATGGTCGAAACGATGCGCGCCGAAGGTCACACGGCGCTGGTGCACACGGCCGCCGCCTCCAACTTGGGCGTCATGCTCAACCGCATCTGCCTCAAGGACGGAATCGCGTTGGTGAACATCGTGCGCAGCCAAGCGCAGAGCGACGCGCTGCGCGCGCTGGGCGCGGCCCACATCTGCGACTCGAGTTCGCCCACTTTCATCCAAGATCTCACCCGGGCGCTCACCGCCACCGGCGCCACCCTCGCCTTCGACGCCATCGGCGGCGGCCAGCTTGCCGGTCAGATTCTCACCACCATGGAGACCGTCTTGACCGCGAAATCCAAGGAGTACAGCCGCTATGGCTCCGGGGTACACAAGCAGGTCTACATCTACGGCGGCTTGGGCTCGGGCCCCATTCACATCGAACGCAACCTCGGCATGGCCTGGGGCGTGGGCGGCTGGCTGGTATTCCCCTACTTGCAGAAGCTCGACCCCTCGGTGACGCGGCGCCTGAAAGAGCGCGTCGCCGATGAGCTCAAGACCACCTTCGAAAGCCACTACGCCGGCGAGTTATCGCTCACCGAAGCGCTGCAACTGGAGAACATCTCTCTCTATGGCAAGCGCACGACCGGCCAGAAATATCTCATCAACCCACATAAGAAGTAGCTTCCCGGCGAAGCCGTGCGCGCAGCCTAATCGACGGCAGCTGTTTGGCAACCTCCGACTGCCCCTTCTTGCACAGGAAGGTCTCGAACGCGAGCGCCAGCGGGGGCACCTGGGTTGCAAACAGCCGCACGACGTACCATTCGCGTGAAAACGGATTGTTCGGCAGCGGCAGGATTCCGAGCAATCCCGCCTTGATCTCGAGAATGCACGTGTGCAGTGACAAGTACGCGGGTCCAAAGCCGGCCGCGCACATCTGTTTGATCGCCTCGTTGCCGGACAGTTCGGAGCCGATCCGCAAGCGCAGCCCCGCCTCCCTGAACATACGCTCCACCGTGGCTCGCGTGCCGGAGCCGGGCTCCCGCACCAGCATTCGTGATTCGGCAAGCACCGACAGCGTCAGGTGCCTGTGTGACATGAGCGGATGATTGGGCGAGGCTATGAAGGCCACCGGATTCTTTGCGAACGGCGCAGCGCTGACTCGCAGTTCGTGCGGCGGCTGACCCATGACGGCAACATCGATCTCGTGCGCCGCGAGGCTGCGCACGATCGCATCACGCTTGTCGACGTGCAACTTCACCTTGACCTTCGGGTGCTCGCTTGCAAAAGTCACGAGCAACATCGGCAGAAAGTATTCGGCCGTCGTCACCGCGCCGATGCGTAACGTTCCCGAAAACTCGCCGACGAAAGTCGACATTTCATCCCCGGCCTCCGACCACAACGCCAGCATCCGATCCGCGTAACGATTCAGCATCTCGCCGGCTTCAGTGAGCCGCACGCCGCGTCCCGTGCGTCCGACCAGCTTGGTCTTGAACGTGTCCTCGAGTTCACCGATTTGAATGGAGACGGCCGACTGGCTCAGGTGCAATTCGTCGGCAGCCAAAGTTACATTGCCGAGCCGCGCAACGGTGCTGAACGTCTGCAACTGGCGAAGCGACGCTAATTTTTGTCCAGCCATTCGTTCACATTAGGAAATCGCGGGATCGCTGTCAATCGCTTGTTTCGCGAGCTCAAAGCGCAGTTCCATGCCCGCCGCGGCCCTTACTTGCCATCTGCTGCTGTTACACTCCACCTACTCCGAGCCGGGACGCCACCCTCATGATCGATCGCGCCCATGCGCCGAATCACTGGTTAAAACCTCATGGCAGGCGGGCATGGCTGTTGATAACCTGTCTCACGCTGGCTTCGGTTGCCGACGCGCAAGCGGACGCGAACCTGGAATTACAGTCACTGGCGGCCAGTTGTGCCGCCTGTCACGGGACTAACGGCCATTCCAAGGCGCAAGCCTCGATACCCTCTCTGGCACACCTGCCGGCCGCCTATTTCATTGCGCGCATGCAAGCTTTTCGCGAGGACGATAACTTGGCGACGAGCGTGATGGCGCAGATTGCCAAGGGCTATGACGATCATCAGTTACGGCAACTGGCTGAGTATTACGCGAGCCAACCCAGAACTCGATATTAGAGAAACGACGGATCGGCGTAATTTTTTTAATTTCATCAGGGAGCCGCGGGCGTTGGCTGTCATGGGGCGCGTGCCGGTGTTATGGTCCCGCTCATGAACCGGCGGCAGGTCATGTTGAGCTTGGGCGCCGGGGGCATGGTCACCGCGCTTACCGGCTGTTCAGGGTGGCAGACTGGTCGGAGCCGGCCGCGGGTTGTGGTCGTCGGTGGCGGCTGTGCCGGGGCGACCGCTGCCAAGTATCTGCGTATGTGGTCCGATGGGACGATCGAGGTGACCTTGATCGAGCCGAATCATCACTACGTGTCATCGCCGTTGTCGAATCGGGTTATCGACGGAGAATTGGGCCTCGCGGATCTCACCCGGTCCTATGAACCGCTCGCTAGACGTCATGGCGTACGCATCATCGTAGATCGAGTGGTTTCCTTCGATCCGATAGCGAAGCGGCTCCGTCTCAGCCAAGGCGATGAGCTGCGCTATGACAAGCTCGTACTTGCACCCGGAATTGATCCACAGTTCGAGGCGATCGACGGCCTGGCCGCTGCGCATGCCGACGGTCGCATTCTCGCCGCCTGGGCTGCGGGCCCGGACACGGCGGGGCTGCACGCACAGCTTCGAGCGATGCCGGACGGTGGGGTGTTCGCGATCACCGTTCCTGAGGCACCCTATCGCTGCCCGCCGGCACCTTATGAACGCGCAAGCCTGGTCGCGGCATACCTCAAGCGGTACAAACCGCGCTCGAAGGTGCTGGTGCTGGATGCCAACCAGGACGTAGTCGCGATGGGTTCGCTGTTCAAGAAGGCATGGCAGGATCGCTATGGAAATCTGCTCGAATACCGCAATCACCACCAAGCGGTCGGCGTCGATGCCGGCACGTTGACGGTTCGATTCGAAGTCCAAGAGGACGTGCGGGCCGATGTGCTGAACGTGCTGCCACCGGTCCGCGCAGGGCGGCTCGCGCGGGATGCGGGGCTCGCCAATATCAATTCGCGCTGGTGCGAGGTCGACTTTGCCTGCTTTGAATCGAAGCTGGCGAAGGATGTTTACATCATCGGTGATGCGATTCAGGCCGCGCCAAAAATGCCGAAGTCCGGTCATCTCGCCAACGGTCACGCAAAAGTGGCCGTGGCGGCGATCATCGCGTCTTTGCGACAACGCCCGCTCGATCCGCATCCCATGCTGACGAATACCTGCTATAGCCTGGTGAGTCCCTTCGCGGGGATGCACTCGGCCGCGGTGTACGGTTATGTCGCCGCGCACCGTACCTTTGAATCCGTAGCCGATGCCGGTGGCGTGTCGGCCGAACCAAACGAGGCGGAGGTGACTGAAGCGCTCGCATGGGCAAAAAATTTATGGACCGACATGCTCGGCTAGAGGCCGCAGGCCTGCGATATTAAGAAACTTAAGTAATCGCTGCAGATTATTCAATTTCCCTGCCACCGGTGATTACTTTAAATTCCGAATAAGCCGATGGTCGTACGACCCCACGCTGCACGATATATATAAGGATCATGTTAAGAATTTATCGGGGGGACATCGCCATGAGTCCAATTGCTTCTGAACGCGATCAACGCGTCGAGCGATGCAATCCCACTCTTGCCGGAAACATCATCTTAAGGAGAGGTTGAGATGTCTGAATCGAAGGATTTGACTAGGCGACATTTCCTGGGACTTGCGGGCTCCGCTGGGGTGGCGAGCTTTGCGGCTCGTGCGATCGGTTTCAACCTCGGTCTGGTCGAACTGATCCATGCGGAATCGACCAAAACCGCGGTAACACCTTTCAGCTTTGCGATCATCACGGACTCGCACTTGTTCAGCATCCCGAACCATAAGTTCGATCGGTCCCTCGAGGATGCCGTGTCACAGGTCAACGCACTCTCGCCGGCGCCCGACTTCGTGGTCTATACCGGCGACATCGCGCAAAACGGGCGCGAGGATCAACTCGTCAAGGGCAAGAATATCCTCGGGAAACTCAAGGTGCCGCTCAAGGTCATCCCCGGCGAGCATGACTGGTACCTCGATATGGGCAAGGCCTGGAACGGAATGTTCGGCAAGGAAACCTGGTCTTTCGACCACAAGGGAGTGCATTTCGTCGGTTTGAATTCGATTCTGGTCAAGGACTTCTGGACCGGAGCCGGGCTGACGCCGCTGCAGCGCATGAGCACCATGGAAATGCTCGAAAGCCCGGTAGCCGGACCCTGGGGCGTGCGCGAGGCGCAGCTGGACTTCTTGCGCAAGGACGTCGCAAAACTTAGCCCCGCCACCGCCGTTGTTATTTTCACCCATTCACCGCTCTGGGACTACTATCCGCGCTGGAATTTTCAGACCCAGGACGCGCCGGAGATCCGCGAAATCCTAAGCAAGTTCGATCACGTCGTGTCTTTGCACGGTCACGTCCATCAAACAATCTATAACAAATTCGCGAACTTTAGCTCTGCGGGCGCACTGTCGACTTCCTGGCCCTGGCCGTACCCGCCGGTCGTACTCGATTATCCCGGTTCCCAAATGAATCAGTCGGATCCCGCGAATACCAAGGACGGGATGGGCACGCAAATCGTGAGCCTGGGCGGTGTCGCCGGCGGTCTCGTGACTTACGAACCCTTCGCCAATTCGCTGACGCCGTGGCTCAAAGACGGCGTGAAAGTCTGACCGCAAATCTCAAGGGATCATCATGAAAAAATTACAATATTCCAAAAAATCATATTTGGGGCTGGCAGTTGGGGCGTTGGGCAGCTTGGCGACCGTGGCCATATTTGCTAGGACGCCGTTCACGGATGCTCAGCTTGCCGATCAGCAGCGCGAATTGCTCGAGGTCGTCAACAAAGGCCGTGATCTGTGGCATGGAAGCAATCCATCCATGTCGACCAACGGCCTTGCCTGCGGGAACTGTCATCCCGACGCGGCCGCCGCCAATCCACAAACGTTCCCGAAGTGGGTGCCCCAGTTGAACGCGGTCGCACCGCTGCGCGAAATGATCAATTGGTGCATCGTGCATCCCCAGAACGGCAAGGCGCTCGACACCTCGAGCGCGGACATGGTGGCTCTCGAGGCCTACGCGGTTTATCTCTATCGCGGTGAGAAGATCCAGCCCGGTTACACGATTCCGACGCCACCCGTTGCGGTCAAGTCCGGCGTGGGCTTTCCCTACAAGCCATCTGGCTTGGGCGTCGACAAGTAAATGAGATCGATGCGCCCACGCTGCGTCTGGATTCTCTGCAACACGGCCGTGGTCGGGTGTTTGCTCGCGCAGAGCACCCAACCGGCCGCATCCATGAGAACGGATTGTGATACGAGCATTTATCCGCTGAGCTCGCCCACGTCTCGATTCGAGGACGGCGGTGACGGCACCGTGACCGACACCCGCTCGAAGCTCATGTGGATGCGATGTGCGATCGGTCAGCGCTGGGTCAAGGGCGACTGTGTCGGTATGAGTTCCGCGCTGACGTGGGCCGATGCGGAGCAGAAGGCGAACACCGTCAACAAGAGCGGCCAATTCTTCTACAGCGATTGGCGGTTGCCACAGCTGCCCGAATTGGCATCGATCTCGGAACGCCAGTGTAAGCACCCGCGCATCAATCTCGACGTCTTTCCAAACACGGTTGCCGATTTTTTCTGGTCGGCTACCTCGCGACCTCGAGGAGCTGTCAGTGCGCCACCTGGGTCCTCTGCGGGCGCCTCATCGGGACCACCGGAAATTCCCGATCAATTTGCCTTCGTGTTGAGCTTCGGTCCCGATGGCGTGAGCTACGCTAAAAAACAGGAGCAGCATAATGTCCGGCTCGTCCGCTCCGCCCGCTGAACCGCACTTGGCGGATGCGATCTGCCGCGAGACACGGCGCAAGTTTTTACTGGTCGGCGGCCAAGCGGTGCTGGGCGCGACGCTATTTCCTACGCTACGCCTTCGGGCGCAGACCGTTCAGGCCGGCTTGAACGCGGTCAAGCCGGCTTTCGGCGCCGGCTCGCTCACCGAGGCGCTTCGACTTCTCGATGCAGATCCCATTCCCAGCGACGACATCTTGCTCACGGTGCCCGATTTCGTCGAGAACGGCGCTATGGTACCCGTCGAGGTCTCGAGCCGGTTCCCCGGCGTTCAGGAGATCTACATTCTATCCGAGTCGAATCCCTTTCCGTTGGTGGCGCGTTTTTCGGTTCCCGAAGACACGGAAGCCTTCGTCTCAGTCCGCATCAAGGTCGCCAGCAGCTGCAACATCCATGCGCTGGTTCATTCCGAGGGGCGCTTTTTTTCGGCCGTCAAAGCCACGACCGTCAGCGTGGGAGGTTGCGGTGCCTGATTCCATCCGCATCCGTGCCCAGGTAAAAAATGGCGGGACCGATATCCACGTGCTGATGCCGCATCCCATGGAAACCGGTTTTAAAAAGGACGCGGCCGGCGCTTTTATCCCCGCCCACTATATTACGGACGTCGACATCGTCGTCGCCGGTCGGACCGTGTTGAAAGCGACTTTGAGCCGCGCGGTTGCCGAGGATCCCCTGCTATTTTTTCGGATCAAGGGGGGGCATGCCGATGACCCCATCCAAGTGTCTTGGGTCGACAACTGGGGCGGTCGGCGCGTCGATGAGTCCGTCATCAAGGCGGCCGTGTGACAGTCGGGATTTAATAACTTTCCGTCAGGAGTGCCTTGAATGAATAAAATGAGATCGAGTTTGACCCTGACTCGCCGTGCCGCCCTGGGTCGCGGCGCGAGCGCGCTCGCAGCGATCAGCGTGGTGGTCGCCGGCATATCGCCGGCTTTTGGCTCGGGCAAAGCGTCGAAAGAGGATTTCTACTTCCAAGAAACGCCTGATGCCGACAGCGGGCGAAACTGCAGCGGATGCATCAATTTTACGCCGAAGGACACCGGGCTCTACGGGAAAGACTCCGGCGATTGCGCCCTGATCTCCGGCGACGTGTGCAGCCACTGTTACTGTCAGGGCTGGACCGACAAGAAGGATCCCAGCGCGAAGAAGGCGGGTAGTTGACCTTCGGTCGCTTACGTGCCGGCCGGATCCGGCACGAACTTTGGGGTCGAAGGATCCGAGGCGAACGACCACGCTGACAAATAGGCGAGCTCGAGGATCTTCACCATCTTCCGGTAATCGATCTTGTCGGCCGTGTCGGTGGTGTGGTGGTAGTCCGGGTGGAATCCCGTGAACCACCAAAAAGCCGGCACGTCGTGCAACACGAAAGGAAACTGGTCGCTGCGGAAGAACACATTGAGTGCATTTTCGTGGTCGAAGCGGTCGTCGAGATCGAGTCCCACGGCACGGTTGTCGGCCACCACCGTACGCTTATAGTCTGGACTGTAGGCCGCGCCGATGAGATTCAGTCGGTTGGTGGTGTCTTTGGGTATCTCGATCAATCCTTGGGTCTGATCACTCGGCGTCTCGTCGCGGCCGATCATGTCGAAGTTCACCATCGCGCGGGTGGTCTCGAGGGGACGCAGCGGGTGTGCCGCCATGAAATAGGCGCCGAGCAGGCCGCGCTCCTCGGCGGCGAACACCACGAACAGGATCGAGCGCTTCGGTTTGGCCGCATTGACGGCGAAGGCATGCGCGAGATCCACCACGCCGACCGTGCCCGAGCCGTTGTCATCGGCACCGTGCCAGATGTCGAAGCCGCCGGCGGCATTCGCAACAGCCCCGTCGTGATCATGATGAGCGCTGATGATCACGGTCTCGGCGGCGAGCTTCGGATCCGAGCCCTTGAGAAGTCCGACGACGTTATGCGTGACACCGCTGGTGCGCGAGCGATTCTCCAGATGGATCGTCACCACGGTGTCCTTCAGTTCGGACGAATGGTTCGAGAGATCCGCATCGATGGCGGATTCCAGCGCCTGAGGCGTGGCGCCCGCATCGGCGAGCAGTTCCTTGCCCACCGCGTCGCTCACCGTAATCACCGGGATGTGCAAGTTGTCGCCCACCAAGGTCTGCGCCGGGATCGGCGGGTTGCGCGTGGTGCTGCCGCCAATGCGGGCCACGCGATCGAGATTCGAAGGATGCTTGCGATTCGGCTCGCCGACGATGAGCAACGCGACGGCACCGTGCGCCTGCGCGATTTGTGCCTTCACCCGGTTGGTGGCGTAGCGCGTGTTGCCGGTGCCATTGAAGCGAGAGTGCGGATCGTTCTCCTGGGGTTCGTGCTCGAAGATGAGAACCACCTTGCCGCGCGCGTCAATGTTGCGATAGTCGTCGTAGTTGAGTCCCGGCGCCGAGATGCCATAGCCCGCGAACACGACGGGTGCCGCGATCTCGACATCGTCATGGTAACCGCCGGTGATCTCCGGTGCGTACCACTGCCTGGTCTCGCCGCCGCGCGTCAGACTCACGCTGTTCTTCTCACGATCGGGACGGTATTCGATCAGCGGTACGTCCTGTAAGAAAGAGGCATGACCTGACCCATCACGAGCGGCGGGTTCGAGTCCCGCTTTGGCGAACTCCGCCGCCACCCATTCCGCGGCCACATCATCCCCCGGCTGCAGCGACATGCGCCCCTGGGTGGCATCCGACGCAAGGAAGGTAAGGTCCGCCTTGAGGTCGCCTTCGCGGATGGACTGAAAGCCGGCGCGTTGGTTGGCCGGAACCTGGGCGGCGGAATTTACACCAAGGGCCGCACCGGTCATCAGAGACATCAAGCACACTGCGATGCGATGTTTCATTCTTGCTTCCTCTCTTCCGAACTGCAGGATACCTGGGGAATCTCCTGGCGATACCGAGCAGCGTGATCCAAAAGCTCGTGTACGACGGGGATCCCCACCCGATAATTCGCCTCATAGGCAGCCACCTGACCCGGCGTTTCGTCGCCGATGGTGCTCTGGGTAGCGACTCCCGGAGGCGGACCGGAGGCATTGCTTGCCGTCCGCAGTACCAACACCCGCTGCGGATCGACGAAGCCCTGGTGGGCGAAGTCATCCATGGTTCGCGCCGCCGTCTGACTTTCCATGTTGGTCATCACGAAAGTGCCTTGGCCCCGAGTCCACAGCTTGACCCAGTCTCGCGCCCATTGAGTGCGACCGGGTCCATGCCAATACCTGACCGATCCCAAGGTTTCGCCGAGCAGCACGAACGGCGGACGTTGCGCGTTGGGATAACCCTGCCACGCCTCGCGCTGTTTCGCCAACGCGGGCGTATCCGGAATTTTTATGGAGCGCGTCATTTCGAAAGCCCATTGCACCAGGCCACAGTTGAGTCGATACGCCATCCCGAGGTCATCGGCGGATTCGGCCGCGCCGAATCCATTCGGATTCGTGGGCAGCGTGTTGGGCTTGAGCGCGCCGATGGCAAACAGTCCGTACGGCCACGACGCCGGTATCTCCCGGTCATCGATCTCCCGCAACTCATCACCGTTGACCACCCAGCGCGCCCACGCAGCGCTGCCGACCGAGGCCATCGTCGGATCGGCTCCGGAAATGCCGGTAAACAGCCAATAGGTATGCGTAAAATCGAAGCGTGGATCCAGCAAAAAGGGGACGAGGTTCTCTAGCAACAAACCGTAGAGCCCCGCCTTATTCCTCCGCACCAGCCCTCGGGCGCCCCGCACCTTGATGGTCTGATCGAGATGCTCACGTTCCACCCAGAACTGGAACTCGCCCGGCTTATCGCCGACATCGGCACCGTTCTCGAAGTTCGCGATGACGACCACCGGCACCGATAGCGGTCCGGGCGGAGGCGGCGACGCCGCGGCCCGCACTCCCATCGCGTATCCGAGCAGCGCGACCATCCCAGAAAATAATCGACCACGCCCGACGGAAAGCTTCCCTCTCATCGGACCAAGGGTACACGCTGACTCCCGTTCTGTGGCGATTCCGGACAAACCCCATAGCGAAAAATTCGATTGTCCCATCGCAAAAGTGACTGGCGGCCTTTTTTGCGCATTGCCCTGGTCAATCGTGCCGAAATCGATGTATCCATCGAATTTTATGCATGTATTGACGCTGTACGCTGCGCCACCATCGGCCGACTGTAGGGAGAGAGTGGGAAACGGCCGGTTGCCGAGGCGCGACCGTTGACCGCGTCTGGATACGAGGTGGATTCTCGTGAATCGTATACGCAGTAGCGGTTCCAGTGCTTTACCAAATCGCGGGTGGCGCGCAGCGCGACGCCGCGCAGACCGCCGCGGGTATAGAGCCGTAATCGCCACAGACTTTGGTTTGTCGCGGGAACCGATTTCGACGAAGGACGGCCGGGCGTTCGGGTTTGAACTGTGGTACCGCTGGTCGTTACCGGCCGGCGCGTGTCCGGCCACCGTCGCTGCTGCGCGGCGGCGATGGGCGGCACTCGCCGCTCCCGGATTCAAACGGTGCTTCGGTGATTCCCCCGTGTTCATCGCTGTCGACGAGTCTCTGCTGAGAGAGAAGCTGGCGCTGCTCCTGCCGTCGGGCCAGGGAGTCGTCGCGATCCCCCCATCGCTCGAGCCGACGCCTACCGTCATCAAGCTGCTCAACGAATTACGCCGTTCGGCGATCGGCATTGCCCTCGATGATTTTCAGTTCCAGCCTCATGCCGTGCCTTTGTTGAGGTACGCGGACTACGTCAAAGTGGACGTTCAGTGCTGCTCGTTCGCCTTGAAGCACATTGCCGAAGGCCTGAAACCCTACAACCTGCCGCTGATCGCGGACAACGTGCGGACGGACGACGATGTCACCCGCTGTTGGGATCTCGGCTTTCATCTGTTCCAGGGCTATCACCACGCCGACCGAGAGCACGCCGACCGAGAGCCCGACATGCACTGAAACTCGTTGCTACTATGACTTTCCATGATTCGGAACTTTCACCCTTCGACCTTGCGATTGCTGCGCGTATTCCACGCCGTCGCCGAGCATGGCGGCTTCACCGCGGCGGAAACCGTCTTGAATGTGGGGCAGCCCACGATCAGCAGCCACATCAAGGATCTGGAGAACCTGGTGGGATTCGAGATCTGTGAACGCGGACGGACCGGTTTCCGGCTGACACCCGCGGGACAGCGGCTGTATGAGTCGACCCAGCGGCTGGAACGGGACTTGGCCGGGTTCATCTCTGCAGTGAACGACATCAGCGACGAATTGCAGGGAGTGGTGCGTATCGGCATGACCTACATCCTGTCGGCCTCGCCCCTGCTGACCCCCGTGCCCGCGATGCTCGCGGCCCTCAAGCAAAGCTTCCCGGCCGTTCAGGTGGAGATCCATCTGGACAATCCACGCGAGATCGAGCAAGGCGCCATGGAGGGACGTTACGATCTAGCCATCAGCGGCATGCACTTAAACGCCAAGAACGTCCAGGTCACACGCTTGTTCGGCATGCGCATGGTCTTGTACTGTGGAAAGGCACACCCGTTGTTCGACGTGCCAACGGAGCGAATGGACGATGCCCTGCTGGAGCAATTCGAAGCCGTCGTCAACGTCTACGACCGCGATCGACAGAGACCATTTCACGCGCGCCCGTGCCTGCCCGCGGAGGCCTCCGAGGTTTCGATATTCTTCGTCTTGTCGGGCGGCTATCTCGGGTATCTCAGCGAGTTCCTCGCAACCCGCTGGGTGGCAAGCGGCGACCTGCGGCCCCTTCGACCGGAAACCTATTTTTACGATGCGCCAGCCGGGCTGATCCTGTCCGAACGAGCTGCGTCGAACCCTGCCGTCAAGAAAGTGGCAGAATTGTTGGTGCGACTGTCTCTATAAGGACCCGTCATCGCCATGCTCGGTGGAGTGAGCTTGCCGCTTCTGGCCGCCAATCTGGTGTGTGTGGCCGCCTCGCTCATGTTCGTCTTTACGCCGTTGCTGATCGACATGCTACGCCACGCGAGCGTCTTGCTATCGGAGCGCGAGATTGCGCTGGTCGGATCGGCGGACCCGGCGGGCATGTTCCTGGGGGCGGTGGTCGCTCTGCTCGTCGTGCCGAAGGCCGACCGACGCATGCTCGCCATGGCGAGCCTTGCGGTGCTGTGCGTATGCGACATCGTATCGATGTTCGCGCCCAATCTTGCCCTCCTCTGCGCGAGCCGGTTGCTGGCCGGCATGGGTGGTGGACTCGCCATGGCCGTAGGCTATGCGGCGTTCGGTGCCGCACCTCAGCCGGAGCGAAATTTTGCACTGTTCATCACTCTTCAGACCCTGATCGGCAGTCTGGCCTACATCACGATTGCCCGGCTCACGGATCGGTACGGAACGGGTGCCATCTATGGCGCCTCGCTGGCGGTGGCGGCATCGGCGCTGATGGCGAGTTTCCGGATCGAGCGAAGACCGGCCGCAAGGGCGATGATGAGCCGCGCCGCGCGCCGCCGTCCCTCGATCCTCGGGGTCTTGGGTGCATTCACCGTGATGACGTATTTTTGCCTGGGCGTCTCCTCGCTCGCCATTTGGGAGAACGTACAGAGCCTCGGCCGATCATTGGGGTTGACCCCCGGCGCCGTAGCGGCTGCGGCATCGTTTTCTTTGTTGGGAAGCGTCTCGGGTTCGTTGGCGATCATCGTGATCGGCAAGCGCTATGGACGCGCCCTCCCGACCGGTTTGCTATTGACGGCGTACCTATCCGGCGAGTTCCTGCTCACCGCAGCGGACGGCTTCGCAGCATTCTGCGTCGCCGTGACGGCCTTTCAATGCGGCACGAACTTTGGTACGCCGGCCTTCGGTGCGATCTCGGAAGCTGACGAATCGGGGCGGCTGTCGATCGCGTATCTGTTATCGCTGAAGGCTGGTTTCGCATTTGGCCCCACGGTCGCCGCCTGGTTGCTCATCGACCACGATTACCGGGGAGTGGTCGTTGCGGGTACCGGTCTGTCGGTCCTCGCCGGCGCGCTGCTGGCTACGACGTTGTGGGTGGCTCGATCGATCGCCGCTGCGGCCGCGCGAAGTTGAGGCTCTGGGGATGGCGACGAAGGGGCGCTGGCGCATCCATTTCGTCACCGCCCACTTCTCGCCGCCGGTCACGGGGGCACCCGCATGTAGCGATGCCGCATCAACCTGACCACGACTGTTGCAGTACTCGAAGTACACGGCATTGCCACGCATCGGACAGACCGACAAGCCCGCGTGCGGGAACGTCGTCTCGCCCCCGCCCGGCACATCGTTCAAGTACGTCACGAGGCTGCTGACTCGCTGGCCACTGCGACGGAGCGACTGCTCGCTGGCCTCATTGCGCGGTATGAGGAAATCGACGTGGGGAGCGTAGCGATTGCCCGGACCGTAACGCAGGACCTGCAGCCCCTCACCGTGATCGATCGGCATGTTCATGATCGCCGAAAAGCGCGCGTCCAATGCGGCAATGAGCGGTGTTTCGCCGGGTACAAAGAACGTCGCCTCGCTGTCGCGATAGTCAGCGGCGCGGTGTTCGCCCGTGACCGGATCCACCACGGTGGACGGCCTCAAGCGCGGCCGTGCGAGTGCGATCAGTGCCTCGCACTCCTCGGCGCTCACCACGTTGGCCAGCACGGCAATGACCGGCTTCGAGACGCGTGCCACGACCGAAACCTGTCGGTCCGCAACCTGGATGGAATGGCCCGCCGCAATTCGCGGCGGGTCGCTCACGTAGGCCGCATCGGGCACGTCGAGTCTCACCGTGTCGAGGGTCAACGGCGTACCCGCGGCGCGGGCGTCCACGAATGCGCGTATCAAGCCATGGGCGATCGGCGGATCGAATCTCTGCGCGATCAAGCCCTCGATCAACTGTTCAGGTGGGCAACCACGCTCCAGATTGCGTTCGATCCAGCTGCGCATTGGCGCTTTGATGGTGACGGAGACTCTCACATGCGTGTCCGGTGGATTGCCAGAGCCTTTAGAGCGTCGGCAGTACGGGTTGCCACTGACCGTGCTGGAGTCGGACCGTGACGCTCATCAGCATGTTGCCCTCATGGCGGATGATCCGATCGACAACCGGAAAGACCCGGCGCGCCTGGGGATCGTCCATCCAATCCACCGCCTTGACGTGGTAGGTATAACGCACCACGGTCTCGACATGGCCATGCGTCAGCTCAGGGGTCGACCACTTCACCACCTTGTCCAGGCTCAGGCGGCCGACGCACAGATCCGCCTCATGCAACGTCGGCAGGTCATGGGCTCCAACGGTAATTCGCTTCTTCCTCAAATAATACTTCCGGCCCTTGTCGGTCAGTGAGTAGCGCTCGCCCGACTCATCCGGCACGACCAACCCCAAGCGCTCGAGCACGGGCAGCTGCACAGCGTCATTGGTCTGCGCCAGCTGATCCTGCGGCGTCACGACCCGCGGCCAGGTGAACTTGCCCACACACAGGTCGCCGTGATCGTCCAGGTATCGGTTCACGGCGCGAGTCAGCTCATATTGATTGGGTTGGGCTGCGGAGGCCTGAGACAGGTCGGACATCACTATCAATCCAAGCGCAAAGCCGACCGTGGCCACCCGCCTCAATTTACGCACTTCGGATCCTGCGGCGTGACGCCTTGCACGTAACCGTCGGTCAAAGTCTCCAGGAAGCACAGCAGGTCGGCTTCGTTCTGCGCCGTCATGTAGGGCGTATCGCCGGGTGACAGGCCAAAGGGTATGTCGGTGTTGTCGACGTAGGTCTTATAGGCGGTCGGTAGATCATTGAATTTCTGCACGACCCCGTTCACCGTGGGGTACCACTTCCCGGGGTCGGTGTCGCGGGTATTGTAGAAATCGATGACCTGAGCCAACGACGTGAACACGCCGTTGTGAAAAAACACATTGCGAGAGGCCGTGTTGCGCAGCGTGGGGGTCTTGAACGAGCCGCACCATGCGGCGCTGCCGGGCACCACATGCGGGACCAGGTAGGCGTTCACCGGGTCCGGATTTACCGCCGTGCAGAGGCCTAGATCGTAATACGTCGGTAGTGGGAACTTGGTCGTATTTGCCGGAATCTTAGGGTTGCGCGGCGGGGATGCATTCTCATATGTATAGTCGGTGAAAATTGCACCGCCACCACCGGTCTGCGGGCCGTTGTAGTGGCACGCGAAACAGTTGCCGGTATAGTTGAAAACGCCATAACCTCGGACTTCGGCGGCCGTCAAATTGACGGGTTGTCCATTGCTGAGCGCGAGCGTGGACCAATAGTCATACTTGCTGGTGAAGGCGTTGAAGCTCGGGTCTTCCTGTTGGTATGCCTGCAACGCCAATCCGATATCCGTGAACGCTGTCGCTGCGTCGTTGAAGACATTCGCGCCGTACGCCTGCTCGAAAAGAGCGGCATAGCTCGCCTTCTGTACCACGGCAACCACCGCAGCCTCGCTGGTGTTGGCCATCTCGAATGAGGACAGGAGCGGTATGGCGGCCTGCTGTGCCTGCGTATCCGCTCGGCCGTCCCAGGTAAAGCCTCCACCGGGTGCGTTCGTACTCACACCATCCGGATTGGCGGCACTGTCGCTGTACGGTGGCGTGTATAGCTTGTACGTGAGCGTCGGCACCGCCCTGAATCCGGGGCTGGTCAGGTTCGGACCACCGGATTGCACGGCTAACGTGTTGTTGACCGGCTGCGCATAGTGATTCGTGGGATCGTGACAGGTGGCGCACGACATTTTCTTGGAACCCGACAGGTTGGTGTCGAAGAACAACTGTTGCCCCGCTTGGGCCTGCAGGCTCAAGGTCGTGGTCTGGCTGATGGACTGGGCATGGGTCACGTCCAGCACACCGCCGAGGAGACAAATTCCAACCGCAAGCACGTAGCGTCTCAAACCGTTGGCACCACATAACGCCTGCACATCCTCGAGCATGCCGTCCTCCGTTCACCGATACATAAGTTCGGGCCGGCGGCGGTGCCGGCCCTTGCTGCGACTTTGGTTTTACACAGCGTGTTACTGAGTTTCCCAAAGGTTCGTCTGTGTGGCATCCGGTCCCACGGTCACCGGTGGCGTGACCGCACCCGCGGGGTTCACGTGAGCGACCCCGGCCGGAAACCGGTACACGTGGTTCATCGCACGTACCGCATCGAAGTGCGGATTCGAGCTGCCGGCAAACTCCGGCAGTACCGTGGCATTTTGATTGATGAAGCTCTCGGTGTACTTGGACCGGTTCATGTAGGTGCCCGGTTGGCCGGGATCGGCCAGGCCGAAGATGTCCTGCATCGTGCGCACGAACGAGAAGTGGCTGTAGTAGTCCGTGTCATAGAGCCCGCCTGGCGCGTTACCCAATGCCATCTGGTTGGTGTAGAGGCCGAACGTCGTCACACCGTGGCCGTGGTTGCCATTGCTGTACGCGGGAGGCGTGAAGGTCAGGGTGCTGGTGCCGGTAGAACCTTTGTAGGCCTCGGTGAACGGCGACTCAGCGGATTGACTCGAAACCTCGGTGCCATTCGCGGTGAACGTGACCAGCTGCGCTTTGCCGTTGCCGGCGCGCTCGGGGTTCCAGCCACAGCAGGAGGTCGTCGCGGATTCGCCTTCGTCGAACGTAAAGACGATGGCGACGCGCTTGGTCGGATCGTTCCATATCGCGGAGGATTCGATTTTCTTGACGATGTTCTCGAACCAATAATCGGTACGCGGCACCGTACCGGTGTTGTGCATGTCGTCATCTTGATCGGGCACGATAAAGTTCAAGTTCGCGACGTTCCCGCTCTCGAGATCTGCCTTGAACTGGTCCTGAACCCACGGTTGCGTGCTGCCGGTCCACCACGAGGTGATGTTGTTCGCCGTGGCATAAGCCTGCAGCGCGCTGTCCCAGTCGCCCGCGGCGGTGTAATTGTCGGCAGCAGTCCCATTGGTATTGCTCGGGTAGAGATACGGGATCGCATTGCCGTTCACGTCGGTGGTCCCGTACGCGCCCGAAATGCTGCGTGCATTGAGCGCGAAGTCCGGCTGCGCCACCGCGTCCGCGAACCAAACGGCGGTATTGTGCTTCTTGGCGACAACCGAACTGGGGTAAGAGGCGCCATCGGCTCCCTTGATCGTGCTCTCGGCGGGATTGTCGAAGAAGATGCCGCCGGTGGCCGTGTTCCAGCTGGTGACACCCGCGGTATTCGCGGTGGTACCACCCGGCGACGGCCAGAGTGAGCCCTCGTAGTGATGCCAGGTCAAACCCGCAGCTTTCATGGAGTTCACCAGATTGGGCACCACACCGATGATCGCCGGATAAGGAATGGCTTCATCGCCGGTCTGGCCAAAGTCGTCGGCCGCGCCCAACGCCAGATAGTTCGGCTCACTCGGCTCACCCGTGGCGAAGTAGTTGTAGAACACATTGCCGGCCTTGAGGAAACTATTGATGTACGGCAAGGTGCTGGCACCGATCACGCTGCTCTGCGACTCGTTCTCTTCGATGACGACGAAGACGTAATCGTATTGGGGTATGCCTTCCAGGTTGAAGGCATACTCCTGGGCTGCCGGAATGGCGACGGTGTTGAGGTCCGTCGCGGCGCACCCGTCGGCATTGGTGGGATCGAAGCTCGCGACGTTCGGGCAGTCGAAATTACCCCGCAGCTCACCCACGGTATCGCCGCGATCGACGAACTTTGCCGCGAGCGTGAGGCGCCCTTGGGCGACCACCGACTCCTTGAGGATGGCCGCCTGGTCGGCGGCGTTCGTCACCTGCGTGGGCGGCAGCAATGTGTTGGTGGAGGTCGAGACACCAATGCGCTGCGTCAGGTTGGCGAGGGCCTGAGCATAGGTCTGGCCCTGGTTCTCGATGGCGAGAGCAACTTCCGTGGACAGCGGGGTGAGATTCACGGTCGCGGCGAGCAGCGGATTCTTGGTCGCGGCCTGGATTTGCTGAGGATGGGCCCGGAACACGGTGCGGCTGCTGATCGCGTTGCCGTTGTTCGTGGCCGTGGTGCCGATCTCGGCAACCAGCGGCGCCACGGTCGAGGTGGACAATTTAAAGCTGCCCGTCGCAGAACTGGTCGTGGTGGGCTCGCCCGCGTCACAGGCGCCGTTGCCGTTGAGATCGAAACACACCGTGGCACCGGCATAGACCGACGGCGCCGTGCGGGAGGACGAAGAGGCGGCCGCCGTGTCGGCGAAGACCGGCGGAGTAAAGTATGCGCCGCCCACTACGCCCTCGACGATGGACACGGAGGCGAAAGCGGACGCGGAACCCAGCGCAAGGACGCTGGCGACGGCAGCGGCGACTTTCGAAGGACGCAGCGGCTTGGATTGAAAACTCATAGTGAATCAGACTCCCGGATGAATGCGGTAGATAAAGACAGGTCTCGTTCAGGCGACGCGGCGGTGACGCCCGCGCAGGCCAAACAGGCCCAAGCCCGAAACGAGCAGCGCCAACGAGGCGGGGACCGGCACCGGCGTCACCTCCGTCAGCTTCCAGCTCGACGCGTCACCAGGCGCATCGACAGCCAGCTGGGTGGAGTTTCCCTCCGCGGTGCTGAAGGCATCGGTCTGTAGAAAATTTGCGGCAACAACCTGGTAGATGCCGTTGGTGGCATCATTGATGTATCCGAACTCGTAATCCGGCGAGCTGTTCGTCGCGGCATCGACATCGGCAATGATGAAGTTATTGAGCGCCCCGTTGGCATAGATGGTCACCGGTGCATTGTCGACGAACGCCGCAGCGCTGGGGCTCCACGCGTTGGCTTGCAACGTCGCATTGCCCAAGGTCACGCCGCCGGAGACGACGGGCGCAAAGGCAATGCCGTTCAGCTGAACTTGGATGTTGCTTATGTTGCTCACCGACTGGCCACCATCGGTGGTGATGCCGGTGAAGTCGCCGGTCACCTGCTGACCGTCGGCAAAGGAATAGGTGAAGTCGAACATGCTGGCGCTAGCTGCCGTGCTGGCGCTGATTAAGGCCGCGGCGAGCGCCGTCTTGACTAAAGCATT
>Ga0116230_10000874_pt1 | contig 27409 bp, 30 predicted proteins | sample S1TSphfallax_3_FD_88678 | JGI IMG/M metagenome (GOLD analysis project Ga0116230, IMG submission 88678) | Host-associated microbial communities from peat moss isolated from Minnesota, USA - S1T2_Fd - Sphagnum fallax MG | ecosystem: Host-associated > Plants > Peat moss > Unclassified | place... | reverse complement strand
CAAACTCTCCAAGCGCGAAAAAGAGATCCTCGAAGAGTTCGCGCGCGCCGGCAACGATCCCGATGCCGACCGCTCGTTCTTCGATCGCGTCAAAGAGGCGTTCAAGGCGGAATAGACCCATGGCATCGTTGCGCGATCGCTTCTTCGTGGAGGGCGTGCATGCCGTCGGCGATCGCGTGACGTTCGCCGCCGACGACGGTCGCAAGATCGCGACGGTGCTGCGCGGGCGCAGCGGCGAACGCGTGCACGTCGTCGATTCGTCGGGTGCGGCGTTTGCGGCGGCGATCGACGTGACGGGCACGACGGTGCGCGCCTCGCTCGAAGAGCGCATCGAACGCGGCTCGCGCGAAGCGACGCTGCGCGTGACGATCGCGCAGGGCATTCCCAAGGGTCAGAAGATGGATCTGATCGTGGAGAAGGCGACCGAACTCGGCGTCGCCGCGATCGTGCCGCTGCGCTCGGAGCGCGTCGTCGGGGAACGTACGGGCGACGCGAAGCGCGAGCGCTGGGAGCGGCTCGCCAAGACCGCGGCGCAGCAATGCGGACGCACGAGCGTGCCGGCCGTCGAGCCGATCGCGGAGTGGGACGCGCTCATCGCGCGCTTCGGCGAGTACGATCGCGTCTATCTGCCGTGGGAGCTGGCCGACGTGCGTCCGCTGCGCGAGGTCTTCGATGCGGATATCGCGAGCGGGAACGTGCTGGTGCTGATCGGCCCGGAGGGGGGATTTTCCGCCGCTGAAGTCGCGCGCGCGGAAGCGGCCGGCGCGCGCACGATCTCGCTCGGCACGCGCATCTTGCGCACCGAAACGGTCGCGCTCGTCGTCCTCTCCGCCTTGCTCTACGCGCGCGGCGAACTCTGAGCTGCGGGCCCGGCAATGCGGCGGCCGTGGCCGACGAGCGCGACCGTTTCGGTGCGCCGGCAACCGGACGGGTTGTGCTGCCGCTCTCGTCGAAGAACGCGCGCTGAATGGCACGTACCTTAGAGACACTCGACCTCGGCACACCGGTATTTTGCGGCGAGACGCGCGTGGGGACCGTTAGCGGTTTGTATGCGGAGGGACACGCGAAGTCGGTGGAGTGGGTCGTCGTGTCATGGGATCGACGCGGGGACCTGGCGGTTCCCGCGACCGAAGTGGAAGACGTCGGCGATCAAGGCGTCGTCTTGATGCACGATGAGGTCAGATTTTACGACGACCTGATCGATTTCGACGAGGCGCGCTTCCCCACGGTGCACAAGCTCGCATGACCGTCGCTGCCTCGACGCTCGCCGGCAGTGCGACGACGATCCCGTTCTCGATCGTGGTCCCCACGTACAACGAAGCGGGCGGCATCGAGAAGCTCGTCACGACGCTCGCCGCGGTGTTTCGCAGCAACGGTCTCGACGGCGAGATCATCGTCGTCGACGACAACTCGCCCGACGGCACCGGCGCGATCGTCGACAAACTCTCGGAGACCTACCCGGTGCGCTGTCTGCACCGCCCGGGGAAGATGGGGCTCTCGTCGGGCGTGATCGACGGCTGGAAATTCGCGCGGCCGGAGTCGCTCGCGGTCGGTGCGATGGACGGCGATTTCTCACACGATGCGAACGCGATCCCGTTGATGGTCGCCGCGCTCGCGAGCGGTGAGTACGGCCTGGCCATCGGTTCGCGCTACGTGCCCGGCGGCGGAATCGAGAACTGGCCGATGCGGCGCAAGGTCACCTCGCTGGTGGCGATCGCGCTCGCCAAACCGCTCACGCCCGTGCTCGATATAACGTCGGGCTTCTTTCTCGTTCGGCGCAGCGCGCTCGACGGCGTCGTGCTCGATCCGATCGGGTTCAAGATCGGCTTGGAAGTGATCGCGAAAGCGCACTACGGCCGCGCGCTCGAGGTGCCCTACGTGTTCGTCGATCGCGTCGCCGGCACGTCGAAGCTCAATCAGAACGAGATCTTCAACTACCTCCGCCAGCTCGGGCGCATCTATCGCGGCCGGCTTCTTGGACGGTCGTAAGGGCGTGGCGGTCCCGGAGTGGCTGCGCATTCGCCGCAGTCCGCAGCAAAGCGCGGAAGAAGCCGCGCAATGGACCAAGTGTCCGAAATGCTCGTCGATGCTCTATCGTCCCGACCTCGCGAAGAATCTCTACGTATGCAACGTCTGCCAGCACCATTTTCGCATGCACGCCTTCGATCGCGTGGCGATGCTGGTCGACGGCGACTTCGTCGAGATCGGTGCCGACGTGATGCCCGGCGATCCGCTCGGCTGGACCGATAAGGTCCCCTATCCGCAAAAGCTCGAGCGCGATCGCGAGAAGTCGAAGCTGACCGAAGGCGTCGTCTGCGGCTTCGCCTCGATCGGCGAATTCCAGGTGGCGCTCGGCGTGATGGATTTCAACTTCCGCGGCGGCACGATGGGCACCGTCGTCGGCGAGCGCATCGCGCGACTGCTCGAAGACGCGCGCGATCGCAAGGTGCCGTGCATCCTCTGCACCGCCTCGGGCGGCGCGCGCATGGAAGAGGGCATGCTGGCGCTGATGCAGATGGCGAAGACCACGCTCGCGCTCGAGCGCTTCCGCTCCGAGGGCGGCTACGCGATCACCGTGTTGACCGACCCGACGACCGGCGGCGTGTCGGCGTCGTTCGCGTTCCAGACCGACGTGATCGTCGCCGAGTCGCGCGCGGCGATCGGTTTCGCCGGCCGGCGCGTGATCGAGCAGACGATCCGCCAGAAGCTGCCCGACAACTTCCAGACCGCGGAGTTCTTGCTCGAACACGGCGCGATCGATCTCGTCGTCGATCGCCACGCCTTGCGCGACACGCTCGTGCGGCTGCTCGATTACGGCGTCGGCGCCCCGGCGTCCGCACCCGCCGCACCGGCGATCCCCGATCTGAACGGCTTGCGGCCCGCGAAGGCGACGGCGTGAACGCGATCGTCGAACGCGAGCGCGGGCTGCTCGAACTCGAGGAGCGCATCGCCGATCTCAAGCTGCACGCTGCGGATCAGCCCGTCGATCTCTCGAACGAGATCGCCGCGCTCGAAGCGAAATACGTCGAGATCCAGCGTGAGATGTTCGGCACGCTCACGCCGTGGCAGCGCGTCAACATGGCGCGTCATCCGAAGCGCCCGCTCGGCTCCGCCTATCTCGACGCGCTCGATGCCTTCGACGAACTGCACGGCGACCGTCACCTCGCCGATGACCGCGCCGTGGTCGGGGGCTTCGCAAAACTGCGCGGCCGTCGCATCGTCGTCATCGCGCAAGACAAGGGCGGCGATACCAAAGAAAAGATCGTGCGCAACTTCGGGATGCCGCGCCCCGAGGGCTATCGCAAAGTCCAGCGTCTGGTGCGGCTCGCCGCGCATCTGCGCTTGCCGGTCGTGACGTTCGTCGACACGTCGGGCGCCGATCCCGGCATCGTATCCGAGGAGCGCGCGCAGTCCGAAGCGATCGCGCAGTCGCTGGTGGCGTTCGCGGAAGCGGGCGTGCCGATCGTCGCGACCGTGATCGGCGAAGGCGGCAGCGGCGGTGCGCTCGCACTCGCGCTCGCCGATCACGTGATCATGCTCGAGCACTCCGTCTATTCGGTCGCCTCGCCCGAAGGGTGCGCCGCGATCCTGTGGGGCGAAGCGAGCAAAGCGGAAGAAGCCGCGGCGCGCCTGCGCTTGACCAGCGACGATCTGCTCGGCTTCGGCATCATCGATCAGATCGTCCCCGAACCGCTCGGCGGCGCGCATCGCGATCCGGAGGGAACGATCGCGCGCGTGTTCGACGCGGTCGACGCGGCGCTCTCGCGTCTCGCGACCATCGCGCCCGACGCGTTGCGCGCGAGCCGCTACGACAAGTTTCGCCGGATCGGCGCGCCGGCATGAGGCCGAACGCGGCGGTGCGCCTCGGCGCACGGTTCGGCGTCCTCGCGGTGGCCGGCGTCGTCGCGCTGATGATCGCGGCGCAATACGCGCACATCATCCATCGCAACGTCAGCTACATGATGCAATTGCGCGGCGTGCAGGACGACATCTCCGCGCTCGAGCGCAAGCGCATCGATCAGGAACGCGAGATCGCGCGCCTCAGCGATCCGCAGGGAGCGATTCCCTACATCCACGATCGCCTGCACATGGTCGGCGATCACGAAGAGATCATCTACCTCAAGCGTCCCGGCGCGGCGAGCAGTCCGCAGTGAGCGAACGCGTTCGCGGGAGCGTGATCAACGTGCACGCGATGGGCGCGACCGTGCGCCTCGAGAACGGCAAGCTCGTGGCGGTGCCGCTGATCGACGTCAACAAGAACCGGGCGACGTACACCCGGGCGGTGGGCCAGAAGACGACCCTGCCCTTCGACCTCGAGGGACGCGTCGTCCGGCTTGCCACGACGCGCGTCGACGAACCGCTCGTACCATCGTCGACCTCCAACGCCGCGTTCGAGGATCCGGGATTCGAGGCGCAGATGGCGGCGTATCTCAAGCAAACTGAGAGTTGGGCACCAACCGATCGTCCGGAACCGTTCGAGCGTCATCTCTTCCGGAAACGCCAGCGCGCAAAGCAATTTCGAGGCGAGGGAGCGCCTTAAGGCGAACGTCGGAGCGGTGATGACCATTTCGCGCGTTGAACCCGTCAAGGTTCCCGGTTCGTTCGTCCGCATCGAAGGCGCCTACGCCACTCTGCGAGCCGCCGAACAGCGCGTCGCGGACTTCATTCTCAAGCATCCCGACGAATTGATCTACCTGACGGTCACGGAGCTTGCCGAGCGAACCAACACCTCGGAGTCGACCGTCGTCCGGCTGTGCCAGAAGATCGGCTACAAGGGCTATCAGGAGTTCAAGATCGTGCTGGCGCGCGATCTGGTCGAGCCGACCGCGGACATCTACGCCGAAGTCGAGTCGGGCGACGCGCTCGAGACCATCAAGAACAAGGTCTTCCAGGCCAACGCCCAGGCGCTGCGCGACACGATCGAAGTGCTCGACGACGGTGAACTCGAGCGGGCCGTCGCGGCCCTGGCGGATGCCGGCCGGGTCGACATCTACGGCGTCGGCGGAAGCGATCCGCTGGCCATCGATGCGTACCACAAATTCCTCAAGCTCGGCATGGTCGCGGTCGCGATCTCCGACGGCGATCTGATGGCGATGTCCTCAGCGCTGTTGAAGAAGGGCGACGTCGCCCTCGGGATCTCGCACACCGGTGCGAGCCGCGACGTGACCGACGCGCTCGCGCGCGCCAAAGAGAACGGCGCGACGACGATCTGCATCACGCATCGCTCGACCTCGCCGATCACCAAAGTGTCCGACATTCGCCTCTACACGGCGGCGAAGCAGACCGCGTTCCGCAGCAGCGCGAGTTCCAGCCGCATCGCGCAGCTCACGATCATCGACACGCTCTACGTCGGCGTCGCGATGCGCGCCCACGATCGTTCGCTCGAAACGATCGGCAAGACGCGCGAAGCGACCGAAGCCAAACGCTACTGACACGGACGCGCTGATCTCGATCGGCACGAACTCGACCCGGCTGCTCGTGCGCAGCGAGGCCGGTGAGGTCGTGGCGATCGATTCGCGTGGAACGCGACTCGGCACCGGACTCGCGCACGCGGGCCGGCTCGATCCGGCCGCGCGTGCGCGCACCCTCGCGGTGGTCGACGAGTACCTTGCGATCGTGCGCGAACGGCGCGCCCGCGTCGCGTGCATCGCGACGAGTGCGATGCGCCGAGCGAGCGACGGCGATGCGTTCGCCGCCGAACTCACCGCGCGCGTCGGCGTCGCCCCGCGCATTCTCAGCGGCGATGAAGAGGCGACGTACTCGTTTCTCGGCGCAACGGCGACGGCCGGCGGGAGCGATGCCGTCGGCGTGCTCGACGTCGGCGGCGGCAGCTCGGAGTTGGCCGTCGACGCGCCGTCGACCGCTCGCGAGCGCGGCCGCGTCGGCTACACGATGTCGATCGAGATCGGCGCCGTGCGGCTCGCCGAACGCCATCCGGCGTTGCTCGGTGCAAGCGCGCTCGACGCGAGCGCCCGTGCGGAAGCCGTCGCCGCAGCGCGCGACGACATCACGTCCACGCTCGGCCCATATGCCGCGGCGCCGCGACCGGCGCGTCTGATCGTGGTCGGCGGAACGGCCTTCACGGCCGCTTCGATGATCGCGGGCAGCGACGAGCGCGACGGCGTCACGATGTCGCACGCTCAGCGCGTCGCGCTCGTCGACGACCTCCTCGCCCGCGATCTCGCCGACCGTAAGACGATCCCGCACATCCGCCCGCAGCGCGCCGACATTCTCCCGGCCGGCCTGCTCATCATCGACGAAGCGTGCTCGCTCCTCGCGATCGACCACGCCGTCGTGAGCACCGACGATCTCCTCGCCGGCTACCTCGCATCCCCGGACTACGCCGCCACCGCCCGCTAACGGCATCATCGGCAAGCGTTCGCGCCAACGTGCCGAATGAGTGTGACGCCGTCCGGGATGATGGTGGAATAGGCAGACACAGCAGACTTAGATGATGAGCCGGCCGTTCGGAAACGGCGGTCGGGATGCGCTCAAATTCGGTGAACTCTTCGGTGCTTCGGCACCTGACAACGCCGAGCCAAGCCGTCGTTCAGCGACGGAAGGTGTAGAGACTGGACGGGCGCGGCCTACGGCCTCACGGCTACGGTCAAGGCACAGTCCAGACCACGAACGGCACGCGATCCGTGGCGGCGGCGAAAGCCGAAGTGGTACGAAAATCTGCCGCCCGCGAGGGCATCCGAGTTCGAGCCTCGGTCATCCCAGAGCGCTCCCTCGACGGGTGAGGAGAACGGCGGCCGCGCGAGAAGTCGGTACGCCGTGCTTACAAAGGTAGCGCTGCTTGGTTTTGCGGTCGCGGCTCTGTCTGTTGGCCCGCTCAGCCAGGGCAGCGCCCTGGCGCAGACGGCGGCCCCGGCTGCCTCGCCGTCACCCTCGCCGAGCCCCGCTCCGAGCCTCACTCCCGCGCCGCCCAAAAAGGTGAGCCGGTTGCACGTTGCAATCGAGAGCTACACGTCGGGAACGAACCAGCAGTTCGTCGGGCCGGGCGTCGACGGCGCGGCGGAAATCCCGAGTTTCTCCTCCGGCGGCCCGCTCGCGCCGGCCGTGCCATACGATTTTTTCTCGGGCTCACCGACGACGACGGGTGAGGCGATCAGCCAAGATTTGCTGATCACGCCGACCTATCGCATCAACGATCTCGATTTTTCGGTGACCGGCGGCTACGGATCCGTCGGCGGAAGCGGGAACGTCGGCGCGTATTGGGGCGACGCCCTGATGCCCACGATCAACCCGCACCTCGGCTCGCAAGCGGCGACGCTGACCCCGCAGTTCACCACGCACAACGGCCAGGATTCGATCAACGCCTCGCGCTTCAGCGTGCTCAGCGGATCGATCGCGTTGCATGACGGCATGGGCGAACTCACCGGCGGCTGGTTCGATCTCAAGCAGACCGTGCCGTTCGTGTTCTCGCAAGCACCGTGGACCAACACGCCGTTTCAACTTGCGCCGCAGATTCCGCAGAGCATCGGCGACGGAACGCCGTCGGTCGACGTGTTCGATGCGAACCCCGCGATCTTGCCGCTGCACGGCTATGATCTGTGGGCGAAGTCGGGCGCGTTCACGTTCGAGGCGACCACCGCCGAACTGCCGGCGCCGGCGGGGAACGGCGCGCACGAGAGCAGCTTGTCGGGCATCTACAAAACGGGGCAAGTGCAATTCAGCCTCGAGCTCGCGCACCTCACGCAGTCCGGTCCGGTCAGCGCGCGCGTGCTCTTCGGCGGGTCGTCGTCGATCACGTACGATGGCGCCATCCCGGTCGCGTACTCGACGGTGAGCGGTCAACAGATGGACGTCGACGGCTTGGGCGCGGCGTTCCCCGTCGCGACCGGCGATGTCGTGCTCGACTACGGTCACTCGTGCTACGCCGCCGACGGCGCGGCGTTCTCGAGCGCGGGGTGCACGCAAGGAAACTACTATTACGCCAAGCTGCATCAGGGTTTTTCGAAGTTCGACCTCGCCGTCGAATTGGTGCGCGACGAGCCCGAGTACGCGCCCGCGCTGCTCTCGTACGGCACGATCGAGAACGTCTGGACGACGCCGTTCGCGCTGCCGAGCACCTGGCTCAACGGTGACTATTCGTTCGTGAACACGAGCGAATTCGGCGCGAACCGTCAGGGCGTTCGCGCTTCGACCACGTTCCTGATCGCGGGCGTCGAAGTGCGCCTCGCGTACGGCCATTACGAGCAAGTCTCGCCGTACGATCTCACCAACGGCACGCAGCCCGGATTCGTCGAACCGTACTTCTCACCGCAGCTCACCGGCACGCAGGGCGTGCTCGGAACGGAGTCGCACGCCGACGGCTGGTTCACGTATCACTCGCGCCTCGCTGACGTGACGCTCGAACTGAGCGACGTCGTCACGCATCGCACACCGCCCGCCGGACGGCCGCAAGATGCGATCGCCGTCGACTATCCCTCGGCCGTGCTATCGCTCACGCACACGTTCAATCGCGTGCTGGCCGGGATCGGAGCGGGGCGTTACGGCATCGAGGGTTCGTTCGACACGATCGGCGTGATCAACGCGAGCCTCAGCCAAGACGTGCTCTTCTCCGGCCTGCAATATCGCGCGAACGCCAACACCGCCTACGGCGTGGAGTACCAACTGTTCTCGGTCAACGGCACGCCGGTGATACCGAACGGACTCTCGCCGGCCTATCACGGCCCGCAAATTCAGTTCTACCAACGCCTGAAGACGTAAGCAAGCCACGAGCCGAGGAACGCGCTCGTACGGTCGTGAATCTTCAGAGGTTCCCCGAGACCCGGCGTAACGGCCGGGTTTCGTGTGTCAGGAGGCACGCGCGGTGAAGATTCTCGTTACCGTCAAGCTCGTACCCGATACCAACGCGGATAAACGCATCGACGCATCGTCGAAGCGCCTCGTTCGTACCGGCGTCGAGACCGTGCTCAATCCGTTCGACGAGTATGCGATCGAAGCGGCGCTGCAGATCCGCGATGCGCTGGCCGACGGTTCGACCGTGACGATCGTTTCCATGACGCCCGCGTCCGGCAAGGAGATCCTGCGTAAGGCGCTCGCCATGGGCGCCGACGATGCCGTGATGCTCTCCGATGCGGGCCTGGAAGGTTCGGATCTGTGGGCGACCGCCTATGCCGTCGCGCATGCGATCCGGACCGTCGGCTTCGATCTCGTCGTGACCGGAACGCAGTCGACCGACGCGATCTCGGGCGATCTGCCGGGCATGCTCGCCGAGTATCTCGGCGTTCCGGCCCTCACCTATGCTCGCGAGGTACACATCGACGGGACGACCCTTCGCGTGAAACGCGAAACGGAAACCGGTTACCAAACGTTGCGAGCACAGTTGCCGGCGTTGGTGAGCGTGACGAAGAGCGCCAACGAGCCGCGCTATCCCTCGCTCAAAGGCATCATGGGTGCCAAGAAAAAGGAGATCCGCACGCTGAGCATCGCCGATCTCGGGCTCACGAAAGCCGTCGGCGGCGATGGTGCGCGGACCGAACTTCTTGCGCTGGCCACGCCGCCCGCGCGCGAGCGGGGACGCACGGTGACGGCGACCGACGCCGCTGCCGGCGCGGCTGCGATCGTCGAGTTTCTCCACGAGCGCAAGTTGCTGTAGGCCGGACGGAACGAGCATGAAGAACGTCATCGCGTTCATCGAGCACCATCACGGAACGCCGCGCCGCTCGTCGCTCGAAGCGGCGTGCGCCGCGCGTGCCGTCGCCGATCAGTTGGGCGGCACCGCGCACGCGGTCGTCGCCGGCGGTGGCGCGGGCGTGGCGGCCGCAAAGCTCGCGGGGTACCCGCTCGACGTGATTCACGTGCTCGACGACGCATCGCTCGACGTGCACGGCGTGGACCCGCAGGTCGACGCGCTCGAGAGCGTCGCGCGCGCGGCCGGTCCGTCGCTCGTGATCGTCGCGAACACGATGATCGGGCGCGACGTCGGTTCGCGCTTCGCGGCGCGCGTCGATGCGGGCATCACCGCCGACGTCACCGCCATCGCGGTGGAGGCCGGCCGCGTGTCGTGCACGTCGCCGAAACTCGGCGGCACGACGATCACCACGTGCGCCTTCCGCAACACCGAGTACGGCGTCGCGGTCATCCGTCCCAACGTGTTCGCCCTGACGGCCGGCGGCAACGCGACGACCGCAGTGATCGCGCCCAGCGGCAAGCCGTACCCCGTGACGGTCGAGGCCGACGTCGAAGAAGCCGCGGCCGAACTCGGGGTCGAGGAAGCGTCGGTCGTCGTCTCCGGCGGTCGCGGCATGGGCGGCCCCGAGCCGTTCGGTGGAATCCTCAAAGAGTTGGCTGACGCTTTCGGCGGCGCCGTCGGCGCGTCGCGCGCGGCGGTCGATGCGGGCTGGATCTCGCATGCGCATCAGGTCGGCCAGACCGGCAAGACGGTGAGCCCGCCGCTCTACATCGCGGTCGGCATCTCCGGTGCGATCCAACACAAGGTCGGCATGCGCACGTCATCCACCATCATCGCCATCAATAAAGACGCCGGCGTTCCGATCGCCGACTTCGCGGACCTCCTCGTCGTCGGCGACGCGTTCGCGATCGTTCCCGAACTCACCAAACTCGTACGCCAGGCGCAAGCCGTTCACGCGTAACTGAAAGAGCAACACTCCGTGATTCGACTCCGTCTCGCCGTTCCGCTCGCGCTCCTCGTCGGAGTGCTCGGCTTCGGTCTCCAGCATCCGGCCGCTGCCGGCGCCAAGGGCGCACCCGCGGCCCCCTCGCCGTCTCCCTCGCCCGCGCCGTCGCCGAGCGCAACGCCCGAACCGCTCGACGTGCAGATTCCGCGTCTCGAAGCAGCCGTGAAGGCCGATCCGAACGACAAGGATTCGATGACGACGCTGGCCTCCGACTACCTCGCGGTGAATCGTCCCGATCTCGCGCTTCCGCTGACACAAAAACTGCTCGGCAGCGGCACGAAGAACGCGCAGATCTACTTCACCGACGGTGCGGCGCAATCGGCGCTGGGCCATCTGCCGGAAGGCATCGCGAGCATGGAGCAAGCGTCGGATCTCGAGCCGACCAACATGCTGATCCTCCAGACGCTCACGCAGCTCTACATGCGCGCCAATCGTCCCGACGACGCGGAGCGCGTGGCGAAGCGCGCGACCACGTTCAACGCGACCACGCCGAGCTCGTTCGAGACGTATGGTTCGGTGCTCGCGGCCGAGAAGAAGTACGACGACGCGCGCACGGCGTTCGAAACCGCCGCGAAGCTCGATCCGAAGAGCGCCCATCCGATCGTTCTCATCGCGCGCACCTACGCCGATCAGAACGCCTTTGCGCTGGCCGGTCAGACCTTCGATCGCGCGATCGCGGTCGAGCCCACGAGCCTCGAAGCCGAAATCGGCAAGGCGCAACTCGCTGCGTCGCAACACGACGTGAACACCGCCGTCGCGACGTTCAACACGATCTATTCGCAGCAGAAGGACGACGCCGACAAGGCGGCCGTGCTCGATCAAATCGCCAAAGTCTACGCGACCGAAAAGCAAGACGCGAATGCCGACGCCGAGTTCCGCAAAGCGATCACGACGTTCCCCGCGGTCGCCGGCGCGCATCTGCTCTACGGCGACTACCTCATCTCGAAGAACGACAAGGCCGGCGCGCAGCGCGAGTGGACGGCCGCGCTCGGCGCCAATCGCGACAACCCCGACGCGCTCGCGCGTCTCGGCAACCTCGCCGGCACCAACAACGACCTCGGCACGGCGGTCGCGGATTACAAACGCGTCACCGAAGTGATCCCGCAGGATCCCCGCGGATATTTGCTGCTCGCCCAGGCGTACATGGCGCAGCATAATTGGAACTCCGCCCGCGATGCGTTCAAGTCGTCGTTCAACCTGCAGCGCACACCGGACGCCCTGGTCGGACTCGCCGCCGCCGACGTGGCGAGCAACAACAACCAGGAAGCCATCGCGATCTACGAAGCGCTCGACAAACAAGCGCCCGATCTGATGAAGCAGCACCCCGAGATCCTCTTCGCGATGGGCAGAGCCTACCAGGGCAATCGCCAGAACGACAAAGCGAAGTCGACGTATCAGCGGCTCCTTGCGATGCTCAAGCCAGGTTCGCCGGGCTACAACCAGGTGAAGCAGGTCATCGCGAGCGTCGATCCGCGGCCGGCCGCGCCCAAGCCGAAACCGACGGCGACGCCCCACCACTAACGTGCTCGTCGCGTACGACGATTCGCTCACCCGTCATCTGGCCGGCGTCCCGCACGTGGAACGGCCGGACCGGGTGCGCGCGTGCGCGGCGGAGTTGCAACGGCGCGGCATGCTCGGCGAGCGGATCGACGTCCGTCCCGCCGAGGTCGCGGCGATCGTGCGCGTGCACGACGCCGCGTACGTCGAGCGCGCGAAGCGCGAATGCGAGCGCATCGATGCCGCGAGCTTCGACGTGCTCTCGACCGGCGACACCGAGATCGACGCGTCGTCCTACGACGGCGCGTTGCGCGCGGCGGGCGGAGCGCTCGTCGCACTCGATTACGTCGTCGCGCACGAACGCGCGGCGTTCGCGCTCGTGCGTCCGCCCGGCCATCACGCCGAGCCCGCGCGCGGCATGGGATTCTGTCTGTTCAACAACGCCGCCGTCGCGGCGCGCGCGTTCACCGCGGAAACGGGCGAACCGGTGCTGATCGCGGACATCGACTATCATCACGGCAACGGGACGCAGGCGCTCGTCGGTGAGGGTCTCTCGTACGTCTCGACGCACGCGATGCCGGCCTATCCCGGCACCGGCGACGCCGCCGACAACGTCATGCGAACGGCAGGATCGCTGCTGAACCTGCCGATCGATGCGCGCGGCATCGCAACCGAGGCGTTCGTCGCGGTGTGGGCGTCGGCGCTGCGCGGACTCGCCGCGCGGCTCCGGCCGGGACTGCTCGTGGTGAGCGCGGGTTTCGATTTCGCGGCCGGCGATCCGGTCGGCGATCTCGGCGTCGCCCCCGCGGCTGCGCGCGAACTCGGCCGGATCGTGCGTGAGATCGCCGACGAGTACTGCCGCGGCCGGGCGCTCTTCGTGCTCGAGGGCGGGTACGACCCGGTGGTGCTGGCCGGGTGCGTGGCCGACACGATCGCCGGTTACGAAGAAGGCGTCGCGACCGATGCCGACGCCGGTGCGGTCCCCGCGCCGCAGCGTGCCGTGCTCGCCGGAGTCGCCGCCTGATGAACGTTCTCGTCCTCGTCCTTCGCATCGCGCTCGGCCTGACGTTCGTCGTCGCCGGGGGACTGAAGATCGGCCACGCCGACATCTTCGCATCGCAAATCGCCGGCTTCGAGCTCTTGCCTCAGCCGCTGATCGCGCCGCTCGCCCTGCTGCTTCCGTTCGTCGAGGTGCTGGTCGGCGCATACTTGATCGTCGGCTTGTTCACCCGCGCGGCAGCGGTCGCGGCGGCGATTCTGCTGGCCGTGTTCGACGGCGCGATCGCGCTCGCGGTGGTGCGCGGCTTGCACGCGTCGTGCGGTTGCTTCGGCCCCTCCGACCAAACGACGACCTCGTGGGGCGAGGTCGCGCGTGATGCCGCCATCGTCATCGTCGCCCTCATCATCGCGTGGCGGGCCCCCGGGGCCATCGCCCTCGACCGCAGAATGGAACAGCGTCATGAGTAGAGCAGCAGCGGCCCGGCCCTCGCGGCAGATCAATCGCACGACCATCATCTACGCCACGATCGCGGTGCTCGCGATCGCAGCGATCGTCGCGGTGGCATTGGCCAACCGCGTTCCGAAGGCGGCGCAGACCGTCAACCCGTCGACCACGCTCGCGGTCGGCGACACGGCGCCCGAGTTCACCGCGAACACGAACGCCGGCGCGTTCGACCTGGCGTCGGTCTCCTCGCCCGTGTTCCTCGAAGTCTTCGCCACCTGGTGCCCGCACTGTCAGCACGAAGTGCCGATCGTCGACGAGCTCGCGAAGAAATACGCCGGCAAGGTGGCGTTCGTCGGCGTGACCGGCAGCCCGTACGGCATCGACGGATCCTCGCCCGAGAATCAGGCCGACGTCAGCGCGTGGGTCGACAAGCTCAACGTGACGTATCCGGTCGCCTTCGATCCGAACCTCACCGTCGCGAACACGTACCTGCAGGGCGGCTATCCGACGTTGGTGCTGATCGGAAAGAACAAGAAGATCGCGATGATCACGAGCGGTGAGATTCCGGTCGCGCAACTCGAAAAGAGCATCGACGGACTTCTCTCATCCGGTTCTTAGGACACTCGGTGGCCTGACTGCGTAGATCCATCACGCAGTCATCGCCACCCGAGGAGTCCACCATGTTCATCCGTCACCTACTCATCGCGCTCACCGCCACGCTGGCGTTTCCGCTCGCCGCGGCCGCGCAGAGCGCACCGGAACCCGCCGCGCCCGCGGCTCCCGCGCAATCCGCTCCGTCGCAAGCCGCTCCGTTGCACCATCACCACGACCGCTACATGGAGGCGGTGCGTTCTCTCTCGCTCACGCCGGACCAGCAGCAGAAGATCGCTGCGCTCGCGCGTGAACGCAAGGCGGCCAACGCCGGTGCCGACGCGCCCACGCGGCACGCCAACGCCAAGAAATTCCGGCACGACGTCGCCGGCCTTCTGACGCCCGATCAACGTGCGCAATTGCACACGACGATGGCGCAAGCACGGAGCGCGCCGGCACCGCAGCAGTAAACGCTTTCGTTAGGGTTCGACGCTGATCGCGATCTGCGTGAGTTCGCGAATGTCGAGGTCGCCGACGAGCGCGAAGGCGAGCCCGTGATCGTGCCAGGCGAGCAACGTGGTCGGACCGTCGCGCACGTACGTCGCTTCATGTCCGGCGAAGTGCGTCGTGGCCGGCCGTAGCCCGTCGAAATTCGCCGATTCGTCGGTGTCGTTCTCGAAGAGTGAGAGACCGCGGATGCCGTCGCTGTAGATCACGTGCAAATTGCGCACGGTCCGGATTGTCGCGACGTCCGCGCCGACCTCGCTGAAGCCGTTGGGCAGATAGTGCGGGATCACGGGCTTGAAGCCGGCCTCGTCGAGCGCGTGCCCTTCGTCGACCGTGCTGTTGGCGAAGTGACGGCCCGCGATGGATTGGAAGCCAGGCGGCGTGTCGAGCGAGAAGATGTCGGGCGGAATCTCGCTCGTGAAACGGATGTCGTCGAAGCGCGTGCGCCACGCGAGCGAACCATCGGCGTGGTAGGCTTCCTTCGCGAGGACGATCTTCGTATCGTTGTCGATCCAGAGCTTCATGATGCGCTCGCCGGTGTACTTGTTGACGAGCGCGACGGTCGTCGCCGGGCGCGCCGCGACCACTTCGACCGGGCCGAGGATCGCGCGATAATTCGCCTCGAGCAGCGAGAGCGAGGTGTTCGTGGCCGTGCTGTTCTCGCTCGCCGGGTTCTGTTCGACCATCGCGCGGTGATCGCGCGGATCGATCTTGGTCGTCGTCTCGCCGACGGTCACGTCGTATTCGCCGTAGAGTGCTTCGGGTGCGAGGAACGTGCGGCGCGTGCGCCCGGGCGCCAAGTGTTCGATGCGCTGGATCGTCGCGTTCGCGATGCGATTGCCCCAGCGGATCGTCTGCAACTGGCCGACGTACGAGATGCGCTTGGGCGCATCGAATGCGGTGCGCACGAGCGCGTCGGTTTCGGTCTCCGCGACCGGCGCGGCCGGCGGCGGAACGTTCGTTCCGTTCGCCAGGGCGGGGACGGCGGCAAACGCGCACGCCGCGACCAGCGCGCGGACGATCACGCGCGGATCAGCGCCCGTCACTCGCGTCGGAGGCGGAGGTCGTGTCGACGGCCTCGATCAACGCCGACGTCGGCTGCGTCGAGTCCACGAACGATGCGGGGACCACCATCCCGTGATCGGCGAGCGGGTTGTCGGCCATCTGGGCGTCGTGCTCGAGCAGCAAGTCGCTCGCGGCGATCCCCGGTTGCGGTCCACCGTGGGCGAACGGGTGTCCGACGTAGAGCGCGAACGCGAGCGCGGCCGCGACGGGCAGGCCGACGAGCGGTCGCCAGCCGGTGCGCAGGAAGGCGAACGGGCCCGGCTTCGCGGCGCGCACCGTCTCCCACACGCGCGCGCTGATCTGCCCGGGGAATTCGCGTTCCTCGGCATCGGCCGCGGCGCGGATCCAGTCGCGGATCGTGGCGTTCTCGTCGTAGGCGGCGCGGCACGGCACGCACGTCTCTAAATGGGCATGGACGGCCGCATCGTGCGCTTCGTCCAGCTCGCCATGGAGGTAATCGTCGATCGTCTCGAGGTCGTAGTGCATCGTCATTTACGGTTGTGCTTGCTGTTCGCGGAGGACAAGGCGGCGGAGCAGGGCGCGGGCGCGGTGGAGCCGCGAGCGCACGGTGCCGATGGAACAACCCATGATGTCGGCGATTTCTTGGTAGCTGTACTCCTCGATATCGGCCAACACGATCACTTGCCGTTGGTCGGGCGAGAGGAGCGAGAGCGCTCGTGCGAGCGGTCCGCCCAGCTGGCCGGCCATGTAGTCTTCGATCGGGTCGGTCGCAAGGGGCTTGGATCCACCAAACTCTTGAGGGGCGTTGTCTTCCGGTAGTTCTTCCTGGTAACGTCCTTTTTTGCGCCGAAGTTCGTCCCGGTGCAAATTCGTGATGATCCGGTACATCCACGAAAGGAACGACGTGCCCGGCTGAAACGAGCGCCAGGCGCGGTAGACGCGAATGAACGCCTCCTGCGTGAGGTCGCGCGCATCGGCCTCGTTCGCCGTGAGACGGTACGCAAAATTGTACGCGGCCTTGCCGTATTGCTCCATCGCCCGTTCGAGGAAGGCGATCGCTTCGGGCGTGGGCGGCTCGACCGGCTTCCGCGGTACCCCCATCAGCGTGGGCGCTTTCGGGGCGGGAAACCGTCTAGCCTTGAACCATTCGGCATGATATAGTGCTCGGGCAGCGCTCTATTAGGCGTGCCGAAGACTACCGTAAGGACCGACGAACCATGACCGTTTCTGCATGGCTACGCTAACGTCCGGGCCGCTCGCCCAGGCGAAGCCGCGCTCGTGGTGGGTGAAGTACCTGGCCGTTGCCGGCCCGGGCTTGATCGTCGCGTTCGCGGATACGGAAGCCGGCAGCGTCACCACCGCCGCCACCAGCGGCGCCACGTACGGGATGAAGCTCGTCCTGTTGCAGCTGCTCCTGATCATCCCGCTCTTCGTCATCCAAGAGATGACCGTCCGTCTCGGTACCGTCTCGGGGCGCGGCCACGCGGCCCTGATCCGCGATCGCTACGGACTGGGCTGGGCGTGGGTCTCGCTCGGCACGATGCTCGTCACCAATCTCGCGGCGCTCGTGACCGAGTTTATCGGCATCGCCGGGGCCGCGATGATCTTCGGCATCCCGGTCGTTCCGATGGTCGTCGCGTCGGCGACGCTGCTCATCGGCATCGCCTTCTCGGGCCGGTACCGTCGCGCGGAGTACTTCGCGCTCGGGCTGTGCCTGCTCGAGCTTCTTTTCATCCCCGCCGCGTTCGCGGCGCACCCGTCGCTCGGAGCGATCTGGCACGACGGGATCCTCGGCAATCAGCCCCTCGGCGATCGCGACTATCTGCTGCTCGTCGCCGGCAACATCGGCGCGGTCATCATGCCGTGGATGATCTTCTATCAACAGTCGGCGACGGTCGACAAGCAGTTGCGCGTGAAAGATCTCGGCCTCGCGCGCGTGGACACGGCGATCGGCGCGGTCGCGACGCAGCTGATCATGATCGCGATCGTCGTCACGACGGCGGCGACGCTCTACGTGAACCACCAGACCGTCACCGATGCGGCGCAGGCCGCGCTCGCGCTCGTGCCGCTCACCGGCGCGAAGTGGGCCGGCGTCGCGTTCGGCGCGGGTTTACTCGGTGCGGCGATGATCGGCGCGCTGGTCGTCTCGCTCGCGACGGCGTGGGCGTTCGGCGAAGCGTTCCGCTGGCCGTGCTCGTTGAACTTCAAGTGCATGGAAGCCAAGCGCTTCTACGGACTCTATGCGGCGATGGTGCTCGTGGCCGCCGGCGTCGTGCTGATCCCGCATCTGCCGTTGATCAAGATCACGGTCTACGTCGAGGCGTTCAATGCGTTCGTGCTGCCGATCGTATTGGCGTTCTTGCTCGTGATGGCCAACGATAAGCGCATCCTCGGCGATCGCGTCAACTCGTGGCTGGGAAATACGGTCGCCATCGGCGTATCGGTCATCTGTGTCGCTCTCGGCGTGTGGATGGCAGTCTTGACGGTCACCGGCCAAGCCGGCGTCTAACCGCCGCATGATCTCGATCCGCAGCGGCTCGACGCGCGTGCCGCTGGCGCCGCTCGCGGCGCTGTTTGCGTTGGCGGTGCTCGCCATGGCCTGGATCGCGAGTTCGAGCATCTGCGCCCGCCCGATCGTTGTGCACCTAACGGGCGCTGCGTCGAGCGCCACGATGCCGATGGACATGTCGGGCATGGACATGTCGCACATGGACATGCCGCACATGGACATGGCCGGTGACATGGGTGCGATGCCGATGATGAAGACGCCGGCTGGTAGCGTGATGATCTGTCCGGTCGTGCTGGGGCTGATCGGAATCTCTACGCTGCTCGCCGGCTGGGCGCTCATCGCCGCCTGGCGAGACCGCGATCGCACGCTGACGCTTGCGGTGCTCGTGCGCGCGCTCGCGCGGTTGCCTGTGTTGCGCACGTTCGCTGCGCTCGCCCTCGCCGGCGGTCTTGCCATCGCGGCGATTGTCGCCGTCGACGGCGGCACGACGTTCAGTCTCTCGCTCGGCGTGATGCTCGCCTTCGTGCTGTCCGGCATCTCGATTGCGGCCACGCTCTGCTCGCTCGTGGCGGCGCGCGCGATCGTCGCACTCTGCGCGCGACTGATCGTCGTCATCGTGGGCGCGATCGCCGAGCGCCGCACCGCGGCGCGATTCGCCCGCAGCCTTCGCCGCCGGCCGCTCCACGCGCCCGTCGTTGCGCTCGCCTTCGGCCGCGGACTTCGCGCGCCGCCGCTTCCCGCGCACTAGGAACGCTCCACCCGCGCGCTCTCGGGCTTGCGGGGCTTCATTGTACGCTCTTTGGGAGGCTCTCTATGGCACTCACGCACGTTGCTGTGCTGGCGGCCGTCATGGCGACGGCAACGCCGTCGCCGCAGACGATCGCGCACATTCACGGCCGCATCGTCTCGATCGATGTGAAAGCCGGCACGTTCCAAATCCATCACGATCCGTTTCCGATGATGCCGATGGCGATGACGATGGCGGTCCAGCCGAAGGATCGCGCCGTGATCACCACCTTGCGTGTCGGTGAGATCGTCAACGCGACGGTCGACACGTCGATCTATCCCTGGCCGGGCACCGACATCCGCCCGAGTCCGGCGCAGACGCGATGAGGTGGTGGATCACGCAGGCCGTTCGGCAGCGAACGGCCTGCTTCATCATGCTCTGCGCGCTGCTCGCGCTCGCGCTCGGGCGTACGGCACTCGCCGACGTAACCGGCGTCGTGCACGGGACCGTGACCGCGGCGAATCATCATCCGGTCGCGGGCGTGGCCGTGACGCTGACGAGCGAGGATCAACGACTCACCGCGACGACCGATGCGAACGGCCGCTTCGCCTTTCCACGCGTCCCGTTCGGACGCTATGTGCTCCATGCGATCACGCTCGATGGTCCGGCCGATGCGAACGTCAACGTCGTCACGGGCAGCGTCGCCACGGTCGACCTGCATCCCGCGACCGCGATCGGCCGCACCTTCGCGAGCGCGACCGGCGTGACGGGAACGCCCGTCTCGGTCAATACGATCACCGCCGCGCAGATCCAGACGCTCCCGGTCAACACCACGATCAATCGCGTGATCGAAACGCTGCCCGGCGTGGTGCGCTTTTCGTACGACGAGCCGGTGGTCGACGGCTTTCACGGCGTGACCTACGAGATCGACGGTGCGCCGTTGCCGTCCTCGACGAGTTCGAACTTCGCGAACCTCGTCGACCCGCGCGAGGCGAGTGCCATCGAGGTCTTCACCGGTGCGTTTCCGGCCGAATTCGGCGGTCAACGCATGGGCGCCGTCGTCAACGTGCGCAGCCTCTCGTTCGAAGATCCGGCGCCGCCCGGGCTGATCATGCTGGGCGGCGGCACGCTCGGCACGTTCGAAGCGCAGGTCTCGAAGCAGTTCGATCTCGGCAAGGCGCAGATCTCGTTCTCGAGCGACAACCAAGCCACCGATCGCGGCTTGGATACGCCCGCGGAAAACGCGATTCACGACGCGTCGTCGACGGCCAACCAGTTCGTGCGCATCGGGCTGCCGCTCGATGCGCACGACACGCTCGCGCTCGATGCCGCGAACCAGTATGCGACGTACGAAATCCCGATCAACACCGACCCGAACGACCTCAATGCGGGCGAGGTCTCGTTGCCCAATCAAGATGACGTGCAACGCGAGTACGATCGCTTTCTCGCGCTCTCGTTCACGCACAGCGATCTCGACGGCAACGGCTTCTTTCGGATCGTGCCGTGGACGCGCTACAATCGCGTCGTCTACGATGGCGATCTCGACGCCGACGTGCAGGGCACCATCCTCGGCACGGCCGTGACGCCGCAGAGTTGCAACGTGCCGGTGGTCAACGGCTACGATTGCCCCTCGAACGGGCTCTTCCAGGATCGCGCGGCCGCCTACGTCGGACTGCGTGCGCTAGCGGGTCGCACGATCGGCAAGAACACGGTCACCTACGGCGTCGATCTGCAACAGGAAGACTTCGATTCGCACGTGACGATCGCGTTCGCGCCGCTCGAGAATCCGAACGGTCCCGCCGGCGGACCGTTCCTCGACGACACCTCGCAACGCGGCAGCAACACCGGCGCGTACATCGAGGACGTGTGGGCGCCGAACACGGCACTGTCGATCAAGCCGGGCCTGCGCTACGATCACAGCACGGGCTACACCAGCGGCGCGCAACTGAGTCCGCGCTTCGAGGTCGATCAGCGGCTCGCGCCCGGCACGATTCTTCACGCCTACATCGGCCGCTACTACGCCGCACCGGGGTTGGAAGATACGCGCCGCGCCGCGGTGATCACGCAGACGTCGCCGACGGACAACCCGGTCTACGATCTATTGCCCGAACGCGATACGTATCTCGAAGTCGGTGTCGCGCACGACTTCAGCACCTCGACGCGCGCGTACGTCAACGCGTTCGATCGCACCGTGGTCAACGTGCTCGACACGACGAATCTGCTCAATACCCCGCTCTTTGCGGTGTACAATAGCGCCATCGGAACGGATCGCGGCATCGAGGGACGGTACGAGAAGAACACGGCCACCACCACGGCCGGCGTGTCGTTCACGTACTCGCTCTCACTGGCGGGCGGCGTCTCGGGCGGAACGTTCCTCTTCCCGCCGCCCGACGTCACCGACCTCACGCTCGAACCCGAGGATCACGACGAGACCTACGTCGGTGACGCCTACCTGACGCGGCATTTCGCCGCCGATCGCAAGACCTTCGCGACGCTGGAAACGCAATACGGCTCGGGTTTTCCGGTCGCGTTTCTCGACGGCACCGGAGGGCGTCTCCCGGCGCATTTCCAGGTCAACCTCGCCGCCGGCCGGCTGCCGGTCGGGCACCACATCGGCTACGAACTCACCGCCGACAACGTGCTCGATCATCGCTGGTTGATCAAGGTCGACAACGGCTTCAACACGACGCAGTGGAACGCACCCGCACGGTACGAGTTCCGGTTGCTGTTGCCGTGGTGATGCGCGCTCGATGATCCAGCGCGCCGTCCGCCGGATCGCCGGTCTCATCGCACTGTCGTGCGCGCTCGCGGCCCTGACGGTGCCCGCGGCCGCGCACGCCGTGCTCGAGGCGAGCGATCCGCCGGCCGGCGCGCAACTCGCGCACGCGCCCACGCGCATCATGCTCACGTTCGATGAGAACGTGGAGACGTCGCTCGGCGCGGTGCGCGTGTTCGATGCGTCGGGTGCGCTGATCGCGGGAACCGGACCGATCGTCCACCCGGAGGGCGACGGAACGCGCGTGAGCATCACCGCGCCGCCGCTCGCGCGCGGCCGCTACATCGTGGTGTGGCAAGTGATCTCGGCCGACTCGCACGTGGTCGGGGGCGGGTTCGCCTTCGGCATCGGCGTGCCGGCCGGCGATCCGCCGCCGCTCGAACGCGATCCGGTCGGTGCGATCATCACGACGATCGTGCACGTCGCGCTGATCGCGGGCGTGCTGCTCGCGATCGGCTTGCCGGCCGGCGCGGTGGCGCTCGGCCTCGCCGGTGAGAGCGCCGGCTTCATCGAGTTCGCCGCGTGGTTCGTCGTGATGGTCGCCGCGTTCGCCGACATCGCGCTGCGCGCGGATATAAACGGCGGCACGCTTGCCGCGTCGTTCGCGACGCGCGTCGGCGTGCTGCGCTCGATCACGGTGCTGCTCGCCGTCGCCGGCGCCGTCTCGATCGCCGGACGACGGCGCAATCTCATCGTGCTGGTGCCCGCCGGCGTGCTGATCGCGCTCAGCTTGAGCCTGGCCGGACATCCGGCGGCGGGACCGCTCCCGGTGGTCGGCGTCGCGGCCGACGCGTTGCACCTCATCGCCGCCGCGGTGTGGATCGGCCTGATCGCGACCGGCATGCGCGTCGGCCCGAGCGCCGTCGTGCAACGCATCACGCCGGTCGCGACCCTGGCGGTCGGCACGATCGTCGTCACGGGCGTCGTGCAAGCGCTACGCAACGTCGGCGCGTGGCGGCCGTTGCTCGATACGGCGTACGGCATCGCGATCGACGCCAAGGTCGCGCTGTTGCTCGCGGCGCTGGCGATGGCGTGGAGCGCGCGGCGCGCGATCGCGCGCGGCCGCTTCGACGTGCGCCGGCGCCTCGCGTTCGAGGCGATCATCGTTGCGGCCGTCGTCGTGGTGACCGCCGTGCTGGTCGATCTGCCGCTTCCGCGCGAGATTCCCGCGCCGGTCGCGGTCGCGTCGGCGACGATGCGCGTCGCCGGCGCCGATGTCAGCATCACCGCGACGCCGGTCGACGCGCGGCATTGGACGCTGCGCGTCACGGCGACCGCGGGCGGCCGTGCGTTCGCGCTCTCCGGCGTCGACGCGACCGTGAGCGAGGCGCGCCGTCACGCGGGTCCGTTCGCCATTCCGTTCGCGCGCGATCCGAGCGGCGCGTTCACGGGCACCGCCACGTTGCCGTTCGCGGGAACGTGGAGCGCGTTCGTGAGCGCGCGCAGCGGCGACTTCGATGAAAACCACCTCACCCTACCGCTCACGGAGACCTCGAGGCACTCATGACCATCCTGCGAACCCTCGCCCTGACCATCGCCCTGACGGGCGCCGCCGTCGCGCCCGTGCTCGCGCACGTGACCGTCACGCCGAAGACCGCTGCGCCGGGCAGTACGCCCGTCTTCACGTTTCGCTGCCCAACCGAACGCGCGACCGCGAACACGATCAAGCTCGAGATCCAACTCCCGCCCGGCACGCCGTTCACGACGCTGCGCGTCCCCGCGGTCGCGGGCTGGCACAGCCGCGTCTCGGTACGCGCCGACGGCACGGCCGACGTCGTGACCTGGGAGGGCGGCAACATCCCGCCGCACCAGGCGCAGACGTTCCAGATCGTCGCCGGGCCGATGCCGGCCTCGGGCCACACGCTCTCCTTCAAAGCCGTGCAAACGTATGACAACGGCGACGTGGTGCGTTGGATCGAGGATCGCACGCCGGGCGAAGCGGAGCCGCCGTTCCCGGCGCCGGTCGTGACGATTCCCTGACGCGAGGCAGCGCCTTCGCGAGAAATGATTCTCAACTCCCAGCTATGAACACCGTCGGCGATGACTGCTCGACGGTGTGCCTCGCTCGTGGCCCTCGGTGGCGTGCTGGCGGTACTCGCCGGAGTACGGCCGGCGCCGGCGCAGACCGCGCACCTGCGCGTGGTCGCGTCGACGACGCTCCTCGCCTCGCTCGCGACCACGGTCGGCGCGGGCCGTGCGGACGTGGTGTCGCTGATGCCGGTCGGCGCATCGCCCGAGACCTACCAGCCCTCGCCGGCCGACGTCGGCAGGTTGCACGACGCGCAAGTCATCGTAGAGAACGGCGCCGGTCTGGAAGCCTGGCTCGATCCGCTGCTGCGCAGCGTGCGGGGGAACGGCGCGCGCCTGCTCGTGTGTTCGGCCGGCTTGCCGATCGTCGACGGTAATCCGCACCTGTGGCTCGATCCAATCTACGCGCGCGCGTACGTCGACCGGATGCGCGACGCGTTCGTCGCGGCCGATCCCGGCGGCGCGAAGGTCTATCGCGCGAACGCCGCGCTGCTCGATCTGCGGCTCGCCGAACTCGACGCGCGCATCACGCGCGCCGTCGGCACGATTTCACCGGCGCGGCGCAACATGATCGTCTTCCACAATGCGTGGCTCTACTACAACCGGCGCTACGGGCTGCGCACGCTCGGCGTGATCGAGGAGTATCCCGGCACCGAACCGAGCGCGGCGCACCTCGCGCAACTCGTCGATCTCGCGCGCCGCTATCAGCTGCACACACTCTTCGCCGAGCCCGAGTACAGCCCGAAGCTGATGCAGGCCGTCGCGCGCAGCGCGGGCATCGCCACCATCGCGGTGCTCTACGACGACTCGGTCGGCACGAGCGCCCAGACGCGCGATTACATCGCGATGCTCACGACCGACACGCAGACGATCGTCGACGGTCTGAAGTGATCTCGTACCTCACCGCGCCGTTTCAATACGACTTCATGCAGCGCGCGCTGATCATCGCCGTGGTGGTCGGCGGCCTCTGCTCGACGCTCGGCACGTTCGTCATCCTGCGCAAACTCTCGTTCATCGGCGACGGGGTCGCGCACGCATCGTTCGCCGGCATCGTCATCGCGTATCTGCGCGGAATCAATTTCGAATTGGGCGCGGCGGTCGTCGCGGTGATGACGGCGCTCGGCATCGGGTACATCAATCGGCTCGGTGGTATCTCGCTCGACACCGCGATCGGCGTGCTGTTCACCGGCGTCTTCGCGCTCGGCATCTTTTTGATCTCGCAGGCGCACTCGTCGACGGTCGATCTGCAAGACTTTCTCTTCGGCAACATCCTCGGCGTCTCGCCGCTCGATCTCACCATCGACCTCTCGGTCGCGGCGCTGGTGCTGCTCACGGTCGCGCTGGTCTTTCGCCCGCTGGTCTTCGCGTCGTTCGATCCGATCGTGGCGCGCGCCGCGGGCGTGCCGGTGGTCGTGCTCGACTACGTGCTGCTCGTGCTGCTCGCGTTGACGATCGTCGTCTCGCTCGAGTCGATCGGCATCGTGCTGGTCGCGGCGCTGTTGGTCACGCCGGCCGCGGCGGCCGCGCAAGTCACGCGCCGCTTCGTCCCGATGCTCGTCACGGCGGTCGCGCTCGGCGTCGGCAGCTGCATCCTCGGACTGTTCCTCTCCTATTATGCGGCGGCCGCGAGCGGTGCCACGATCGTGCTGGTCGCAACGGTCGCCTTCTTCGTGCTCTTCGTCGCGGGACGGCGGTTCCGCCGCGCGCTCGCCTCGCGGTGATGGACGCTCGCCCCGCGGCCCGCAACACCCGCCAGAAGCGCGCGATCCGCGACGTGTTCGAACGCGCCGACCGGCCGCTGAGCACCGATGAAATCTTCGCGGCCGCTCACGGCACGATCCGGTCACTCGGCATCGCGACCGTGTACCGCTCGATCCGTTCGTTGCTCGACGAGGGGTGGCTCACGCCGGTCGAGGTACCGGGGCGCACCCCGCTCTACGAGCGCTCGGGAAAAGGGCACCATCACCACTTCGTGTGCACGGCGTGTGCGCGCGTGTTCGAGCTGGACGGGTGCTCGAGCGAAATTCGTGCCGACCTGCCGCGCGGGTTTCGCGCGACGGCTCACGAGGTCACGATCTACGGCGAGTGCGCGGAGTGCCGCTCGCCGCACGAACGGCCAGACCAGGAGCGTTGAGAATCGATTCTCAGTAGAGCGGTGCGTTTCGCCTGGGCTCCCCCACTTGGCGCCGCGGAGTTTCGAGGGATGGATCCGTTGCCGGGGCTTTACCCAGGGACGCAAGCTGGCCGGAGGTGCCCGCAGAGCGCCCATACGAAGAATGGCCCCCCGCTCATCACCGCAGGAAGAGAGCCCCCGTGTACCGCCCCCGCAACGCCTTCGAGTCCGCCGACACGGTCAACCGCGTCGTCGCGCTGTTGGTCCGGTTTCCGGAGCTTCACAGCATCCGCTCGAACCCGGCCGACGCGACGCTGACGCTGACGTACGCCGTGTCGATGCGGCTCGATGCCGCGAGCGGTCGTGCCTTTGCGGATCACGTGAGCGAACACGTGCGCGCGTATCACGACCTCGGCGGCGAGCCGGTGGAGCGCGTCGCGATCGTCTGCGAGCGCGATACCGACGTGACGTTCGTGCACGTCACGCGCGATCTCGGCACGTTCTCGCCCGAGGAGCTCGCGTTGCAGGCGGCGATCTTCGCGGAACGATTCGGTGACCAGCTCGTCAAAAATCCGCAAGTCGACGACGCGGCCGACGACGAGACCACGACCGACGACGAGTCGGTCGAACTCGCGCTCGACGCGCTCCGTGATCCCGCGCAACGCCAACGGCTCGTCGGCGTGCGCGAGGAGAAGCGTGTCCTCGTCTACTTCGTCCATCCCGGCAAACGCGTGAAAGTCAGGGCCCGATCCTAAAGCCGACCGTTACCATCCTCGCCATCGCCGACGTCGTCGGTTCTCCCGGTCGCGAGACGCTCGCCAAACATCTGCCGCTGGTGCGCGAGCAGCACCACGTCGATCTGGTCATCGCCAACGGCGAGAACGCCGCCGGCGGGTTCGGTTTGACGCATCAGACCGCCGAGGAGATGTTCGCGGCGGGCGTCGACTTCCTCACCTCGGGCAACCACATCTGGGACAAGCGCGAGTTTCGCGGCGAGCTCGACGAGACCGACCGCATCTTGCGCCCGGCGAACTACCCGCCGGGTTCGCCCGGACGCGGCAGCGGCGTCATCGACGTCGCGGGCGTGCGCGTCGGCGTGGTCAACGTGATGGGCCGCGTGTTCATGCCGACGGTCGACGATCCGTTCCGCGTCGCGCGCGAACTCGTCGATCAGCTGCGCGAACAGACGCCCGTGATCGTGGTCGACGTGCATGCCGAGGCGACGTCGGAAAAGATGGCGATGGCGCGCTTCCTCGACGGCGACGTCTCGCTCGTCTTCGGCTCGCACACGCACGTGCAGACGGCCGACGAACAGATCTTCGCCGGCGGCACCGCCTACATCACCGACGTCGGCATGACCGGCCCGTCCGACGGCGTGATCGGCATGGAATCGGCCGGCGTGCTGCAGCGATTCACCAACGCCTTCGGCGAGCGATTCGCGGTGCAGCGAACCGGAACGCGCCAATTCTGCGCGATGCTCACCACCGTCGACACCGCCACCGGCCACGCTTTAGAAGTAAAGCGCATCCAGTTGCGAGGCCT